>Ga0102934_1001102_pt1 | contig 18706 bp, 19 predicted proteins | sample SalPonR2_A_D1_MG_FD_78175 | JGI IMG/M metagenome (GOLD analysis project Ga0102934, IMG submission 78175) | Salt pond soil microbial communities from South San Francisco under conditions of wetland restoration - Salt Pond MetaG R2_A_D1_MG | ecosystem: Environmental > Aquatic > Marine > Intertidal... | reverse complement strand
TGCGAGACCGAGGGGATCATTCCCGCGCTCGAGCCGTCCCACGCGCTGGCCCATGTCACCAAGATCGCGCCGGAGCTGCCGTCCGATCACCTCATTGTGATGAACATGTGCGGGCGCGGCGACAAGGATATCTTCACCGTGGCCCGTGCGCTGGGCTGGGAGATGAACGGCTAGCCCCCGCCCGCCGCCTCGCATCTACTTTTGGTTTATGCCTTTTGGCCCTGGCGTTCATGGCGCCGGGGCTAAACCCCGTGTGACCGTGCGCCCTTTCGCCAACACGGCAGAACTGGCTTTTTCGCCCGCCGGTCAGGGATCGCCGAACGCATGGGCCTCCAGCACGTCGAGCGGCACGATGTCGAGCGTGCGCTCGTGGGTTGCAGCAAGGTTCACACGGGGCGCGACACCTTCTTCATGGGCCTGCAGGAACCGCGAAGCGCAGAGGCACCATTGATCGCCGGGTTTCAGGCCGGCGAAGGAGTATTCGGGGCGCGGCGTCGACAGATCGTTGCCCACGTATTTGGAGAAGGCGAGGAATTCCGCGGTCATGACGGCGCAGACCGTGTGCATCCCTCGGTCCTCGGCACAGGTGTCGCATGATCCGTTGCGGAAAAATCCCGTCATCGGATCGTGCGAACAGCTTTGCAGCGTCTGCCCGAGCACATTGACGGACGTATCCATCTCGAACGGCATCGATAATCCCCCCTTGGTTCACCCGTTTTTCACCCGTGCCCACGCTAACACTCGCGGAGCGAAGAGCAATTGCTAACCGTGCCAATCGACCCACCGGCCGTGGAAATCCCCGCGCGCCAAGGTCCGCGGCGCGGGCGCGTGCGGCCAGAGGCGGACGGTCAGGGCCGCGCCGTCGCGGCGTCCGTCCGCCTCGAAGGCGAGATGCGCCAGCGGGCTGTCCCCGGTCGCGCGGGCGCCCGCCCGCTCCAGTGCGCGGGTGCAGGCCGCCTGCGTCTGCGGGGGAAAGTACTGCCACGCGATCGTCGTGTAGACCGCGTGAAGCCGCCCCGGTTCGCGCGCGGCGAGGCGGTTTTCCAGCCAGGGCGCGGCATCGCCTTCGTCGGGCCGCTTCGGCCCCAGGTCCATGGCGCCGCGGGTCAGGGCGATGCGCTCCGGCTGATCCGGCCAGAGGTAGGAGAGCAGCCTCAGCGCATCTTCGGGGTTGGTCGCGTCAATGGGGTGGCGGTCCACGCCCGCCCGGTCCACCACGCGCAAGGCGTGCGCGGTAGGCGGCGGACCGCGCCATTCGGGCCGGAGGGTGACGGGGCCGTCTTCCGGGCCGACGAGGCCCTCGGGTGTCTCGATGGAAAACCGGTCGAGCATCAGGTTCAGCCCCCCGCTCGCACCCAGTTCCGACAGTCCGATGGGCATGTCGCCCACCTTTGTCAGCACCCACCAGAGCGCTGGAAGCAGGACCGCGGAGCGGCGGACCTCGTTCGTCTGCGGCGCGCGGTCGAGGGCGGCCATGATCCGCGCGCCATGGCGGTCGAAGGCGCCCTGCACCGCGGCCCATAGCGTGTCGTCATCCACCGTCGCGGGCGGGTAGACGGCCGCGAGGCCCGTATCGGTGCCGTCAAGCACCAGAGCATGCAGCGCACCCGCTGTCCTGAGTGGCACGGATTGCCCGGCGGGGCCCACGTCCCCCTGCCAGCCCAGGATGCGTGCGCCGACCTGCATCCCGGGCGACAGCCGCTCGGCGATGAGTGGCATGAGCCGACCCATGAAGGGCGAATCCAGAAGCGCGCAGCTTTTCCCCTGCGACCGGAACGCGCCGCGTACCCGCGCTTCGGTTTCGCTCACCGGAAGCGGTCCACGAGTTTCTGCAAGGCCGAGCGGTTGTCGCTCTCCGGGGGCGCATCGGAGGGGCCGGGGGCGTCGGATGTCTCAGGTTTTCCCACCGGCTTGGCGTTGCGCGCGGGCGCCGTGCGCTGCGAGACGGCGTTGAGGAAGCGCGCGTTGTCGCCCGCGGCCAGCGCGGGTGCGCCATCGGCCACACCGCGCAGCACGTCGTCGAGCCAGTCGGCATCGGATTTCGCGAAATCCGACAGCACGTAGCCCGCCACCCGGTCCTTGTGGCCGGGATGCCCGATGCCCAGCCGCACGCGGGCGTAGGCCTCACCGATATGCTGGTGGATCGACCGCAAGCCGTTGTGCCCGGCATGCCCGCCGCCCTGTTTGACGCGCACCTTGCCGGGGGCGAGGTCGAGCTCGTCATGGAACACGGTCACGTCCTCGGGCGAGAGCTTGTAGAAACGCATCGCCTCGCCCACCGACTGGCCCGAAAGGTTCATGAAGGTCTCTGGTTTGAGCAGCAGGACCTTCTTGCTGCCGAACTTGCCCTCGCTCAACGCGCCTTGAAACTTTGCCCGGAACGGGCCAAAACCATGCGCCTCGGCGATGCGTTCGACCGCCATCCAACCGATATTGTGGCGGTTTCCGGCATATTTGGCCCCGGGATTACCCAGCCCGACCCAGAGTTTCATCGCGCATCCTCCGTTGGCGTATGTGATGCCAGCCCGGGCCGGATTTGCCAAGGCTCGCCTGCCCGTGTCAGGCTGGCCGTGACGGCCGAACCAGGAGCCCGAACCAGGAGCCCGAACCAGGAGCCCGAACCAGGAGCGTTGCGATGACCGACCTGCCCGACACCATGCGCGCCGTGGTGATCGACGAACCCGGCGCCGACCCGAAGGTCGAGGAAAGGCCGCTCCCGCGTCCGGGGCCGGGGGAGGTTCTGGTGCGGATCGCGGCCTCGCCCATCAACCCCTCCGACCTCATGGCCATGCAGGGGCTTTACGGCACCAGCTGGACCTTTCCGCTGATCCCCGGCTTCGAAGGCTCCGGCCGAGTTGTTGCCGCGGGCGGAGGGCTCCTTGGCCGGTTTCTCACGGGCCAGAGCGTCGCCTGCGTGGCCGACAAGCAGGGTCTCTGGGCGGAATACGCGGTGACCAAGGCGGCCCGCTGCGTGGCGCTGCCCGGCGATGTGCCGCTGGGGCCCGCGGCCATGAGTTTCGTCAATCCGCTGACCGCCATCGGGCTGGTGCGGATCGCGCGCCGCGGCGGCCACTGGTCGGCGATCTCGACCGCGGCGGGCGGCGCCCTGGGCGGCATGATCCGGGCGCGCGCGCGGATGCAGGGGCTCAAGATCATCAATGTCGTCCGCCGCCCCGAACAGGCCGAGGAGATGCGTGCAGACGGACTGCGCCACGTGCTGTCGACCGAAGAGCCGGATTTTGACGCGCAGCTTGCCGAGCTTTGCCGCCGCCTGCGCTGCCGGATCGCATTCGATGCGGTGGGCGGCGCGCTGACCGGCCGGCTGGTGGGCGCGATGGGGCGCCGGTCCGAAGTGCTGGTCTATGGCGCGCTGGCGATGGAGCCCGTCATGCTGAACCCCGGTACGATGATCTTCAAGGGCGTCACCGTCCGGGGCTTCTGGCTGTCCGACTGGCTTGCGGCGCGCAGTTTCCCCGAACAACTCCTCATGGCGCGGTCGGTCACGAAGGCGCTGCGTGGCGGCTTTGCCGAAAGCACGGTTGCGGGTGCCTTCGACCTCGCGGAGGCCGGCACGGCGCTGGAGACCTACACCTCGGCGATGAGCGAGGGGAAGGTCCTGATCTCGACCGGGGCAGAACCGCTGGGCGTCGAGGACGGGGCCGGGGAGGGCGGCCAATGACGGACCTGACGACGGAGATCAACGGCGTGGACATCCACCTGCCTGCCACCGTGGCGGCGCCGCTGGTCACGAAGGCGCTGCGCGACGGCACTTACGAGGCCGACGAGGCCAACGCCGCCGAGCGTTGCGTGCGCGAGGGGTTTCGCGTGCTCGAACTGGGCGCGGGCATCGGCTATGTCACCTCGATCTGCGCGCGACGCACCGCGCCCGACAACGTGCTGACCGTCGAGGCCAACCCGGCGCTGATCCCGGTGATCGAGGCCAATCTCGCCCGCAACGGCGCGGAGGATGTCACCGTCCTGCATGGCGCCGTCGTGCCCCGCGCCGGGGAGGGTGAGACAGGGGCCTTTCGCGTGCAGGACCATTTTCCCGCGTCCCGTCTTGCAGCCGAAGGCGGGCGGAGCGTCGAGGTGCCGCTGATCGGCTTTCACGAGCTGTTGCGCGCCCATCGTCCGCATGTGGTGCTGATGGATATCGAAGGCGCCGAGGCGCATCTCTTCGACCGGCCATGGAAGTGTCCGCTGCGGTTCTGCGTGCTGGAACTGCACCCCCGCCACTACCCGCCGCGCGCCATCAAGCGCATCGTCGATGCGATGTCGGCCATGTCGATGACCTATGACCCGGCTGTGTCGCGCGGGAAGATCATTGGATTTCGGCGCGTTTGGAAAGAAGCCTGAGGGGTAGGGTGCGGGAGGCGCCGCCATCGAAAAGGCCGCCACACCTGTTCGGCGTGACGGCCCTGTTCCGCACCGCGCCCGGCAATGGGCGCGCGGTCGGTGGCTTCAGCCCTCGGCCTCTTCGCCGTCGGCCTCGGCCGCTTCGGCGTTGTCGGAGCTGACGAGGCCCGACGGGGCCGTGATGTTGGCGATCACGAAATCGCGGTCGATCGTCGGCTTGACGCCTTCCGGCAGCGGGATGTCCGAGATGTGGACGACGTCGCCGATGTTGCGCCCGGACAGGTCCGCCGTGATGTGATCGGGGATGTCGCCCGCCACCACGATCAGCTCTACCTCGGGACGCACCACTGTCAGAACGCCGCCGCGCTTGAGGCCGGGGGCCTCTTCCTGGTTCACGAACTCGACCGGGATGAAGAGGTTCACCTTGCTCGTGCGGCGCAGGCGCATCAGGTCGACATGCGTCGGCAGGTCCTTGACCACGTCGCGCTGCACGCCCCGGCAGATGACGCGCACGTCCTCCTGCCCCTCGACTTTCAGGTTGAACAGCGTCGAGAGGAACCGGCCGTCCTTGAGCCGCTTCACGAGTTGGTTGAAGGGGATCTGGATCGGCAGCGGATCGGCGCCACCGCCATAGACTATACCGGGCACCTTGCCTTCGCGGCGAGCTTGGCGGGCGGCCCCCTTGCCTGTCCCCGCGCGTGGCTCGGCGATAAGATCTGGAATCTCACCAGCCATTGCAATTCTCCATATTTGTAAGGGGCGCCTCCAAGGGTGTCGGCCCCGATGAAGCCGCGCGTATAGGCGAGATCGATCCGGAAGGAAAGACGCAAAACGGCTCTGTTATGCGGGCGTCCGCGTGCCGTCTTGCGGGGCGCATCGGGCCGTGGCACAGCGGGCCATGACAGTTGTTTCCGCCCTCCGCATCACTGCCCGCCCGGCGCGGGGCTTCGTGGCCATGGGGCTTGTCTTCGGCAGCTTCGCGGCGCTTCTGCCGGTGCTCAAGGTCCAGATCGGCGCGGATGACGCGACCTTCGGACTGGCGCTTCTTGGCGCGCCCGCGGGACTGGTCCTGACGCTCTGGCTTGCGCCCCAGTTCGATCGGCGCCTCGCGGCGCTGTCACTGCCGGTGTCGGCGGCCCTGCTCGGCGCGACCATGGTGCTGACGGGGGTTACGGCCGCCCCTATGGCCTTCTTCGTGGCTATGGTGCTGGTGGGTCTCAGTTCCGGCACGCTCGACATCGTTTCGAACGCGCGTGTCGCCGACATGGAGGCGGCCCACCGCGCGCCCCTGATGAACGCCAATCACGGCATGTTCTCGGTCGCCTACGCTTTGAGTGCCGTCGCTACTGGTGCCGCGCGGGAGGCCGGGTTCGGCCCGGTTGCGATCTTCGGCGGCGTCGCCGTTCTGGTGTGGCTTCTGGCATTCGGCATGCGGATCGCCCCAGCCGACGAGGCCGAGGTGCGCACCCCCGGTCTGCCGGCCCCCGGTATGCCCGGGCTGGCCGTCCTGCTGTGCGGCGGGATCGTCCTGATCGCGTTCTTCGTGGAGGCCGTGGTCGAGAGCTGGTCGGCCCTGCACGTGGAGCGCACGCTTCAGGGCGGCGCGGCAGAGGGTGCCTTCGGCCCTGCGATCCTCGGCCTAACCATGGCGGCCGGCCGGTTCTCGGGGCAGATCGCGGCAGGCCGGTTCGGCGATACGGCGATCATCACGACGGGCTCGGTCATGGCCTGCCTCGGCGCTGGCCTCGCGGCGGCGGCACAGGGCCCGTGGGTGGCCTATCTCGGCTTTGGCCTGATGGGGCTCGGCATGTCGGTTGTCGGGCCGATGGCGCTGGCGCTGGTGGGGCGGATCGTGCCGCCTTCGCGCCGGACCGCGGCTGTGGCGCGAGTGAACGTCATGGGGTTCGGCGCCTTCATGCTCGCCCCGGTGGTCATGGGCCAGATTTCCGACGCCTACGGCTTGCGGACCGCTTTCGCGGTGGTCGGCGCCATGGCCCTGATCGCACCGGTTCTGGCGTATTGGCTCGGCAGGCCGCGCGCCGGGGAGGCCGCCTGACCGCGCTTACCGCCAGCGGGTTTCGAAATCCGGCGGAAGCAAAAGGTTGTGCCGCCCCAGATCGGCCACGTCGCGTTCTCCGCAAAGCGCCATGGTGGTGTCGAGTTCCTTGTGGATGATCTCAAGCGCCCGCGTCACGCCCTTCTGGCCCATCGCGCCCAGCCCGTAGACGAAGGCGCGGCCGATCATCGTCCCCTTGGCGCCAAGCGCCAGCGCCTTCAGCACGTCCTGACCCGAGCGGATGCCGCTGTCGAGATGCACCTCGATCTTGTCGCCGACCGCATCCATGATCCGTGGCAGCATGCGGATGGAACTGAGCGCCCCGTCCAGTTGCCGCCCGCCATGGTTCGACACCACGATCGCGTCGGCGCCCACATTGGCGGCCATCTTGGCGTCTTCCTCGTCGAGGATGCCCTTCAGGATCACCGGGCCGTCCCAGCGGCTGCGGAATTCCTTGATACGCTCCCAGTTGAGCGACGGGTCGAACGCCTCCGCCGTCCAGGACGCCAGCGAACCGGGATCGGAGACGCCCTTGGCATGCCCGATCACGTTGCCGAAGCTACGGCGGTGGGTCTGCAGCATCTCCAGCCCCCACGGCACCTTGGTGGCGAGGTTCAGGATCGAGGCCGGTGTCAGCTTGGGCGGCGCGGACAGGCCGTTCTTTATGTCCCTGTGACGTTGCCCCATGATCTGCAGATCGACCGTGATGACCAGCGCGGAACACTTCGCGGCCTTGGCCCGGTCGAAGAGCCGTTTCATGAAGTCGTCGTCGCGCAGGGTGTAGACCTGAAACCAGAAGGGTTTGCTGGTGTTCGAGGCGACATCCTCGATCGAGCAGATCGACAGCGTCGAGAGCGTGAAGGGCACACCGAATTTCTCGGCGGCGCGGGCGGCCTTGATCTCGCCATCGGCCGATTGCATGCCGCACAGCCCGACGGGGGCGAGCGCCACGGGCATGGCATAGTCCTGTCCCACCATCTGCGCCGCGGTCGAGCGCCCGTCCATGTCCACCGCGATGCGCTGGCGCAGTCGGATGTCGTCGAAATCCGAGGAATTGTCGCGGAACGTCTGTTCGCTCCAGCTGCCCGATTCCGCGTAGTCGTAGAACATCTTGGGCACGCGGCGCTTGTAGATGCGCTTGAGGTCCTCGATCTCGGTGATGACTGGCATGGAATGCGGCTCCTCCCCGGTGGTCAGGTTTTCGTACCAATGGCCTGCCACGTCGTCCATGCGGCGAATGGGGCTTGCAAGTAATACGATATCGCATTAAAAGATGCGATATCGTATTATATTGGAGCGCACCCATGTCCCTCTCCCGTCGCAGAACGCTCGCCCTCATCGGGGGCGGCACGATCTTTGCCGCTGCTGCTGCCGTCGGCTATGATATCACTCGCCTGCCGCGGGACGCGTTGCGCCCGTGGAACATGGCCGGACAATACGAGGACCCGCGCATGCGGGCGCTGAGCTGGGCGATCCTCGCGCCGAACCCGCATAACCTGCAGCCATGGAAGATCGACCTGTCCGTTCCCGGTCAGGCGACGCTGTTCGTCGATACCGATCGCCTGTTGCCGCAGACCGATCCCTACAGCCGCCAGATCGTCATCGGCCTGGGCTGTTTCCTGGAGGTGCTGCGCATGGCCGCGCTGGCCGACGGGATGGCGGTGGCGTTCGACCTCTTCCCCGAAGGCGCAGACGATTTGCGCGTCGATGCCCGGCCCGTCGCGATCTGCCGGTTCACCCCGACCGATGCCGCGCCGGACCCGCTCTTCGCCTTCGTGCCGCAGCGCCGCTCCCTGAAGGAAGCCTACGACACCGACCGCCCCGTGCCGAGCGCGGATCTGGAGCGGGTCGCGGCCGCGACGCGTCATTTCGGGATGGGCTTCACCACCGACCCGGCCACCGTGCAGGAGATGCGCGATATCTCGACCGAGGCCATCCGGATCGAGTTCGCCACCGAGCGCACCCTGCGCGAGTCGGTGGAGCTGTTCCGCATCGGTCACCGCGAGGTCAACGCGAACCCCGACGGCCTCGAATTCATGGGCCCGATGTTCGAGACGCTGCGGGTCACCGGCCTGTTCACGCGAGAGGCCAGCATGAACCCCGAGGGCATCGTCGCCCGGTCCGCCGATGCATCCTTCGTCGCGACCATGCAGACCGCCATGGGGCATATCTGGCAGGTGACGCCCACCAACACCCGGCTGGACCAGATCCGCGCCGGCATCGACTGGGTGCGCATCAACCTCGCCGCGACGCAACTTGGCCTCGGCCTGCAGCCGTTGAGCCAGGCCTTGCAGGAATACCCCGAGATGGCGTCGCTCTACGACGATATCCACCGGCGTCTGGCACCGGAGGGCGGAACCGTGCAAATGTGGGCGCGTGTGGGCTACGGGCCCGATGTCATGGCCACGCCACGCTGGCCGCTGGAGGCCAAGCTTGTCCGAGGAACCGGCTGATCCGCGCATGATCTTCGCGCTCTTCAACGAGATCGGGATCATCGAGCAACTCAGCCGCGCCATGTTCGAGGCGCGGCTGCCCAAGGGCGTTCTGGTCTCGCATTTCTCGGTCCTGAACCACCTGATCCGGGTAGCCGACGGGCGCACGCCGCTGGAACTCGCCACCGCGTTTCAGGTGCCCAAGACGACGCTGAGCCATACGCTCGCTCTGCTGGAACGGCGCGGCTGGATCGAGATGCGGCCCAACCCCGGCGACAAACGCTCGAAACAGGTGTGGATCACCGCAGACGGGCGGGCCTTTCGGAACGAGGCGATCGGTCTGCTGTCGCCGGAGATGTCGGTGATGGCGCAGGCGCCCGAGATGCAGGGGGTGGATGCGCTGGTCGCGCGCCTGTCCGAGATCCGGCAGTATCTCGACGCGCGGCGCGATCCCGACTGAGCGGCGGCCCGTTTGCTCAGGACCTTCGTCCTACGCCCGGTGCGCGCCCTCGGCGAGCGACGCGACGAAGCTCAGGATCTCGTCCACGGGTTTGCCTGCCGCGATTTCCGACACGATCGCCGAGCCAACGACGCAGCCATCCGCGACACCGGCGATGGCCTCGGCCGCCTCGGGCGTCCTGATGCCGAAGCCCACGATGATCGGCAGATCAGTCGCAGCCTTGAGCCGTGTCACCTCGGGGCCGACATCGCCCGCCTGCGCCTCGGCCGCGCCGGTGATCCCGGTGATCGAGACGTAATAGACGAAACCGGAGGTGTTCTGCATCACGGTGGGCAGGCGCTTGTCATCCGTCGTGGGCGTGGCCAGCCGGATGAAGTTCAGCCCCGCCGCCTGCGCCGGGATGCAAAGCTCGTCATCCTCTTCGGGGGGCAGGTCCACGACGATCAGGCCGTCTATCCCGGCCTCTTTCGCGTCTTCGAGGAACCGGCCAACGCCGCGCGAATAGATCGGGTTGTAGTAGCCCATCATCACGATGGGCGTGCGGTCGTCCTCCGCCCGGAGCGCGCGGGCCATGTCGAGCGTTTTCTGCAGCGTCTGCCCTCCGTCGAGCGCCCGCTGGCCGGCAAGCTGGATCGTCGGCCCGTCGGCCATGGGATCGGTGAACGGCATGCCGAGCTCGATGATGTCGACACCGGCACCGGGCAGGCCCTTCACGATCCGAAGCGAGGTCTCGTAATCCGGGTCGCCCGCCATGACATAGGCGACGAACGCCTTTTTCCCCTCGGCCTTCAGCCGCGCAAAAGTGTCGTCGATCCGCGTCATGTCCCGTCCCGTGCGTCGAATGCTTCGCCGGGGTTTGGGCCATGTCGGAGGGGAAATCAATGGCGCGGACGCAATGCAACGTGAGCCGCCCTGCGCAGGACACGGCGCCACGGGGCCGGTTGCCAGCCACAGGCTTCGGCCTTAGAAGGCGGCGGACCTAGGCAGAGGGCAGGCATATGGGCTTCAAGGTGGGGATCGTCGGTCTTCCGAACGTGGGCAAATCCACGCTCTTCAACGCGCTGACGCGGACGGCGGCGGCGCAGGCCGCGAACTTCCCGTTCTGCACGATCGAGCCCAATGTGGGCGAGGTGGCCGTGCCTGACTCGCGCCTCGACAAGCTGGCCGAGGTTGCGAAGTCGAAACAGGTGATCCCCGCGCGGATGACCTTCGTCGATATCGCGGGTCTGGTGAAGGGCGCCTCGCAGGGCGAGGGGCTGGGCAACCAGTTTCTCGCCAACATCCGTGAGACCGACGCCATCGCCCACGTCCTGCGCTGTTTCGAGGATGGCGACGTGACCCATGTGGAGGGGCGTGTCGATCCCGTGGAGGACGCCGAGACCATCGAGACCGAGCTGATGCTGGCCGACCTCGAGTCCATCGAGAAGCGGCTGCAGAACATCGTGCGCAAGGTGCGCGGCGGCGACAAGGAGGCGATCCAGCAGGAACGCCTGATGCGGCAGGCGAAGTCCCTGCTGGAAGAGGGCAAGCCCGCCCGCCTCCTCGAAGTCACAGCCGAGGACCTGAAGGCGTGGCAGATGCTCCAGCTGCTGACCGCCAAGCCCGTTCTCTACGTCTGCAACGTGGCCGAGGACGAGGCCGCGACAGGCAACGCCCAGAGCGCGCGCGTGGCCGAGATGGCCGAGGCGCAGGGCGCGGCCCATGTGGTGATCTCCGCCAAGATCGAGGAAGAGATCGCGCAGCTCGATCCGGAAGAGGCCGAGATGTTCCTGCAGGAACTGGGCCTCGACGAGGCCGGGCTCGACCGGATGATCCGGGAGGGCTACGAGCTTCTGCAGCTTGAGACCTATTTCACCGCCGGCCCGAAGGAGGCGCGCGCCTGGACGATCCCGAAGGGCACGCTCGCCCCGCAGGCCGCCGGCGTCATCCACGGCGATTTCGAACGCGGCTTCATCCGGGCCGAGACGATCGCCTATGACGATTACGTCAGCCTCGGCGGAGAGCAGGCGTCCAAGGACGCGGGCAAGATGCGGGTGGAAGGCAAGAGCTACGTGGTGAAGGACGGCGACGTCCTGCATTTCCTTTTCAACGCCTGAGCTTACGCCCCCAGCAGCATCACCATGATCGGCACCGGGCTGACCGCGATGGCGATGGCCAGCAAGGTCTGCACCGCCGCGAAGATGCCGCTCATGCCCGCCATCATCATGATCCCGCCACCGCCGCCGATCACCGCATTGCCGGGCACGTTCACGATCACGGCCAGTGCGATGTAACGGTGGCGCAGCGCCAGCCCCACGGTCTTTGGCGGCGCCCCCTCGAGGAGCAGGGCCAGCCGCTCATCCGGCGGCAGAACGGAGGCGCGGGCGACCAGATCGGCCGCCTTGCGTAGCCGCAGAAGGCCAAGCATCCGCGCCAGCGTCGTGCCGGGCAGAAACCGCCCCAGCGTGTAGGACAGCATCATCGCGGCGACCGTCGCCACATAGACCAGGGGCGCGATGGCGGCCCCGAAGGCGGTCAGCATGGCGATGCCCACCTCGGCCCCGGGCACGAAGGGAATGGCCAGCAGACCCACATAGGCGACGGCCCCGAGCATGAGCGTGCGATGCACCTGCTGCTCGTTCGTCGGCATGATGGTAAGGTTCAGCGCGTCTTTCAGCAGATGCGCGGCCCATGTCGCCAGAACGACAATGGCCAGCAGGACCAGCACGCGCAGCGCGATACCCGTTGCACTGAAGCCGGCCGATCCGGCGGCGCCGCGCCTCACCCCGATACGGCGCTGCCCGGTGCCGCGATTTGCGGTCCTCCGCCCGCCCCGTTGATCTGGTGCGTCCAGTACCAGCGGCGGGTGGTCCAGCTCATCTCGACGGTGATCTCATCGCCCGCGACCTGCCCGTGCCAGACGGTCCTGTGCGGTGCGGTGGGGCAATCGGCGGTTGCGGTGAAGTGGATCACGCCCTCGGCATCGACCCATGTCCGGTAGTCGCTGTAGCCGAAGTCGCAATATTCCTCGCATCCCATCGAGATGAAGCCGCCATCGGCGAAGCGCAGCTCGTCCACATCCGTCTGGCCATTGTCGAGCGCCGCCTCGATATGGAAGGCGCGCCCGTCAAGCTCATGGCCCGCAGACCACGCGGCCTCCGGAACCGTCATATCGGGGATATCGCCGTTCATCACCGACACGGTCGCCGCGCCGGTTCCAAGGGTGACGACCGCGATGGCTGCGGCCTGAACGATGGGCGTCATGGGGCGGGCTCCGGTCTGGTCGCGGGAACGGTGGGACGTAACACGATGGTAGACCGGGCGACCCGTCCGGCAAAGTGATTTCGCCCGGTTCGGCCGGGGGCTCGCCTAGACCGCCACGATCAGCTTGCCCATGTTCTCGCCACGATAGAGCATCGCGATGGCATCCATCGCCGCGTCGGGACCGTCGAGGACGTGCTCGCGGACGGTGAGCTTGCCCTCGCGCAGCCAGCCGGCGAGGGCCGCCCGCGCCTCGTGCAGCCGGTCCTTGTAGTCGAAGATCAGGAAACCCTGCATCCGCGCCCTTGCGACCAGCAGTTGCCGGTGTACGCGCGGCCCCATCGGGATGGGGTCCCACTCCGTGACCGCAGCGGTGCCGCAGATCGTGATCCGCGCGCCCTGGGCCAGCTTGGTCATGACCGCGTCCGAGATCGGCCCGCAGGTGTTGTCGAAATAGCAATCCACCCCGTCGGGGCAGTGGGTCGCGATGGCTGCGGCCACGTCCTCCGCCTTGTAATCGATGGCCGCGTCGAAGCCGAACTCGTCGATGCACTGCCGTTTCTTCTCCGCGCCGCCGGCGATCCCCACCGTGCGGCAGCCAATGATCCCAGCGATCTGCCCCACGGCCGAGCCCACGGCACCCGCCGCCGAGGAGACCACGACCGTGTCGCCCGGTTTCGCCGCGCAGCTTTCGGTCAGCCCGAAATAGGCCGTGGTGCCGTTCAGCCCGAGGATGCCCAGCGCATAGGTCCGCGGCAGGTCGGCCTCCGTGACCTTGCGCGAGATGGCCCCGCCCTCGACCAGCGCATGGGTCTGCCAGCCCAGCAGACCCTCGACCACGTCGCCTTCGGCATAGTCGGGATGCCTCGACGCCAGCACATGGCCCACCGCGAAAGCGCGCATCGGGTCGCCGAGCGCCACGGGCGGAGAGTAGTTGGGCAGGTCATTGGCCCAGCCGCGCATGGCAGGGTCGACCGACCAGTGGGTGATCCGCACGAGCACCTGCCCGTCGGCCGGAGTACCGACATCCACCTCGCGCCGCGCGAAATGCTCGGGCCCCGGAACCCCGACGGGCCTTCTGGCGAGTATGATCTGCGTGTTCTTCATGGCGTACCTTACCCCTCGCGTCCCCTGCGGCACCAAAACGCACGGGCCGGTGAAAGGTCAAGCATCGCGGGACGCCACCGCTATGGCGACGACGGTTACGGGCTGTAGCCGCCGCTTCGTTCCAGCAGGAACCGCCAGCGGATTCGTGGCCCAGCGGTCCAAGGCGCGCCGGATCGAGGATGCGCCGTCAACGGATTCAAGAGCTTGATTCGGATGGACAATTTCGCGAAGGCCGACGATGGATGGTCGACATGCCGATCCGCGCAACCGTCAAGCCGTGCGGAGGCATTGCCAGACAGTTTCGGCTCGAAGCGTGGACATGGGTCTGCCCGGCGTTTGGCCATGGTCAAACCCGACCCGGTCAAGTGTTTCAGCAACCGCCGTCTCGCCGAGCCCATCGGGAACGACCCGTCCGAAGAAGCCGAAGCCAACGCCATGGCCGTTCTGGAAACCGAACTTCTGGCCGCGCAACCGAATGAAATCCGCCTGCGGCAAAATCGGTGCGGATCAAAAGGCATCCAAGCTTTGCCAGATCGTTGCTATTTGAAGCCGCGCGTTGATGCGTCGTTCCGCGGTGATTGTCTGGGGCGGGCCTCGACAGCGAAGCGGCAAACAGGGGCTTTTCTCCCTTGTATCCCGGGTCTGAACGCTGCTATCCGCGTCGGCGGAGACGTGGCCGAGTGGTCGAAGGCGCTCCCCTGCTAAGGGAGTAGGCGGGAAACCGTCTCGAGGGTTCGAATCCCTTCGTCTCCGCCACCACACAAAACGTATTGTTATTGCTGGGCTTTTCAGGCGATGCTCAACGGCTTGTTGTCCAGAATAGACCACAAGCGGGCCGAGACAGACGACATGTTGCCTTGTTCATCCTGCTGATCGCGATCTCGACGGCATCGACGTCGATATGCGTGTCGCCGAATGGGAGAGCAGCCTGAGCGACAAGGGCTATCCGGTGAACAGGGAGGCGAGAGGTCTTCTCGATCGGTCCATCGATTGCATTGGCCGCGGGATGACCGACGCGAAAACCATCTTCGCGCCCACGGCCGAGAATGGATGCAGCGTCACCATGCACCACGAGACCCCTATGTGATCGTCACGCCTTTGCGCGATCCCTGCCGTTCGGGGTGGCGGTCACTGTTCATGGCCCTCCGGGGCGAGACCCTCAGGGCCGCGTCAGTCCGGCAACATCCACATCCACCTGTTCGGCGAGGCTTACGATGCTGTCATGGAGCAGCTGGATCGCATAGGCCGGGTTGTGCACCCATGCTCCGTCATCCTTGGCCACCACCTGGTAATTGTAGGCTGCCATCAGCAGGCGCGGCGTCCAGCTGGCGTAGCGGTTGGGAAAGGCCGCCTCTTCCGGACCGATGGTGCCGTCGCCGTCACTGTCGTTGAAGAAGTAGGGGAAACTGTCCTTGGCATAGCCGATCGGCATCCCCGTCACCTCGCGAGCATAGGTCTGCATGGCATCGCCGAGGATGGCGTGCAGCCCCTCGATCTCGTCGCGGATGCCGCCGCTGGCCGAGCCGTCACCGTCGAAATCGGAATGGCGCGTGCGGATCGCGGTGATGTCGTTCACACCCTGATGGCAGGCGATGCAGCCTTCGGTCTCTACCTCTGTGGAATGCGGCTCGTGGCAGGCCACGCAGGTTCCCGCGCTCGGCACATGGTTGAAGCGCCCGGCATAGGCGAGGTCCGGATACTGGAAGCCGCCCCGCACCTCGGCGCCGTGCATCACGGCGGCCGCCACACCGTAATGGACGTTGATGAAGCCAAGATCCTCCGACACGGTGTCTGGGTCCATGCCCTCTGTCGTGGACAGGACCCGGTCGGTCGAAGCACGGCCCGAGTGGCACATCGTGCAGGTCGCCGAGGCCCCAAGACCATCGATGGTCACGCCCGAGGGGAAGGGCACCGCGTCGAGCGCCTCGGCCTCGGACACATGGCAGGAGGCGCAGCCGATCACCGTGTTGATCGTGCCGGGATGTTCCACCGTCAGGGGCGCTGTGTCATCGGCGCCGAGCCAGTCGAGCATGCCCGTCTCCGAATGGCACGCCGCGCAGGCGGGCGGAACCTCTCCGTCCTCGTTCCAGTGGGTGAAGGACGGCGAATGGTAGTCGCTGTGCGGTCCCATGAGCCATGCCTCGGTGATCTCCGTCAGGCCGAACTCTTCAGCGGCGAGCGGGCCGGAGGCCACGATCAAGGACGCCGCGAGTTGAATGAGGAAACGGGCGGTCTTCATGGCGGTCTCCCTCGTATCTGACAGGGGCCTGCTACTGGCCTGATACGGGGCGAGTGTTTCACACCGTCGCCGGATGACCTTAATCCAGATCAAGGACGCAGATCGCGTTGCAAGGGACTGAATCGGAAGCAGTCAGCAAGGAGTTGCCTTATGCACGACGCCCGGACAGGAACCGGAACCGCGAACGCGCGCCAGCCGCCGCGTCTGCCCGCGGGCGTCGTCGCGGTGCTCTATCCCATTGTCTGCATTGCGCCGCTCGTGCTGGCCGCGACGCGCGATGTGGCTGCGACCGTCACGTGGGAGATCGCGGCCGCCGGTCTCGGGCTTGTCGGGCTCTCGGCGATGGCGGTGCAGTTCGTGACGTCGGGGCGGTTCCAGATCGTGTCGGGGCGTCTCGGGATCGACCGCGTGATGGCCTTCCACAAGACTGCAGCCTGGTGGGTCCTCGTGGCGCTGCTGCTGCATCCGGTCGTCTATGTGGTGCCGACCTTCCTCGCCGACCCGGCGCTGGGGGTCGAGCGGCTCTGGGCCTACCACACGCTGCCGCATTACCGCAGCGGGGTCATCGCGCTTTCGGCGCTGATCTTGCTGGTCCTCGGGTCGGCCGTCCACAAGCGCCTGCCCATTCCCTACGAGGCATGGCGCGCCGCGCACCTCGTCCTCGCGGCGATTGCGTTGGGCGCGGGGCTGCACCACGCGGTCACCGCCGGTCGGTTCAGCGCCGCGGGGCTTCCGAACGGTTACTGGTGGGCCGTGGGCGCGGTCGTGGTTGGGGTCGTCATCACGCTCTACGGGGTGCGCTGGGCCCGGCTGCGCCTGCAGCCATGGCGGCTTGCCTCCGTCTCGAAGGTGGCCGACCGGATGTGGGAACTCGATATCCAGCCTGCTGAGGGCACCCCGCCGCTCGGCTACCGCGCGGGCCAGTTCGTCTGGATGACCGAGGGCAAGCGGCGCTTCCCGCTTTTCGACCATCCCTTTTCCATTGCCGACAGTCCGGAACGCCCGGGGCTGAGCCTTGTCGTCAAGGAGGCGGGTGATTTCACCGACGGTATCGGAAAGCTGGCGCCCGGCACGCCGATCGGGATCGACGGGCCTTACGGCAACTTCACGCTGGAGGGCCATGGCGAGGACGCAATCCTCCTGATCGCGGGGGGTGTGGGGATCGCGCCGATCATGGGGCTTCTGCGCGATCTCGTGGCACGCGGGCATGGGCAGCCGGTACGGCTGGCCTATGCCGCCGGCACGCCGGAAAACCTCGCCTGTCTCGACGAGATCGCCGCGGCCGGCGCGAAGCTCGACCTGCGTCCGCTGCTGTTGAGCGAGACACCGTCCCCGGACTGGACGGGTGAGATTGGACGGCTCGACCGCGAGAGGCTCTCGGACATGCTGGACGGCCTCGATCCGCAGCGGACAGTCGCGCTGATCTGCGGGCCGGGGCCCATGGTGACGGCGGTCGCGGACGGGCTGATCGACCTCAGCCTGCCGATGGATCGGGTGATGTACGAACGCTTCGACTATTCCGAAGGCGCCTCCCGGCTCGACACGCGGCTGAGGTGGCGCTTCATCGGCATCGGGCTCGTGCTGGCGGCGGGTGTCGCGGGGTTCGTGGCGCTCCTCGGCTGAGACCGGGGCGGTGGGTCAGAGCGGAACCAGCAGAACGAAGCCGATCGACAGCCCCAGCAGGATGAGCGTCAGCAGCACCAGCATGGCGACATAGCGCCGGTCCACCTCGAGCAGGCGCCCGAGATTCGTGCGCAGACCCAGTGCCGAGATCGCGACGATCAGGCAGCCCTGCGAGGCCGTGACAAGTTGCGCGACAAGCCAGTCCGGCAGGATGTCCATGTTGCCGAGCGCCGCCAGCGCGACGAAAAGCACGAGAAACCACGGCAGCCCCGTGCGTCCCTCGCCCGTTCCGCGCAGCGACAGCGCGACAAGCAGGAGAACCCCCGGCAAGAGCGCCACGCGAAGCATCTTCACGAAGACGGCGAGGACGCCGACCTCGTCGCTGACGGAATGGCCCGCGCCGGCGACCTGTGCGACGTCGTGGATCGTGGCGCCGATCAGGAACGCCGTCTCTGTCGGCGTGAAGTCCAGCGCGCGGAACAGGGCCGGGTAGACGATCATCGCGAGCGTCGACAGAAGCGTCACCCCGGTGATCACCAGCAGCGTATCCGCCTCGCGGCCTTCGCGGCGGGGCAGGACGCTGGCGATGGCGAGCGCCGCGGAGGCCCCGCAGATCGCGACCGAACCGCCCGCGAGCAGCCCGAAGGCCTGCCGTCGCCCGAAAAGGTAGGACAGCAGGACACCGGCGCCCAGCGTCGCGAGCACGAGGCCCGCCACGGCGATGACCGGCACCCAGCCCAGCACCGAGACGTCCTGAATGTCGAGCCTCAGGCCCATCAGCGCCACGCCCCAGCGCAGCAGCGTCTGCGAGGCGAAGCCCAAACCCCGTGCGCAGTCCGACTGATCGGCCACGCCGTGCAGCGCCATGCCGATCAGTAGCGCCAACAGCATCACCGGCGCGCCATAGCTCTGCGCGAGGAAACCGGCCGCCGCGCCGACCATCGCGGCCAGCATCAGGCCGCGCGTCAGCGACGGCCCGTCGGCACCGAGACCGGCCGGCAGAAGGCCAGAGAGGCGAGACACCGTCAGGCCTGAGCGAGCGCCCGGTCATAGCCGAACAGCGCCGCCGCGCCGCCGGTGTGCAGGAACACGATGCGTTCGCCCTTGGCGAAATGCCCCTTGCGGATCAGGTCGATCAGCCCCGCCGCGCCCTTGGCCGAATAGACCGGGTCGAGCAGGATGCCCTCGAGCTG
>Ga0102934_1001100_pt1 | contig 18730 bp, 17 predicted proteins | sample SalPonR2_A_D1_MG_FD_78175 | JGI IMG/M metagenome (GOLD analysis project Ga0102934, IMG submission 78175) | Salt pond soil microbial communities from South San Francisco under conditions of wetland restoration - Salt Pond MetaG R2_A_D1_MG | ecosystem: Environmental > Aquatic > Marine > Intertidal... | reverse complement strand
CAAATGTTCCAGCACCTCTACCGCTGCCACTCCCCTGGAATGGGCTTGCTGTTGCAACACCAGCAAGCGCAAGGAGGCACGGAGCAACCTTCGGTCGACGCGCTGGGAGGGAGAAAGATCGCGATCTTGGAGTAAGGAAAGTTCAAGTTGCAGCCGGGTCGCCCAGGAGGTGACGGCAAGGCGGGAGGATGGGTCGACGGGAGGGAAGCGGGGGAGGCAACGTCGATGGGAGGGAGCGTGGTGGGGAAAGTGGAAGGCAAAGCCGTCCAAGAAACGGTCGAGGATCTCGGCACAATGGGCCCCGCCCCGCAGACCCTCATTCAAATTGTAACGCATGATAGCCGCATGGGGCCCGGCTTTTTCTCGCTCCAGCTCGTACACCTCCCCCCGCACCGACTCCGCCTGCCCATTGCCTCTCAAGAATGCTTCCAGTTCCGCTTTGTCCTGCTCTGTGAGCATGAATGGCGGGTGCATTCTGCCTCTTTCCCGCCCTCTCTCCGAACCTCCCTCAGCGGCTCGCACGGCTTGACGGATATGGGAGGGAGAGCGGGAACCGAGGATGACGGCAGAGACGCCGGGAAGGTCCAGGACGTATCGAATGGCCACCATGGCGATAGTGACGGGAGGAGAGGGCGGGGCGGAAGGAGACAAGGAGGAAGGGAAGGAGGAAGGGGTGGAAGCGTAGGTGCCTTCCTCCCCCTCCCAAGGACAACTAGGGAAGGAGGGATCCGGCGGGGACCAAGAGGAGGACGAGAAGGACGAATGTCGGTCGGCGATGGCCCGGCACAGCTGGAGGAGGGACTGGAACCGGGCCCACCCACCCCAGTCCTCGATGACGAGCAAGTACTTGACCAGTGACCTGTTCGACATCCCACCTTCCCCCGGACTCCCCCCGCCCTCCCCCTCCTTCCTCCGGGGCTCCGGGCGGCCCAGCCACGCGTCAGTCAGGAAGCCGCCTGCCAAGACCCCGTAGGCCAGTATCGCGATCCCTTCACCCTGGGCTTGCTCCAACAGGCCCGTACGCACCGCCCGGTCGTCGATCAATGAGAGTTGGACCTGGGAGCTGGCGATTTCCACGCCGGCGTCCAACAGCTCCCTGGTGCGGCGCACGTCGAAGTTCGTCAGACCCACATGCGTGATCAAGCCCTCTTCGCGCAATTCCTCCAAGCAACGGGCAGCTTCCAGGTACCCCGGGACTTGAAAATCCCACCAGTGGAACTGCAAGAGGTAAATAGAGGCACACTCCAGCCGGTTCAGGCTCCGAAGCACACAGGCACGCAGGGTGCTTCGGTCCAGGGTCGGGAGCAGGTGCCGGTCCGGGACGCACTTGGTATGGATCTGGATGGGCCGGGGGGCTGTGTAGGTGGGATGGTGTTCGCGCCAAAACCGCCCCAGCAGGCGTTCCACTCCGGTGTAAATATCCCCCGCGTCGAAGGCCGTGATGCCGGCCTGGGCGTGCCCTTCTAGGTCCACCAAAGCCGCCATCTCCGTCCTGGCAGCCTCTTCCGACGGTTCCTCTTCGGGTGCTGCCAGCGAGCGTGGGGCGGCAAAGACACGAGCTGCGGCGGCTGCGCGCTCCAAAGCCTTGAAGGGGGCCGGGCGGCCCTCTTCCCCGCCATGGGCCCCTCCCGCCCCTCCATCGCTCCCTCCTCCTCCAGCATGCACTGAAACCATGGTGTGGCCCGCCGATAGCTGCCAGCCCCCTTTGATCACCCGTGGAGTCTCAAAAACCCTCTTCCTTTCCTGACTTCTGGTCGCTTTCCCCGCACTCGCACAAGGCAGGACTTGGGACGCCAGCCGCCGGCCCAAGACCCGGAGATGATTTCGCGCCATCTCCCGCATGTAGACATCCCCGTCCTCCTTCCGTGATGTCACCTCTTCCAACACAGCAAGGGCCTCTTCTTCCATCCCACGCGCCTCCAAATACAACGCGCAGGCGAAAGATATGCGCTGGGAAGCATGGCAGTCTCCCTCTCCGTACTCCAGCACCGCCTGGACGGCTCTCAGCCTCTTTTCCTTCCCTTCTTCGTCGCTGCCTCGCACTCCATGTTCTTCCTCTTCTTCCAAAAAAAGCGACAAGATGTTCATCATGCCCACCCGCCTGTCGTGCCCCTTGAATCCGTCGTGCAAGCCCGCCCTCGCCCCCTCCCAGCCGCCCTCCCCTTTGGCATCGGCGAGGCATCTCCACAGGTAAGGCTCCAGGTCGTCTGGATCGACTTGACAGCAAGCACTGAATTGATCTGCAGCAGCGGCCCAAGCTCCCTTATAGTAGAGAGCAAACCCTCGTTCCCACTGAGAATGAAAGGAGAAATCGAAAAGATGTCAATTTGGTGGTTCATGGGAGTGGCTGTGGCACAGGTACGTTTGCACGGCTCGGGCGGCATCAGAATCAAACAGTATTCTATAACTCTTGTGTATGAATGCTTTCTCAATCGTCTGCGGTACATATCTTGCACTTGCTGTCCTAACGCGGTAGTGGCATCTCTCCAATGCCCGGGGGGGAGGCTAAAGCCATGGGGCGGTATCACCGATAACGAAGAGATCTCACGATACGCCTCACGACAATCACTCACATCTCTCTACTTGAGCTTTTAAGCTTCCTTTCTTTTTCATCCCCTCCTTTTTTTGCCAATCCCTCCTCTCTCTCTATTTGCCTCCCTCCGCTTTACCGCACAGCTCCGTAGCGTCGGCGAAATGAATAGCGCCGCTTCTATAAGCTGCAAAGCTGGCTCCAGAGGAGCGTCGCGGCGAACAAGTTCTGCACAACCCCGGGCTAAAAGTTCTCGAGCCGTCTCCAGCCGTAATTCTTCATCCATCTCCTCGTGGTCCTGTTCAGGAAATTTCGGGTTGGCGGGGATAAAGCGGTGGATAATCTGCCGAGCCCTTTACAACCCACTTCAGTTCCACATTCATGTGTCAACACGCGTCAACAGGGTAACAGAAAGAAATGTACCAAAAAACAGACATATTGTTAAGAGTGAACCTGAATTTCCGGCTAAAGTGCGACCAGTAAGGAGCGTTGCAGGCACGCAGTGTACGGAGTGCGTCGTCGGTCTTTTCGTGTTGAAGGTCGGAGGGTAGGCCGGAAGCCGGGAGGTTATTTGAGGTCGCGCAAGAAAATGAGTACATGGCCAAACACTGGTGGAAGCAAGTCATGAGCACGAATAAACGGTATACTTGCCTTGATTATATGCAAATTTGTGTATTTCAAGTACTGTGTATCATTCATAAAGGTGAGTCGACGCGCGGATGTACGATATAACCCCCCTAGCCTCGTTCTGACCATATTTCTATTTCTAAACCTTGTTCCATGGAATGGGTGGCACTTCCGCACGATGTAGACGTCTTTCGATTCCCTCTTTGTCACAAGAAAACATAACTTTGGACCAGTTCATACACTCTGAGAAGGGTTTACAAGAGGTGGCGGCAGCGTGGCAGAGCTCCAAGACCCACTGCACACGATGACAGTCTTTCGATAGAGTACACAATGTGCTAGCTGCACCATGGTTGAGATTTGTAATCCAACGTTGCACAAACCTATACATCTTTCGTAAGATACAGTCAGACATGGGAGCCGGAGAGAGGAAATACTTCTGATACAGGCTGTAGACGACAGGGGTACAGCTCCCCTGCCTTTTGGTGTCATTTATGCCATGACAGGCTGGTATCGTGCATGTCTTTCATTCCGATGACGGATAGAGGACTACAATAAGAGATGTGCATGGTAGAAAATGGGAAAATGAAAATATGTGTAGGAAAGCGTCACCCATGCGTTTGGGAAAAAAACCTTTAAATCGATCAAAAAGTGCTCTGCGTTTCTGAAGTTTTTGTCTTCTTCGCTGTTCGACGGACAAATCATCTTCTATTCGTTTTTCAATGCATGTACACCCTGATATACCCCGGCATACATCCACATGTACACCTGGGCTACCAGGCTAATCGTTATCTGGGGGGGCCACGACGGCGCTTAAGCATCAAGTTTTACCCCCCCGGAGCACATGCCGGTGCTCACGCAAAAAAGTCTACCCTTTCAAAAAACACGTGAATACCTCCACGGCCGAGTGGAAAATGCGACACGCGCCGCATCGAGGTGCTCCAAGTCACTGCAACCAAGTCAATCAATTCTCGCGCTACTATCGACCACACCGGTTCAATGTGAAGACGGGCAGAATGCCTGTAACTCTTTTCAATATCATACTTCTAACTGTGATCTTCCAATGAAGATTTGTTTACCATGACGAATGGAAATGCCTTTCCATTACGACGTCAGGCTGAGTGCCTAGAGGCACGGAGCTGCAGTCTTGCACACGTCTTACTCTTTTTGACTCTGCTTTCATCCTCATTTTTCTCTCTTCATACTCCTCACTGTCTATGTGCTTCCCTCGTATTTTGAATTGAATATTTCATAATTTGTCCACGACTCAATGGAGAGCAACCTGTCACCCTGTCATATTTTTTGGGTCTAGGACGCATGTTCCGCCCTCTATTTTTTGAGTCTCCCCTACAACCTCCCGCACAATCCCCCAAAAGACACCTCAAAACACACTGAGCCAAATGCCCAGACAGTCCCATCCCTCAACAACTATTTTTTACAAGGGCTCTTCTAAGAACGGCTGCCTTGGCAGCACGGCTACGGAGCGGCACGGAGGGAGTATCATACTTGCGCCCTTTCTCGTCGGCAATCTCTGTGCTGAGAGCCGTGGGCGAAGCCAACGCTGCTGGAGAGGAGACGGTCGACGCGGTAGAAGAAGAGGGGAAGCCACAGGAGAGAGGGGTACGGCGCCCGTCTTGGGCATGAGCATGGATAGAGTGGAGGCTATCTTGGACGTGACGCATGTGGATGCGGGCCAGGGACTGCAAGTAGGTGTCGCCCCCACAGTGGACTGTGGCCACCGCGTGCAGCAAGGGTAGAGACATTTTTTCTGCTGCCCTCGTCCCATGCGCCTCGAAGAAGAGCGCGCACGCAAACGAAGCCCGTGCGGCGGAGTGTGGGTCCCCGCAGGCACAGTCAAAGACGCTCTCCAAATTTGTCTTTCCCTTATACAGAGCAAGCACCTCCATCATGCAGAGTCTGTTGTCGTACCCGTGGAACTGATCCAGGACTGCGAGGCCGGCGTTCCATCCTTGGAGCTTGGCGATGCACTGACGAATGAAAGAGAGAGCATGCAGATTGATGGGGGCGGTTTAGTTACCTCTCGCAGGTTATGTGTAAGAAAATTTTCTTGGGCATTGTATTACAGGAATAAGCATCTCATGCCCTGAAAAATCCTGGATATTTTCCTCGGCGTACGTATCTCGATGACTTTCACCTATACGAATGCCCTCCGTTGACAACGCACCAATGAGCGCCAGAGAAAGGGCTCGCAGTCATCCGGATCCAAGGACGTGCAATAGGCGAACTGGTCAGCTGCTTCTTTAATGCGATTCAAATATAGGAGGACGAAACCTCTTTCCCACTGGAGAAAAGGGATGGAAAGGAGAGGAGAAAGCCATGGGCAAATCTAATGAGTGCAGATTGTTTCTTCTAAGGAAGAAAGTGTCAAGTAGTATTTCAATAGCACAATACATCGAATTTCGTCAGACTACCAACTAGGACGGAGGACCACCCTCTACGAGCTTTCATCGTGCACAGATAGCCGGGTTTTAGTCCACATTGCTAGATACCATAGCATCACGACCTTCATACCTCAAGCGCCCACACATCCCAACCCCTTACCGCATGAGCCCGCAGATGTGGAGCGAGGCGTAATGCACAGTCAAATTTGTCTAGACATTGCTGAAGGTGTCGGCTGGAGTCAATGATATCGGTGCTCTCTTGAGTCTGCACGAGCAATGAGGCCCCTTCGCAGAGCAAGCCCCTTGCAAGGTCGACTCGCTCATCGTCGTGCACATGATGGTGGAAAGTATTACTACTGCACATGCTTCTTGTGAAAACGCCTAAATTGCGTCGTGGTCGTCACTATTAATGTGAAAGGATTTGAAGCGGTAAATTAGCGCAGTGAATATAGTAGGATTACCCTAAAACGATCTGGATGACAAATCCATTTAGCTTGAAGATGGAGGCCACAGGTACAAAGCTTAGGATAAGAGAGCACTTTTTCGACTAGCAACACGTGACTCTCCACCAAAATGTGCACATCACATCATTTAAAAAACAGAGCGGCTCTTTCATAATCGAGGACCGTCATACGTACCACAATCTGTCCACTATCCCCCATTTCGTAGTCGAATCCAGTTCGATAGCGTCAGTTCGGGGGCCTCCCTCCCCCAACCAGACACTGCTGGCTCGGGCGCGAGGTGTATTTCACCTTGCCATTCAAGTTTTTGCCAGTACGTTCTAGCATTAAAATGGTACTCGCTTCTGCTCACGCAGCCGTTGAATTTTTCACAATCCTTTACCCATACATCCACCCACAGCAGTGGCTTTCCGGGCGGCTGTTTTGACATTGACCAGCACGAGGGATTGGGAAATCTTCGGCTCCTTTATTATTGGGCTCCAATAATTCAAAATTATATTCGGATTTCGAGCTTCTCCCTTTTTTTGCGCGAAGTTCGACCCAGCCTATTCATGGAGCTGCCCACTTATACGACTACCCCTCCTTCCGGAGGCATACACTATACATTTCAAGCCGAGTATTTTTTATCACTCAATTTTTTGAGTCACGTTTTGGTGGTTTCGAGTCTCAGCCCGACGTTTATCCGTGATATTCCTGTCATTCTTACCCTCATCATCAAGCATGCACTGTACTTAGACTGCTATATTTTGATTGAATCCCTTTCAGCATGGAATATCCGCGTGCAGAACGTAATAAACTGGTGACGGCATTGATCTTGCACCTTGTCTCATTTCATGCGCTTTCTCGAGCCCAGATACAGTAAGACAGGAATCATGCTCAGCACCGCAAAGTTCTCACTGCTCCCGCAGCGGCGCATGTCTTCTATAGTTTTGGATCTCAATATTCGATCTAAAAGAATGCAGGTAACATTAAGGAATGCGAATTATCTGCTTCACTCAAAAAAATCGGGCCTACAAGAATCTTGCACAGCCCGCCTTTCCTGCCATCTACAGTATGCATCATTACCAACATCTTCCGCCTGCCGCCTTCGAAGCCTTCCTGGACGAGGCTACCAATCACCTCGCACCTTCTCTTCCACGGCAGGCGACGGAAAGGCAGTATTGATTTACACTGGTGCGCATGCAGGCGTCATTCGCACGCTTAAACGCGTCTCACTGACCACCTGTATCATTGGTCTTTTTTCAACGCCTTTTTTTCTCACCTTGGGATCGGAATCCGTACCTATGGTAGGTAATAATCAGAAAATGGGAATCTATTTTGCGCGGGGTGACTCCAACACATGAGTAGGCGTAATCTTATTCTTACGCGCGCGGATTTTTTAAATTGAATATGACTTTAGTGACACCTTCTGTCAGAAAAAGGGCATGCACGAGTGTAAAGTTTGTATGGGCTGGATTTCTCCTCATACTGTACGTCTCCATGCTCTGCTCTTCCAAAATTATCCTCACTGTCACGCCCCCTAGGCTGCTAACGTCGCGCTAACTGGCATTGTCCTTCTGGCTACGTGCGGGCCCACAATTCTCCTTCATGCCTTCACCAAACCTTACATTTTTGCTCTGCGTGTCGCTCCATTTGTGACCGCCGATAACGATTTGGAGATTTCTGACAGCGGTGATAAGAGTGACAGAGCTGTGAGGAGAAATACAACTCCCGACATGCATTTTTCGGCAGACACAATCGACTTTCTCTCTCGTCGCATCACCACCTCTTTCAACTTGTCTGATGTGAAACCTCTCCCCAATTCCACCCGTCCCTTTGTCAGCTTCAGTGCACGAGACCGCTTATATTTCGTACACGGGGAAACATTCCCTGACAAACACCTTTTACACAGTTTGCTTGGACGTCCTCTTAAAAAAAGTGAGCTCGAAGGCAGTGAACAACCAAATTAAGGGCCTGTAAAAGGAAGTTAAATCTGATACTAAAACACGTACAGGAGCTTAAATAACTTTTTTTGCTGCTTTAATTTTCTTTCGAAGCATTAATTATATAGGACGACGTGCTAGAACTTGGAGGCAAGAAGCTGCCGGTAGCTCTGGCACGACCCAGGCGCACGGGAGACATCGAGTGCCGTCCTAGGCCATAAAGTGGGGACTGACTCCATTCATCTTTATGTTGACGTAAAGAGTTAATATTTCATTCCTTGTGCGACACATTCGGATTGCGTTTGGGAAGGAAAATTCTCTACAGGGGGCTGGTGAGGTACAGCAACCTCCTCCCCACATTCGCAGGGTCCAGCCCTGGTGGAACACAACCTTTGCGCACATTTCTATTCATTCAAATACTACACACTAGAGAGTGATAACACGGTAAACTATTTGCCATCAATATTCTTGAGACATCATCGTATTTTAAAGGGGTCAACGGTCTAAATCTTTATCTTCTTTACACGCGGGTTCATACATTACAGGAAAGACGATGGCGACCAAGGCGCAACAAAAAGAAAATCTTGAAAAAGTCACAGACTATGTTGAAGAGAGCGTGCTGGATGCGGACCGTATGGCAAAAGCCATGTCTTCCCTGGAGAGTGACAAGAGCGGTGCACGGGCAGCAGCCGCTAAACTAGCGAGGTACGGCGTGACTTCATTTTTTGCAAAATTTGGTAACGAGTGGAAAGCAAATCATGGAAACACTCAGAACAGCATATGACGAGTCGGCGTACTATTTGAGCTTTTTAAAAGAGACAGCTATCCACACTATTGACCTCTCATGGAGTCGCCAGTTGTTTATTCACCAGCCAAGACTTGACAGTGGTACTCTCCACATCCTGTATCTTAAGTCATTTCCTATAAAACGGGGGAGCCAGATCTCATCTTTTCTGAAGAGATTTTCTAGTCGCTCATCTTCTCTCTTTTCTGAACTCCCTCTTTTCTGTATTCTTCAAGTAGCGAGTGGGCTGCGGTCAAGGTGAATCCCAACGACGTCAAGTTTATCGTAGGCGAGTTGGAAGTGACCAGTGAAGCGGCAGAACAGGCACTCAAAGAAAGCGGAGGAGATGTGGTAAAAGCGTTACAACGACTTCTACCCTGATTTAAAGTCGACTGTGCTTTCATATGGCAGAAAGTAGGGCGAAAGAAACATGTAAACAGCCTTGATGCATGACATGCGTCCGGTGAGTACCGGGCACTGCTTTGTTCGTACGCACGTTCTTCTGTCTACTTTAAGTATCTTAAATCCCTTCGTTACGGATGTTTCCGTCCACGTTTGACACCCTCCTGCGATTGGGTCTTGATATCGTCTACTCCGGTATTGGGTGACCCTCCCTTTGTATGGCGAATACTCGACCTGGGAAGTGGCATTTGTATGCTATCTTGCTGAAAATTGCTTTGAATTCCGCATAGCTGTCGTTCCTTCGCCCTTTAAATGATGGTCGAGAAGGGCCGACAAGAGCTTCGTCGTAACAGTTATGTGATTGAAGGCAAAGGACGAACGTTTTGAAACTGTTGGGAAGGCAAGAAAATGATGATTCTCCCATGTATATTTTTCTCCCTTGTGTTTAATTTTTCTTTCGGGATGATGATAGGTATATGCTTTGCTAATACCTAACTAAGGACGCGGTCCTCGCGTTCATCCCCTCTACATCACCCTCTTGTTTGATACACTTCCCACGTCCATTGGAGCCCATATACACCTAACAAAGAACTCTCAGAGAGCGCACCCATTCCGCATATGAGAAGTTGACATGCAAGTGGTCCGTCCGGCGCGCGGGAGGGAAGAAATTGGGGGGTTGGCTTGATTTAGAAGTCGACCTCTAATGAGAAGACTTGATCCTCGATGTTCCCACCTACGCCGCTCTTGGCATATTCACCCACTCGCTTTTCGAAAAAATTCGTCTTTCCCTGGAATAGGAGAGTGTGGAAACAAAAAAGGAAGGACAGAACCAGGACGAAAGGATGGGCGCAAGTCGGACCTATTTTGTAAGGCGAGATACTCCATTCCCACTCATGACGACACCGCTTTTGACCGTTTAACGCCCCATCCTACCTGCAAGGAAATCAGGTCCATCCAATCGAAGGGGTTGCGGGAATGGTACGCCTTCTCGCAGCCCAAGGCTAAGAGGAGGCGGTCGGCGCAGAACTCGATATACTCACACATGAGTCGACTACGAGTAATAGAGCGCACGGGGGGGAATGTGAGACACGGAAAAGGAAAACGTGCGTGAACGACGGCAGCGAGCATGCAAAAGGGGGCGAACCGATTTAAGGGAGGGGAACTCGAAAGGAAGGGGTGGTCTGCATAAGTTGGTTCGATGGATGGACGTCCGTCTCCAGAAATGGGGGCCCGACTCCGTTACAACGGCACCAACCAAAGGGCAAGATCGCTGGCACAGGTGGAATCAAGGAGGAGAGGTCCTCGATCGCACAGAGTGTTCGGCCACTCCACTCACCTGTTCATTCCAATAAGCTCCACCGGCAAGGCGTCGGTGATGAATTGCTTCTCGATGGCCACCGCGTCTTGGATGATTGCCTTGACCCGCTCCTCCGGGCATTTGATCTTGCATTTGGTGTACAGGAGGCAGGCAAAGTCGCAGTGCAGGCCTTCATCCCGGGAGATGAGCTCGTTGGAGAAGGCAAGGCCCTGCGGAGGCAAGACAGGGATACGTTGGGGAGACAAGAGGATCAGGGAAGGGTCTGACGTACTTCGCACGAGCATACCCAGCATGCTACCATGATAAGGTTGTGGTTTTTGAGGTTCAGATCCGCCCTAGCATTGGCTCCTTTCCCCCCTCAACACCGGCACACCTCCCGATCTGAATCCCTTCCTACCGGCATCAGGCCCCGCTTCTTCAACCAGAAAATCGAGCAGAAGGAGCCGGAGAAAAAGATGCCCTCCACGGCTGCAAAGGCGATCAAGCGCTCGGCAAAAGACGCGTACTTGCGGTCGCACCACCGGAGCGCCCAACGCGCCTTGCGTCGGACACAAGGGACGGTCTCAATGGCGTTTAAGAGCTTGTGTTTCTCGGATGGGTTCTTGATGTAAGTGTCAATAAGGAGGGAATACACCTCACTGTGAATATTTTCGATGGCGATTTGGAAACCGTAGAAGCATCGAGCCTCCTGTTGGGGTGGGCGGTTGGTGGAGGAGGCAGAGAGGAACAGAATGAGGATGGCGCTCTATCAGCATGGCGCGGTTGGAGAAAGCGCACGTTTGGAAGGACGTACGAAGGGAAAGACAATCAGACAGCCAGCAAAGAAAAGCGGGACAGCCATGGCTCACGCACCGGTAACTGGATCTCGTTTGAGAAATTCAAGGCCAAATTCTCGTTCACAATGCCGTCCGAGGCGGCGAAGAAGGCGAGGACGTGTGAGACAAAGTGACGTTCGTTGTCCGTTAACTTTTCCCAGTCCGTCTTGTCGTGGGCGAGGTCGAGCTCTTCGGCCGTCCAGAAGGAGGCCTCGGCTTGTTTGTACATATCCCAGATCTGTCGCGTGATGAGGCACAAAGCGAGGAGAACATGAGACGGAAGCGCAAAAGAGAGACAAAGAATGAGGGAGAATGGTCTAAGCGAGTGATCCTGTCTACCCGGAAGATACCGGTGCAATGAAATGCAGAATCTACATTCATGCAAGCACCAACACGGGGAGCTACGAGTCTGAGTTCAGAATGCAGAGGGGTGATACTCTCCAAACCCTACCAAGGGCGGCAAGATTCCCGGTACCTCTTCCCAACCAGCTAAAGAATATGCATGGTATGCTTTACAACCTTCTGCGGGACTCATCAAGATCGACGGAGGGGAGCATAGGAGACAGGGAACTGGTTGTCCGCGAGTGGCGCACACCACTCTCACTTACGTCTTGATGTTGGATGGGGAAAATAACATAACGCCCTGGATTGTCCTTCAGGAGGAGCTCATCGTCCATATCACCGGCCAACTCCCGAAGTTTCATGTCAGAGGGTTGCAATTCGACATCCTCCTCCGGTTGGGCGGCAGTGCTGCCAAGGGACAGCTTTTTCTCAACTGATGCAGCCAAGTCTTCAGGACTGTTCGCAATGTTAGAATGCTCCGTAAGAGGCATATTCACTGTTGAAATTCCGAAAGCTGGCGGTGAAGCAGGTCCTATGTGGTTTGTGGGCGTGTGCAGGCGCAGAATGAGTCAGTCTGCGGTAGACGAGGAATTTGATGGACAACCAACACAAGCGCGAAGAGCGATGCAGACAATCATTTCCAATTCCTCTCAGAAAGAGGCTACAGTGATTGCATGAGTACTTGTCGGCGATATACAAGCTTCTTGCACATTAAATCGACTTGTTGCATTCGTCAAGCGAGGAAAAGCATCAGAGTGTCAAGAAGGATTTGCGGGGCAGTAAGAAGCGGGAGTGTACGCTTGAACGTCAAGGGCACGAAGCGCAAAAATACACACCATCCATACTGTTGAAGGCATTAAACTGTAAGGAAAATGCATCCCTTCATGCAGGCACAAAGCTGTGTTAAGGCAACAAAACGATGCCACGGAAAAGCAGGTTGTTTACCGCCCTTGTCCCGGAGCGCACGGGCTAAGGAAAAGGAAAGTGGCCGCGTCTCCCGCCGTTTCTGGGCCGACCGTTGCGAGTTCATACGAGAAAAAATGGCGGGAAAATCTTTCTTCCATTCACCTCCAGTTTGGCCTCGCGCCCGGCTTCTCGAAGGACGCGAGGCATGATACTTCACGTATTGTGGGCTACTTACAAAAAAGTGGCACGCAAGGTCGCGTTATAGGCTCTTCTCGAAAGATCCCCGAGACACATGCACTTCATTAACCGATTGCCGTCATACAAGACAGATTCCAATTTGTGAAGTTTTGGCGCGAAACATGCACAGGCGTTATCGCCTACTTGCGACCGCGTCGTTCCATCCTATTCAAATTCGGGAGCTACCTAGGTATGGGCCTTCGGAACCGGCAACGAACTACCACTGGTCAAATCTAAGTTGGGATACTCTTTCGGCATGGTGCAGTGAATTTATTTTGTACTCCGGAAGCAGAGAAGAAAGGAAAAAAAATGGAAAGTCTACTAATGCCTCTTCTCGCTTATGGTCTGTGTCGAGTAGGCATCACTGGTGGCTCACCCATCTCGTAGGTCTTCTTCTAAGTCCGATCTTCCCTTGAGTGGCTGTTGCGTTTTCATAAAATTGTGCCTGTGACTGGCATTTTGATGGAAATACTCCTACAGCTTCACGCTCACGGGGCCATCCGGTTTGATTTCGACTTCAGTAAAGAGAAAGAGCAGGGCACTGACTTATTCGATCATTTCTCTATTCAGTGCTTGGACAGATTAAAACACACCATGAATGCACCCTGCATTTGCAGCCGACGAGGTTGGCTGCTCTGTTTATGTTGCTGGGTGGTCGCTGCCACCTCCACGTGCCCTCTGGGGTCGGTAACCATTGGCGGGGTGAAACTCGGCGTACCTAGCACCCCTTTGGACTGGTGCCTGGGTTACAACACCACAGTGCGGCCCAATACGGATTTTACAATGGTCGGGGTAACTATAACGCCGCAAGGTGACGATTTTCTGGTGGAGCACGGGCGTGGCCTCTGGAAGTATTTGGACATTCGAACGGACATCGCAGAAAACACGACGGGGACCATCTTTGAGAACTTGTTCGGGATGACCTACTCCGAATACTCGGCCATTCCTGCCGTGAGCAGCAACCCCGTGAAAGGATGGGAGAATCAACCAATCGTCTACTTGACGCCTAAAGACCTGGCCAAGGTCTGGATACTTACAACTGATGGAGCTGAGGGAGTCTCGGCCGACCTTCCCAGCGCACAAGGCGGTTACGCAAGTGCCGCAGGCACCATCGCCGTGGCTGGGCAAGAGTCCGGTGGACAAAATCCTGGAGCATTCACTTACCAGCTTAACTCAGGCGGGAGGCCCCAATTTAACTCGCCCATAACGGCCTTAGATCCGGTTTTTGCTGTGAACCCAGCCAATGACGACGGCAGCAACGGAGGCTTCTGGCAGATCTCCAACTTTGTGACCACGCCCAGCGTCCTTCCCTGCTTTGAAAACGCGGGCTGGCAGGGCACCACAGTGGACGACGCCAAAAAGGCGATCCTTTATAACCCCTTCTTCCAGGCCAAAATAACCATGTTCTGGGCAACGAAAAAGATCGACAACGTGGTCTGCACCACCGGCGACAACACTCCTTGCACGCCCAACCAATCGGCATGCACGGGGTTGGATTGGATCCAGGATAAACCGGACTGCTTGGCGGGCGCCCTTTGTAAAGGAGACGGCATTTGGAATGCGCCTTTAGTGGACTCGATGTTTAACATCTTGACGGGCGCGGATCAAACGGCGCAGCGTTGTAACGGGATGCCCACGAGTCTTTTATCACAATTTGGGACCTATCTAGCCGCCGTCGATCTCATTCAGGCGGGCTACGTGCCTACAGCCCCTTCCAGCTGGTCGACAGACACCAACTTCAACGTGGCGTGTCAGAGCATGCCCCGTTTCGTCGAAACGACCTGCAATTGCGGGGATCCCTGTCCCCCATTGGGGTATCCCACCCACTGTAGCACCCTCCCCTATTGGGCGAAGCCGACTAGTAACGGGAATACTTGCGGTGGACAAAACTGTTTGGATTATCAGACGTCAGTAACTGGCTTCCCAATCCCAACGGTCCCGTCCGGCATCGTGTCTGTGTCGGCTACGATCTTGGCCCCTGCTGAAAGGCGGCTTTTGGGGGGGGGAGGAAGCAGCAGTGAGAGCCTGAGCCGATGGACAATGCAAGAAGAGCACAAACGGCGCCTTCCTACCCTCGTATTCGATAATTTTGTGTACAATAGCGGACTTTGCACAGATCCATCAGACGCCACCCTGAATACAACTGCGGACTTTCCGATAGCATGGACGAAAGCTCCTCTTGCCGATCAGATCAAGGCCTTCATCGCGCAGCAAGCTAGTCTGAATAATGTGACCATTTGTTCTTTGACGGTACTCAGCGTCCGCTACGTTTCACGGAACATATGTCAGTCACTTGTCAAGATGGAAAAAGCCTTGGCGCTCAGTCTTTGCAAGAAAGACCGTGTTTGTCGCAAGGCAGCCCAGACCAACAACCGGCTGAATATGTATGGTTGCAAGACAGCTCATAAATTTTGCCGGGCCACTTTGAAGGAGCAGCGGAAAAATTCCTTGTTGGCCTGCAAGCAGAGTTCGCCATTTAACGTGCAGTGCCGCAAAAATGCTACGGGTACCTTCAGGCAGCTATCCAAAACCTGTTAAACAATATGGTAAAAACGACTTATTGGAGAGGTATTGATATTTCTCGGTAGAGATAAAAGAGAGATTACTATGCGTGGCATAGCAAGGCACCGATAGCCCATCCTGTGTGAATGAGGCAATAGTTGAATCACAAGGGGGGGAATCCAGCGAACGCGCTTTGCACCTTGACGGGTATATCTTGTTTTCCTCTTCTTCCTTGTGGGTACTGTGGATCTGTATAGCTTATTACCATACTAGGAGCGGATGGGCCTTAGAGTGTGGGACTATTGCCCAAGGCCTTGAAGACTTCGTGAAGTTATTGGCTTTCGCATGCACGCTACGTGATTAAAGACGTAATCGCGATATAGAGGCAACCCGCACAGTTCTTGTTCTGTTTTCTCTGAACTCTTCGATGGGTTCACAATAGATGACACAACACTTTCCCGTAATCGTTCCTCAACCTCCGATGAGCTCGTTGCAAAATTGCTCTGAGGGCGATCCTTCCGTTTTTATAAATAGTCGGAAATATCGAGCGCGGATTCGATTGCCGCGCTATTGGATTTTTTTTTTTAATATGGACGAAAAAAAGGAAAATAGAGTCACTACTGGGCCGTCGTGGTCCTTATGTGGGATCTTTGCATAACCAATATTTTTCAAAGCTTTTTTACAGAAGGATTTTCGATTTCGTGCAGCACAAAAATACAGGTGCAACAGTGTAGTTCAGTTTAGTCATGGTGAAGGCGTCCTTCGCAGCAGCTATTACCAAAGAAGAGCACATCTTTTCATTCTAGATTTATGCATGAAGCTTCAGTCATAAGATTTGGAGGATTTTTGCTCCTTTGATCATCGGGTCATTCAGTTTCTTATTCCAGGTGAAATTTTCTATTCACAATATTACCGTAATACTTTCGTCTTTTGTACTAGTTTGATAACGCCCATGCCTATCACTGATGACAAGCCTCCTTGCATGTCCCTTACAATGCATTTTAGGAACAATTGTACATTTTAATGCCCATCTGCCGTGACTAGCTTTGACTTTTTTCCAAAGCCTTCTCTGTGTTTCGGTCTCCTTTTCAAATTCTCAACGGCTAGAAAACCGTTGGGCGAAGAAAACGTCCCCGCCTCCCCGGCTTCCAGGCCTCCTTTCTTTCTCACCATCCTTGGAGGCTTCGTGCGCTCCAGCTTTCAACTTTTCGGTTAAAAGGCGAGTAGAAGATTTTTTATTGTTTCTATGTCATACGTGCTGTGTACTTTTCAAAACACGTGTTTGTCCTGGTCCTTCTTTACGTTCTCGCCAGCAACAAGGTGGCGGTGCCGATACTTCGTCCAATTCGACGGAGGGATTTCGGAGAGATATTTCGATCACACGCAAGGACTCACAGGAAATATGGATATCCCACTTATGCTTTTATTGCGTGCACACAAGAATTTATAATATTAAGGTTGCCTCTTTTTTTTGCTTGACACCCGCGAGTCGGACTTGAAATCGAGTGCAGGACACGATAGAGGCTAGATGGGAAGGACGCACGGCATTACGCCACCACCACCTCCACTTAACGAGATAAAGAGGTTGACGTGTCCTCTGAAAAATTTTATGTGCGCACATTAATCTTCAGAAACACATACAAAGACGTGCAATTTCACGCATGTGTTCACATGCTGGCTCCTTTGGCATTCTGACGAGCAATCCGAAGTTACTGCAGTCACAACATTTAGAAAGCTCGAAATCGGTCGTATGGCTTCCCTCCCCTCATGATCCTTCTAAATCTACCCACATATCGACATCCGCAGGGGGACGGAGGGCCAAAGGCTAACGTGGGCCTTGCGTCCCATACCCTGGGGCGGTGATTCGTGCAAAGTCACCAATCACGTCCTTTTTCCCGCTGCGTTCGGACCCTGCGTTCGGACCCTTAATTCGTGGTTCTACAATTCCTGGAAGAAGAAGTTGCAAACATGACAATGACATGGCTGAGAGGTGGAAAGGGAAATGGACCAGGAGGGGAGAAAGTCGTCGTCGATGCCGAGGCTAAAGATAAAGCTGACCGTATGCAGGCGTATCTGGAGGAGAAATACGAACGCTTAAAGCGGGACAAAGAGGAAGAGCAAGACCGACGGGCGAGCCTCGAGGAGACAATGGTAATCAAGAGGGACGAAGAGAGGAGACGTGTTGGCCTGTGGTAGAGTCATTGATCCCTGTGTGACTCGTTTCCTTGTGGTGCATTGGCTTCCCCCATGTCTGCGATTATCCGATTTACATCCCTGCTCGGGCGCACCAGTGCTCGTCATTGCCTCCTTCATTTCACCCCCCCTTAAAAAGGAAACCTTTTCTACACATGTCCTCGTTCAGGCCCGGCTCAATCTGGACGACGCGCAGAAGGAACACTACCGGCAGGAGCTGGAGCGAATGGAGGCAGAGTATAGGACTGAGCAACAGAGGCGGCTAACCACCAACGATTTTGATCCCTTGGTCATCATCGGACGCGGAGCCTTTGGAGAAGTACGTGCCTTGTGGGACGAGGGACAGGCCAAGGAGGGGGAAGAGGAAGCGAAGGGGTGGAATGGAAAAGAAGCAGTGGCTGTAATGCTTGGGAGGCAGGGGGGAGTCAAGGGAGAAAAGTTGAGAGGTCCCTGTCTTCTCCGGATTTTATTAGTAGTGAACGCATGGAACACCTTTCCATCAACCCTCACCTCCCCCGCATTTCCCGGTACCCTCTCCGGCAGGTCCGTCTTGTCCGAAAAAGGGCGGACGGAGAAATCTACGCCATGAAATCCATGATTAAGGAGGCCATGGTCAGGAAAAACCAGGTGGGCCACGTCCGGGCCGAGCGCGACGTGTTGGCGGTGGCGGACAATCCATGGATTGTCACCTTGCATTATTCCTTCCAGGATGACCACGTGAGCGGGGAGGGAGGAAAAAAAGGGGGGTTGGTAACGCAAGGGGGGGAGGGCGATGCTGTCCTTCTCGAAACGTGTCGGCAATCGGGAATCGTATTTCGGATTTCGCTGAGAATGCCTTGGTGTGACCGCTTTCTTTCCTTTTCTCTCGCAGATGCTCCACATGGTGATGGAATTCCTCCCCGGGGGAGATTTGATGACCCTCCTGATCCGAGAAGACACCTTCCCCGAGGCGGCCACCCGCCAGTACATGGCTGAGATGATCATGGCAGTCGCCTCAGTGCACGCGCTGGGCTACATCCACCGCGACCTCAAGCCTGACAACATCCTCTTGGACTGGGAGGGACACCTCAAGCTCTCGGACATGGGCCTGTGCAAGAAAATGGAAACGGGGGAGGCACACCTGCTCACCGATAATGCCTCCCTCTCCATCCATGCCTCTCCCCATGGAGCCGGGGCCTGCCCGACGCCACCGGCCTCGGCTCACTTTGCTCCCCCCACCCCGCCCCACCCCCCCCCCCCCTCCCCGCCCCCCCGCCCCCCCCCTCCCCCCTCACCCCCCCCTCCCCCGCCCT
>Ga0102934_1001098_pt1 | contig 18731 bp, 31 predicted proteins | sample SalPonR2_A_D1_MG_FD_78175 | JGI IMG/M metagenome (GOLD analysis project Ga0102934, IMG submission 78175) | Salt pond soil microbial communities from South San Francisco under conditions of wetland restoration - Salt Pond MetaG R2_A_D1_MG | ecosystem: Environmental > Aquatic > Marine > Intertidal... | reverse complement strand
CTATATTTTTTCTTTGTTAACTCTTCCTGCCACTCTAAACTTTTATTCAGTTCAGATTTTACATCTTCTTTATCTGGTGAGTTTATTATGACTGCCTTATTTTTATTTAATTTATCTACAAAGTTATCAAACTTCTTTTTGGAAACTTTAAACTTTTTCTTTGTTAACTCTGCCTGCCTCTCTAAACTTTTATTCAGTTCAGATTTTACATTTTCTTTATCTGGTGAGTTTATTATGACTCCCTTATTTTTATTTAATTTATCTACAAAGTTATCAATCTTCTTTTTGGAAACTTTAAAATTTTTCTTTGTTATTTCCTCCTGCCACTCTAAACTCTTGTTTAATTTTTTCAAATAATCAGATTTTTTAATTCCAGTGCGTTTATTTATAAGACTTTTAACGTCTTCCCCGCTAGCACCAACTTTAGCCCTCTTTGCATACTCTTCTAACTTTCTGTAGTGATCCCCTCTATACCTAAAGTTATCTTTTCTTTTTTCTAAGTTTTTTGAATATTTTCCTATTTTATCATCAAGTTTTCTTACTTCAGCAAGACCTTTAGTAACATCATTCGATACAAGGTGACCTTTTTTTAAATGTTCTTGTGCCTCACTTAAAGATTTTACGGAAAAAATAGTTTTGTTTACTTGTTTTTCTTGTTCCCTAAAAGACTTGGTTAGATTTTTTACTTCTTTATTTGCTTCTTTAAACAAACGCAATTCATTAGGACTATTAAGTTTTTCTGTAAACTTTCCTATCTTATCATAGATAGAATTTAAATCTTTCTGCATCCTATCTATGCTTTTATCGAAAGATTTTAAATCTATACTACTCGTAAATTTTATATCTTTTTTATCGGCCATCTTATTATCTCATTAATTTTCTAAAAGCATCAGCATCATCTTTGGGGGATTCTTTATCTTCGCCGCCTAAAATACCTTTCCATTTATCGGCTTCATATTTAAAATGTTGTTGTATCAAAGAGGTTAGTTTTCTTAAAGTCATCTTCCAAACATCTTTTTCATTAAATCCTAAAAGTGTCGTTCCGCAATAGATTAACCAAACCCAGTTTATCCCTGAGCTTGGCCCTTTTCGTTTTTTGGGTTCTCATCTCCATCGTCATCTAAACTAGGAAAAGCATTTGCTAAAGCTTTTGATATAGCCTCAACAATTTCAAAAATATTAGTTCCAATACTCTTTCCAACCTGTCTTTCAGTTATTTTTTCATCATTATGTAAAAGACCTATGTGTACAAACTTTCTTAAATCTGTAAATCTAGCTTTTTCTAAAACACTCTGCCAATTATCGATACTTCCATAAGCCTCCTCTAAATCAGCTAAAGCGTTTAAATCATAAAGAAGTTCTTTATTTTCACCATTTAACTTAATTAAAACTTTTTCTTCTCTCACATCTTTTAAATTGCTCATTTTGCTCTCCTTAATGGTCTTTCTATTATTACATCTGAGTAAAAGTTATTTTCTATATCATGGTTAAAATTTTTGTAATTTTTAGATGATATTTTATTATAACCTTTCTTGAAACAATTATAATACTTTATATCACCGTTCGCAAGTTTTGTATAATCACCATCCATAATTCCATACAAATTTATCTTTTTTGCTCCTAATTTTATTGCCCCTTTTATTGCGTAATAACCCGATGATAAAATGCTATCAGGAAGTACATCATAAAATATATTTTTTTTATTGTATAAAGTACCCTTAAAACGTAAATTAGATATATATTTTTCGTACAGAAGATTATTATTTACAAGCCTTTTTAAAACGCTAATATCTAAAAAGCAGCCGTAATCGCAATTATAATATTTAAAAAATGAGTTTACACCTATTGATAAATCACAAGATTTGAGGCGGGATTTTAAATCTTCCGCCTCCATCTCTTCTATTCTTTCTGAACTGCCAAAAATATTAACAATCATTAGGATATTGCTGTTTTAGTTTCATTAAATCTAACTTGTTTTACTTTATTTCCATTTGTAGTATATATAGCTTTCGCACTAAATGAGATATTTGCAAAACCCTCATCTATTGACCAATCTAAAGAGCTCTTTTTACATTTTGGAAATATAATATGAGCGTCTGCAACTGGATTATCTGAACCAAAGACTCTTGTTGATTGTATTTCTAGTTTAAAATATGATGGAGAGCTTGAGCTTGTTTCTTCATATAACTGATAAGTTGACATATCAGTCACATCACCACCACTTATCACCTCTAATACATCTAAAGGAACTCTAGCCATTGTTCCGCTGATATCATAAGATAAAACTTTTGAGTCAAATGCCTGCTCTTCATCATCATGTTTTAGAGTGTATTCTTCAACGTTTTCAGTAAATGATAAATTTTGAATTGGAACATCTATAACACTACCGTATGTTATTTCGGATTCTGTATCTGTTGTTATTTTTGCAATTTTGCAGTCCTGTATGCCTCTAAAGGCAACAACTTTTCCTACTGTCATTTTTTATTCTCCTTTATGAGTAATTTTCTTTTGTTAATCTAAACCCTATTGAGTATTCCCATATCCCATCCTGTATTCTAACAAAGTTTATGTCAGTTGGGAACATCTTAGAGCAACCTGTTGGTTTAAATCCAGTTAGAGCCTCTTTTATGGTATCTATATAACCATAAGCACCATTTTCTCTTCTTAATCCTCTTACTAACAATAACAAAGCAAATTCTATATTTTCCTCTTGCTGTATAAATTCAAAGTTTGTTTCTGTCTCAAAAAATGAATTTGTATAAGATACTAATACAGCTCCTTTTGAGTGTGTAAGGTTATAATCACCATTATCTGGAAAACCTTCAATTTTAAGGGTCGAGATGTAAGATTCTAATTGCTCTATTATATCATTTTCTATTACGGCAATAGACATTATTCATACCCTTCCCATAAACTGTGACTATCCCATTTACTTTTATTGTAATATTTATTTACACTTGTTTCTTCGGATGTTTTGTTTATTGTCATTAGAAGATTATTTTTTTCGGCTGTTGATTCTATTCCAAGGTCATATTTACCTTTTTGTATTTCATAAAGCCTTCTTATAACATCGTCATATCGTTCTTTTATATTTTCAGGAACATTGTGGAAATGTCTTAAACTATATAAACGATAAACTACAAAATCTACAGCTATATATTTCAATGATGTTGGAGTGGAGCTAAGAGGTAGATTATACCTACCTCTTAAATACCCATCAATCATAGCATCAGAAAAACTAATTGCATCAGTTATTGTAGATTCTATAACCGTACCTCCTCCTGATGAGTTAGTTAAATCTATTAAATCAGAATTTGATATTACGGATTTTATATCATCTATTGAACAATATGCCATTTAACAGCTCCAATTAATCTGAAATAGTGTCTTTGAACAAATATCCACAATCGCTACAAATTTCTATTTCATCAGCATTCTCAGCAATTTCATATACATCTTGGTGCTCGGCAGCTTCACGCCATTTCATTAATCTTTCATGTCCGCCACCTTCTTCTGAGTCAAAAGAATCTCTAACAACTAAACCTGCGGCTAACATATCAAGATCAATTCTCTTTGGATAAGCATAAAGGAAACCAATACCTTTATCTGAGTTTTGCTCCCAGAATCTACCTGATGTAAACTCTGTCCCAGCTTTTGTTTCTTTAGCTGAATTGTAAACTGAACTCGCAACAATAACCTTATCAACTTTAAGTATCCTTGCGAGAAGATCAGGAGTAATATTTTCAGCAGATGTATATTTAATCTGATCTCTAACTCTTTCAATTTCTACAACTTGATCAAAAGTTAAATCATCTAAAAGAAGTCTTATTTCTAAATCAGATCCAGAAACAATTCCCCTTTCTCTAAACGCTTTAAGACCAGTTTGGATATCGGTTATAAAAGTATTACTTGTTTCGGATGAACTCCAACCACCTTCAGCATCAGAACCGCCAGAATTTCCATCAAGCCAAGTATTATTTAAAATGAAGTTAGAAACTCTATCTTCCTTGCCCATCAAAAGTTTTCTTTTACAAAGCTCAACACCTTTAATATCTGGTTGAATTGGTTGCCCACCTAGTTTTTTACTATTTCTTCTTCTTTCATCAGTTACCGCATGTGCAAATGCGTATTCTTGACAATCATAAGATACAGTTGTGGTTTTATACCCACCTCTCATAGCTCTAGCACCTTCTTCTCTAAGAGCTATATCGTTCCTGAAAAAGTCTGCTTTTTCATATTTTGTTATCTTTGCTTTAGGGTCAGATACATCAATTTGCTTAAACACCTCAGTCGCAACATACTCCGGTGCGGGGTAGTATACGCTAGCATTTCTAAGCTGTACTGATGTAACAAGACTCGCTGCTGTGTTTTTTCCCATTTTTAGTTTATCTCCTTATTTTAACTATTAAGATTTAGCCGTTGGAAGAGCTCCAAATGGAGTCAACAACACTGAACATAAATCATCTTCAGCTGAAGATGCGTCTATACAAACTCCGCATGAAAGTGTACCTGCGGTTGTAGTAGCATCAGCTTTTCCACAATCGGTTACACTGTTAAATTCCGCATTAACAAAGTCACCTTCATCAATAGCAGCGTTTGCTACAACTTTTGATACTCCTGCGTACCTTACAACAGCTGCCTCACCACTTTCTGGAGCATTTTGTAAAACCCCTATTGGGTAATCTCCTATTGCATCCATAAGAGCAATCTTTCCGGAGCTGTTTAATACTACAAAGTGATACTGGTAGCTTGAAAGATCTTCTGCTGCCTCAAATGGGATATCACTTATTCCTTGTCCAAATTCTTTCGCCATTTTGTTTATAACTCCTTATTAGTTACCTAGTATTTCTTTTTGAACTTCAGTTGCAAGATCTTGATTTTCTTTTTGAACTACTTCAAGAGCTTCTGAGTATGAAATTCCTTTGTTCTTTTCAAGATAATCTTTTGTTAGTTTTTCTAATTTTTCACTTGCAGATTCCTCATTAGCTTTTTTATCCTTTTCAGGATCAATTTCACCAAATTCAACAATTTTTGGCTGTTTTGTTAAAAACTCTTTGAATTTACCTACAACAGATGCCTCTCCATCTGAGAAATTAGAAACCCCTGTTTGATGAGCCGCTTCTAAAAGATCAACTAACATACCTTTAGTTTCTGTTGCAACTTTACCTTCATTATGTAATCCATCTACATAAGATGAAAATTCAGCTACTCTTTTAGATTTCTTTTCTTTTTGTAATTCAATTTCAAGGTTTTTTACTCTTTCTTGAAATTCTTTTTCCTTCTCGGAAAGTTCTTCTTTTTGTGGTTCTTTTGTACCTTCAAGTTCTTTTTTAGCTTCTGCATAATCAGCTTCAGCCTTCTCTTTAGCTGCCTTTTCATCATCAAGCTGTTTTTGAATTTTTTCTTTTTCAGCTTTAAGTGCATCTAATTGATCTGAAAAATCTTTTTTCTGATCTTCAAGACCTTTTTCAAGACCTTTAATTTTTTCTTCGAGTTCTTTTGACATGTTGTCATCTCCTTTTTCTTCTTCAAACTCTATTGTTATTATTCCTTCTTGTTCAGAGTTAAATTTAATATCTGCTAATCCTTTAACTGCGGGCGGAACAGCTCCTAAAAATCCAATATGCCTTAAAGACAAATCTGGATAAAGGCTTATAGAACGCTTTTTAAACAAACCGTCCTTAACAGCCTCTTTCATACCATTAGCAACCTGTTTAAACTTTGCTAACAGTATTTTTCCATCAGTTTTAAGGTCTTCTACCCACCCATAAGCTGGATCATTATCAGCAGGATGTCCTATAACTAATGGAGCTTCATGTTTTTTAGAATCATAGTTTTTGACAATGGTGTTTAAATCATCTTCTGTCCACTCTTTAGTGTAACCACTACTAGATGTTTGTGTTCCGGCTCTGAAAACCTCGACCCACTGCCCATCAAAAAAATCTAAATTCATAATAACCTCGTTTAATCTTCTATACTTATTTTCAACGAATTTTGAAAAAATGTCAACCTTTTAACTTATTTGTTTTGTCAGATAGATAATCAGTAATTAATTCTTCCATTTCTCTTTCTTCTTTGTTTGTAACATGTAAAAATGGTCTTGCCGGAACATACCTGCCTTCACTATTTTTCCCACCATAGTTTTGAATTTTGGCATAAGAAACTCCATAAGAACCCGCTTCAACTCTATTTGGATATACTTTACTATCTATCGAATCATATAATCTTCCAGTATCTATCAAAGGACGTATTCCCATAACATTCCTAGATGAAAATTTGCTTGGTCTTCCTCTTCCCCTTTTTTCTTGTTTCGGACTCTCTTTTCTCCTTCTAACAGTGGTTTTACTTAAAGGTCTCCATGAAGGTCTTCCGCCCACTTCAAAATTAGTCCTAATACCCTCTTCCATTATTACCCCTAGTTTTGAAAGAATAGGTCTTATTTTATATCTTTTCTTTTTTAATCGTTTAATACGATCCATTATAGGTGAAGAATCAGCTTCAAATTTAATCATTATTTTCTCCCTTTAAAATTTTCTTTTCCTGGATTGTAATCCCAGCCCGGATCAATTTTATACCCGTCAATAGCATGGGTTCTAACCCTTCTTTTATCTCCAACTGGACCAACCTCTACATAAGCGGGTTTTACTCGACCTTCGGAATTTTCAACCTTTAGTCCCTTTCTTTTTAATTCATCACGTGTATAATTCCTAACATGACATCTACAATTAAAGCCGTTAGGAGGGTATATGACATCCCATATCTTATCACTCGCTTTAAAAACTTTATTATGAAGATAAGCATGAGCGGGTCTTACCTTTTCATCATTCATTGTCACATATTGCCAATAAGGAACGGACTCTTTTACAGAATTTTGGTATTCAAACCTACCTATTGAATAGGCAACATCCATGTTTGTTCTATATATAGTTTTTAATCTCCAAGGAGCAATATACCAGCCTTTTGTCCTCATTCTATTATCTATATTCTTTTTAAAATTTTCATAACCCAGCCCCTGTTTCATTGACTGAGTTAAAACCTCTTTAACATCTTTTAGTATATCTTCTTTCATAACCCCTGTGATTGTAAAAGCCCTGTTATTTGCAGATTTCCAAGACTCCCTCCAGTCTTTAGTCACCTTATAACCCTTTTCTTTAAGGTACTCAACGGCCCTTTCAGGATCTACATTTAGCAGCTTTTCAAAATCAATCTTTTTTCCCATCTTATTGCTCCGGATCTACATTATCAGCGGCATCTGCGTTTCCTAATAAATCTCCTATAAACAGAAGCTTTGTCAGCTTTTCATGTACAGAAAAACTATCCATTTCAGGTTTTATTTCATTTAAAACTTTTAAAGCTTCTTCATAAGAATTAGTTTCTTTTAACATTTTAAGAACAGGCTGAACAGTGTTTTTTATTTCTCTTTGTAACACTTCGTCAGTAAACATACTAACAACTCTATCTGTGTGATATTCACTAAAATCTCCAGGACTTGGAACTTTAGAGTCCTTCTCAATTTTCTTATCCGCTTTTCCAGCTTCTGATGGATCTTTTGGTCGGGGCGTAAAAACCTTTCCTTCATTTTCATTAATTTCAAAATCAGATGAATCAATCCCATAGTTACGAATAAAATAATTCTTTTTAAACTTAACTCCCATTTTAGTCGATAATAGAGAATCACGTTCGGCTTTTTCTTTGTGTACATCATTTTCCAAATACAGGGAGAATTTAGGAACATCGTTTGTATCTCCAAAGTTAACTTCTATTATCCATTTATTAAGCAAATTACATGTTTTTTCAACTAATTTTTTATCTGTTTGTACTATATCTCTTTTAACTGTTGAATGCACCTTTCCTAAAGCGTATGATGCATTTGAATTTCCTTGATCTGTAGTAAGAGTTTGTCCTAATAGAACCTTACTTATCTGGCTATCACATTGGTTTATCAACCCTTCATATGTATTAGTAGAAGATGCGACAGCTTGACCTTTACTTGGACTTTCAAATTCAACCTCTGTGCCTTCTTCAATAACAGCGATAGCATCTAAAACCATATTTTCTAAGTTTGCCTTCATAGCCTCTTTAGCGTTATCAGATGCACCTCTTGGAACTTTACCTATTAAATAAGGCATTCCATACTTTTCTGTAAAAGTGACCCACCATTTAATTCCTGTTCTTTTAAATGTAGCGGGCCAAAAACATCTCGCTAAAAGCCTATCTCCGTAAGGGTTGTAGAAATTATTGTGGATATCATTATAGGTAGGAGTTAAAAACTTTCTATCCGGCAGGCTAATTCCTGTAAAGGTATTTCCTTTTAACAGCCTTAACTCACCACCAACACCAAACTGAAACCACTCTTGGTTTTTAGCCTTCATATCTATCGGTAGTATATACTCTCCTACCCTGCCCCAAATAACCTCAATTGGCTGAAATCCGTAGGCGGGAGCCATGAGTATACTATCTATAAGAGTGTCAATAAGCGGGTTATTATCCCTATAAAAATCTTTAATTAAATCACTTTTAGGTGTGTTTTCTCTTCCTCTATCAATATCCCAGTCAAGACTTTTAGTACCAGCTTTTCTACTGTTTACGCAAGCACTTATTTGACTATCATACATAAGTTTTCTATAAACATGAAAAGTTTTACCATTTTTATTTAATATCTCATCTGGATCAGGAATATAACCTAATATACTAAAAGCATCTACAACCTGTCTTGTTGCAATTTCTTCATTAGTTTTAGGCTTCCCTGATAATATTTTATCTTTGTAATTTTCCTCGACAGGTGCTTGTTTCTTTTTAAACATATTAAACATTTATTTCGGAGCTCCAAATTTTTTAAATAATTCTAACACAGATGCTTTCATTTTACATTTACCACTCGTAAGGTTATATAGATAACACCCACCACATCTACAATTTCTATTATAACAGAATATCGCATCTTTTGACCAGTTACGTACATCTCCATATTTACCAAGAATATTTGATTTTTCTAAAAATCCTGACAAATTTTACTCATCCTATCTACTTTCATTGTAATTATTTTCCCGGTATTAACAGAAGATTCATTAATCTGATTAAAAGCACCGCTTGCGGAGTCTACTTGGTCATCATGAAATCCCTTTTGCGGGAATACACTACACTCTTCTAAAAACTTTTTATTCCAGTTTCCTCTAACTAAAAACACATTCCCATTTTGGACAGCTGCCGATATAGGCTTAGCCCTATCCACCTTATTTCCGGTATTTTTAACTCCTTTAAAAGGATACCCTTTAAGAACATTTCGAGCATAGTGATCTATAACAATCTGACCTGATGAGCCGGGCTCCTGTTCCATAAAGATTTCAACATTTTTACCATCCTTTTCAGCAGTTTCTTTAATAATTTTTTCCATATCGTAAGGCTTTTGTTTTTCTCTAATAACATCAAGTATATAGTATCTCCCACCTCTTTCCAGCATTTTAGTACCAACACTAAAGTCAGCACTATCCGCACTGCTTGAGGCCATATCCCAATACCTAACTATCCTTCCACTTTCATCGCAATTATCGACCATATTAAATTTTTCTTTACTAAAGAAGAGTCCACTTGCAACAACATCCCAGTCACCTTCTTGGAGTTGCCTTCTAGTAACAGGATCTAACTCTGAAAGCTGTTCTTTATATGATTCATGATCCAAACTAGGATTATCGTTAAGCCCTGCGGGGATAAACAACCTATCAGAAGTACATTCAGTAATAAACCTTTCTTTTACCCATTCGTGACCTTCACCACCGGGGTTACTCGTAGATCTAAACCTAAGAGGAATTAAAGAATCTTTAACTTTTCTTACCCTACTAAAGAGGTATGTGTACATAGACTGAGTAAACTGTGTTAATTCATCAAATCCTACAAAGTGATAAGCAGCTCCCTGATAGTTATATTTATCTTTATCGGTATCTAAATAACCAAACTCTAAAATACTTCCATTAGGGAATGTCCAAGTATGTTTCTTTTCACTCCACTTAGCATCGGTATCCTGCAGCCATTCATGACTAAGAGGAATTAGAGCTTCAGGTTTTGAAAGCATGTTAAAAGTTCTTCTAAGAATTAAAGCATTGTATCCTGGAGTCTCTACAAACATAAGGGCGGCCATTAATATCGCAACTGATTTCCCCCCTCCAGCGGCTCCTCCATACAGAACCTCTTTTGTAAAGTTGGTTAAAAACTCTTTTTGTTTGGGGTGCGGTTTTATATCCTCTGGGATATATTTATTATCATCAACAGTGGCACGTATTATAGCCTCTTTTTCATCCTCGCCTAAATTGTACCAGTTAATTTCTGACATTTAATATTACTCCTAAACCTTTTTTATTTTGCTTTAAAAGCCAATCTTCTCTTCAACATATTTTATTATAAAGGAAATTTATAAAAATTTCTACAATATAAGCATTTTCTTATATAAGCATTTGCTAATATGTTTTCACAAAGGCTGTCTCAGATAAAAATTTTTATTCGACTTTTTAGCCTGTCAGGTTTTCCTGTACTAAACTTTGTATATGATTAACAAAAAACCCGAATTTTTCCCTGAATTTTTTCTGAGCAACTCGTTTTTAAATGTAACCGTTTTCCCATCGAATTTTCAGAAAGTAATGCTGGTATCCCCTCTCTTTTTCCCTAAGTTTTTTGTACGTGGTTAACTTACTCCCTTTTTTTGTTTTTCTGTACGTGATTACCTTATCTCAATTTTTCCTGAATTTTCTGTGCATGATTTTCTGTACATGATTACCTTACCTCTTTTTTTCTTGAATTTTTCGCAGGAGTGCTTACAGGCGGCTTGTAAATTGGATTTATAATTATTCCGGATCCACCTGGTGCAACAAACTTGTCAATAAGGTTTATTACCCAAAAGGCTAATCACGTATATGTAGCATAAAAATATTATACTTTAGGATTAAGCCGCAGGCATTAGAAAATAGGCCCCCAAGGGTTGCAATAACATGTACATGATGGTACAATGTATACATAAGGTAAACAAAAAAGTTAATAAAATAAAAAATTATTAAAGTTTTAGTTTACTATACATATAAACAGGTAGCAATCGAGTATATACTATCTGTGGCCGTTAATAAAAAACCTCGGAGCCGTAAGGCTAGCCCGCAAGGGACGGGGCAGCATGCAAGCGATGCAACTAGCTATGCTGTGCCAGTAACAAGGTAGTAGGTCTTAACAAGCCATTTTAACAAGTCGTTAAAATGGGTCTGTTAAATCTTATATAAGCTACTACTTAAACTCCATGCCTGTTATGGAGTAGCTATGCTGCTGCTCGGTAATAGTAAAATAGGAGTAAAAACCATGGTAAGAGATTTTAAAAACGTATTAAACGATACAGTAGAAAAAGCTATTGAGGAAAACAGGAGGCAATCCGACTGTTTAAGCGTAAACATATTTCTAAACAGTGATAGCACCTGTGTTGAGGTGCATTTACGCTACAATGGCCAGTACATTAGGGAAGGTATGTACTTCCCTAATATGCAATCGGCTTTAAATCTAATTAAGCCGATTGCTCCGGATGTAATAAACCTCATTGATGGGGACGGCTGCCAATTCAACTTAAATCTACTGGATTAACTCTACCGGACTAGCCCTTTAAGGGCTACTCCATAACAGGCATGGATAGGCACATGATGGATTTGATTATACCAATCAATCCCGCTCCACGTGGGCAATACATGCCTGTCATTTTGGATTTTCCAAAATGGGGCTTTTGTTGGCTACGGAGTAAAACTTGCCAAGCTAAAAATCTTCATAACGAGGGGATTTAGTAGGCATGGGCTTGATGGGCATAATTTCCAATTTTGGATTTTCCAAAATGTGCCCTCCTTGATACCCTGCAAGGAGCAGTTTTTAATCAAAAAACGCTCCGTGTAGTATAAAAAAAGGAGACTAAAAACATGGCTAAAACATCAGTAAAAAACGTGGAAACTGTTGAAAATCAAGCAGGTGAAAATCAAGCAGGTGAAGACCTGCTGCAGGAACCTGCTAAAAAGGACGGCAAGAAAAATCCTGACAGGATTTTAACAGCGGTCTATCACGTACGCAGTTCTGCGTTAGCCCTTGAAAAGGCGATAAACTTCGATTATGAAGCTTATGCAGCTAAAAAGGGCAATGACTGCCAAAAGTTAACACCTGAAGATGTTGAGGAGCTACAAAAGCTCCACGACCAAATAATGGAGATTCGTAATAAATACGGTCAGGTGCGTACAGGAGGCGGTAGCCGTAAACCATCAAGGGAGTCGGTCAAAAAGATAGTATTATCTTTAGACCCTACCCTAGAGGGACAAGCCTTGATGGAGCGTATTGACCAAGCCATATCTGCTATGTAGGACGGGGATGCAGTCTACGGACTGCTCCTTGCAGGGTATATTTAAAAGAAAAGCTACAAAGGCTTTTCAAATGGTAGTATCAAATAGGAGATTTAACATGGAATTAATGCAGATTATAATCATTATGGTTATGGTTTTTATAGGGTTTAACTTAACCATCTCTCATTTTGCCCGCCTGGTTTTCATCAGCGAGCGAGAGTACAGGATGGAACTTAGAAGGCACTATAAAAAATATTAATAAAAGATATTGCTTTCCTTTTGATTCAACGTTAAGGGTGTTTTAACTTTCCTTTTGATTCCTTTAACGTTAATGCTCTATATTATTAAGGGGTTCTTAATATGGAGCTTTTCTTTTAAGTAGCGTATCAAGGAGTTTTTCTTTACCCGCCCGGATTTTCTGGCTGGCTTTAAAGGAGCTAATCAAGCTCCTGAGCGTAAGGTAAGAGTGGGAGTAAAAACATGGAAAAAACAGAACAAATCAGACTATTTCTGGATGTAGCAAATCAGGAAGGTTTTCCTGATGGGTTTAAGCTTTATGTAGTTGAAAATTTAATTAACGACATGATTAAAATTGATGATAACGGATGCATTCTACCTACTAAAAAGTCTGAAATATGTAGTTTTCTACACAGCTGTTATGAACGATAAACCAAAGTGGGCTCAAACATGAGCTCCTTTAATGCCCGCCAGATTTTCCAGTAGTATAAAAAGGAGACTAATATGAAGATTAGTATTAAAAAGGTTGGAGGAAAATACAACCTCGTAGCACATGAAAAAGGTGGTAAAGGTGAGGCCAAAGACTTAACAATAATAGGCCTTTTAAAGATAATACTCACCCTTGTTGAAGATATGGAGGATGAGTAGTGGTTTTTATACAGTTTTTCTTTATAATCTTTGTGGCTATGATAGTGTTGATTGCAATTCTTTTCATGGCCGCCCCAAAGGAAACTGGAATAACACTTATCATCATTATTGCACTAATAATGATAAATGTTCATGAAACTCCAGAGCAAAAACAGGAAAGACTTAAACAAGAATACAAAGAATGCCTTAAAAACAAGGAAAGATTGTTTCACGATGACAAAAAAGGCTGGTGCGAGTATGAAACCGGCTATGAACCAATAACAGATTGATACTCCCATGAGGGAACACCGTAAGGTGTTCCCTCTTTTTTTGTCCTCAAAAAAAGGAGAGGTTTTTAACCTCTCAGCTGGATAATGAGTAATATGAATAAACAAATTTTTATTTTAATCAAATATATCAACTGGGTGAACTTTGCGTTTTAACTTTTTGTTCTCCTCAATCAAAATGGATTTCTGCTCAATTAGAGAATCAATTATAGATTTTAAGCTCGTGATGTATTGACTTCTTAAAATGACGGTGTTGTAAAGTGTATATATCGATGCGGATAAAATGAAAAAACAAATGGACATATATAATAATGCTGTTCCTATTATAAGGAAGTCTCTCGTTATATATAAAACAATATCAAAACCCGTTTTTATCCCCCGCCTTGTTTTCTATTTGATCTAATATGGTGGAATTTATATTAAAATCATTTTGTTTATATATTGATCCACACCATTGGCATTTAATATCATTACTTGTTGGATTGCTCATTTTATATATATCATCACATCCTGGACATTTTATAATCATTTTAAACTCCTTTATATCGGAAACTGAGTAGGCGAGCCATGAAAAACCCATTTTAGAATCAAGAAAAAATTTACCTACTCAGCACCTATAATATTATATGTTTTTTTAAATACTTTATCATCGCAGGGGTAAATCTCTCCATTTACTCCTTTTATTATCCAGTCACCTTTTTTTGCCTTCATAATACCCTCTAAAGTATCAACAAAGATGCCGTTTTCTTCAATTCTAAATCCATGATTATTGAAATTTGTTCTTAGGGGTATTTCAATATTGTTTAAAAAATTATCATCAATTTGAAATGCATGAACAGTAACTGGTTTTTTTCTTATTTTTAGAAATTTCATTTTAAACCACCACATCTAAATTTTTATTAGATTTGAAGATGGGCTTATTTTCGATTTTATTTTGGTTGCTGGTATGTTCCATCCTAATCGGTTTTTTACTCGGCTGATTTATAGTTGGTCTTATTGGTTGACATCTTATATAATTATTTTTTAACATTATTCTTCCTCATATTCGGCATCAATAATCTCATCGCCCGCCTTATTTTCGAGCCGCTCTTTTTTAACTTCTTTTGTTATTTTTGAGATTTTATCTATAATATTATCACCAAAATTGTTAACGATATTTGTTGTACCTGTTTCTTTTTTTTCATAATCCTTTTTATACTCAGGTGAACGTCTCTCTAAGACATAAGCAGATGCTTTCCAATCCTTTTTTCCGGCTTCTCTTATAGTCGTTAAATCCTTTTTATTACCTTCTGCTCTTCCTTGCTCTATTGCCATGTAAAACCTGCATCTGAGTTCTGGATAATATAAATTACCCATTTCTCCCAACTCTTCACAATAAACATTAAGAGTATTAGGTAAATCTTTTAAACTAATGCCTGACTCCTCAATGTATTTTTTGACTATATATCCCTGTTTATAATTATAACTAAAAGCCGAGGAAGACATTCCTAAAATACTCATTATATCGCTATCGGTTAAACCCTGCTCAGCTAAATCATACGCAATATCAATCATTCCCTCATTTATTACCATACGATTTCTTGGAGCTCTTTCCAAATCATTTGGAAATATTGTTACTGCTGCTTTATTCTTGTTAGCTTTTTTTAGCAGTTCCTGTAAGGTATATGTTCTCTTTGGCTCAGGTAACTTTTTTGCCTGAGATTTTTCTGTTTTCTTCATATAAACCTTTTTCTTTTTAGCATCAGCCTTAGATTTTTCGTTCATTATCAGCTCCTAATGCCCCGCCATCTTTTTCAATATACCACACTAATCTATATTTTTAAAGAGTGGGCTTTAAATTTTAAAATTAGTAGTATATTTTTAATATAATTATGTTAAAATTATATTATACTGCTTTTAATATAAAATAGGTTAAAAAAAGAAAGGAAAAACATGATTGTAGCGGAAATACTTTTAAAAAATCAGGTAAGTCAATTTGTAGATACACCTGTTAAAGAAGTAAAAAACGAGTTTGATAGGTTAAGGCTTATCAGTTTTATGAAAGACCTTATTGATGATAACAACAACATCAAAGAGGATTATTTACTTGATGATGATCACTATTATGTACACGGAATTGAAATAAATTTCTTTGATGATGATTATGATTCACCAGATTGTGATGGAGATTTTAATACAACAAAAATAGAAATTGTCGAAGAAGATTTTACTCAAATCAAACAATATCTAAAATATTGTTTAGATGTTATGGAAGAATGTTACCCCAGATATCACAGCGATGACAAAATACTAGAAATTGACAATTTCTTTAAAAAGTTAGGAGGCGAACTATGATAGAAAATTTTAAAGATTTAAACGTTTCAATTCAATATAACTATTTACAGTTGTTGATTGAAAGAATTAACCAGCAACTAGATATAAACAATATTCACATAATAGGTGTTATCTTTCATGAATGTTTAAATGAGTACTCAATAATGGTAAGTTTTGGAGGTTACTTAAAAGGACATCTTTTATACTCCGATACACTAGAAACGCTTTATAAACATCTTGATAGGTGGGAAGGAATGAATTATCTGGATTTACTAATCGAAATAGGTAAAAACATTGATTTAAGTAAAAAGTGTTTGAAACTTTAGAAAGGATATTATGTCAAAATTTAAATTCATTTATACCGAGCACTGGTTTAAAGAGGTTGAGGTTGAAGCCGATACCGAAGAAGATGCATATGAAAAAGCATGTATGGCTGCACAAGAAGGTCATTTTGAAATAGAAAAAACAAAAGATAACTTCCTTAATTGGGAAATAAATTATTAATTAAAAGAAGGGACAAAAAAAATCATGGTAGAAATCGCAACAAAATTTCAAGGATTAGGACAAAACGTAACAACAGCTGAAACTATTCAAGACGCTATTACTCAGGCAAATCTTGACTGGGAAGTAGCACTTGAACCGCTACAAGGGATTATCACTAAAAAACCTGTAGATAGAAACGCTGTTTTGAGGTTAGATAATCAAGAACATTTGGGAGTTGTAGGCTCTTCTTATGAGCCGTTACAGAATAAAGATGTTTTTGATTGGTTTAATCCCTTTATTGAGCAAGGATTTGTTCAACTAGAAACTGCCGGATGTTTCTATGGAGGTAAAAAGATTTTCGTTTTAGGTAAAATTAAAATGGATGATCTTGAGGTACAAAAGAACGATGTAGTTCAATCCTACATACTACTTTCTAATAGCCACGATGGAACAACATCAGTAAGAGTTGGATTTACTCCTTTTAGAGTGTGGTGTACAAATACACTAAAACTTGCAATACGAGATAAGGCAACTCAACTAATTAGGGTAAAACATACTCAGCAAGTTAAAGAAAATATAACAGCTATTGGTGAAACAATGGATGTTATTAACCAGCAATTCATAACTACGGCTGAAAAATATAAATGGCTCGCTACCAGAGATATAAAACAGACGGATTTAGAAAAGTATGTAAGAGCAGCATTTTCATTACCTTCCTTAGAAGAAATTGCTAAAAGCGATGGTGATAGCAAAAAAGGAAGAAAAATAATTGATTATGTAACAGAGCGTATGGATTATGAAGATAATCGTAATTGGTGGACAGCATATAACAGCGTGCAACATTACATGCAACATAATGGAAATGATTATGAAAAGAATTTGAATAATCTATGGTTTGGTAATAATGATTCTAAAAACCAAAAAGCTCTCAATCTTGCTTTAGAACTAGCCACTTAGGTTAGTCTCCTTATCCCCCGCCCGATTAATTTCGGGCTTTTTCTAAAAACCTCATATAAGTGTTAGGAGGTTTTTAATTAAAGAAAGGTGGTAGTGGTGCTTATATGTTCAAAATGCGGAAAAGTAATAGCGAGTACACAACCTGAGGTGCATTATGGTATATGTGCTTCGTGCGGAGTTAATGACCGTCATTATACATTAGCAAACTTTACAGCAAGTCGTAAAAAAGAGTTGGATAAAACAGTAGAAAGGGTTAAAAATGATAATACTTGAATGGATATGTTACAGGGACGGATGTAATACAGTGAATAAAATAATTCCAACAGAGGATTTGGAAGATAACACAGCTTATGATTTTAAATGTAAAAAGTGTGGAAAAATTTCAAGCAGATTATACAAAAAGGAGAATACAAATGATAAAAACTAAAGAAGAATACAAACGGGAAAAACTTGAACAAATTGAAAAGAATCAGAGGTTAGGAATAGCCGTAAAGGATTTAACTATTGATTTTCTTAAATCGGAGAGTTGTATGTTTAGAATTAAGCCTGATGATGAGTTGTTTCTTGAAGGCATTCTGATAGATATGCAGTCAAGGAACTTAATGTGTACTATTTATGATAATCTTAGTGATAAAAACAAAGCAAGGTTTAATTCTGTTCTTCAGGATAAATGGAAACTTGCTGGAATGTTAGATAAAATGTGGAGCTGGGTAAAATGAGGAAACATAATAATAAAACATTAGCAATAATCCTCAGATTTACTAAAATTTTTTGTTAGTTGTGGAATAGATATAGAATAGGAGTTAAAAATGGCATACAAAATAACAGCAAGATTGAAAGGAACTAAAAACAAGTTTTTAGGAATTCAGGGAGAGTATGAAGATGGTTCATTAGCTCTTGGAGGTAATGTAATCCATCAGATGATCCATTTTCAGCCCCGCTCTGTTGTAGAAGCTGACATGTTAAAAATACAAAAAGATTACCCAAATTATGAGTTTAAAATAAAGGAGGTATCATGAATATATTTGTAACAGATTATTCACCAAAAATAGCAGCTCAAAATCTCTGCGACTCTCATGTTGTGAAGATGGTTTTAGAATCTACTCAACTACTTTGTACACATCTTAATAAACAAGGAGTTCAAACTCCTTATAAGTCAACTCATGTTAATCATCCTTGCTCCCTGTGGGTTGAGGAGAGTTCTATGAATAGGCAATGGCTCTATGACCACTTTATAGCCTTATCTGATGAGTATTTAAGGCGATATGGCAAAGTTCATAAATGTCTATCTGTATGTTATAGTGTAGATTTTGAATGGTACTTTCAACATGGGTTAGAATATCCAACTAAATTTTGTTTATGTATGCCAGAAGAGTTTATTAAAGATGGAGATCCGGTACAAAGTTATAGAAATTATTACAGGTTTAAATTCAATTCCAATCCCCGGCTGAGAAAATATACAAACAGAGAGATCCCGCAATGG
>Ga0102934_1001096_pt1 | contig 18731 bp, 12 predicted proteins | sample SalPonR2_A_D1_MG_FD_78175 | JGI IMG/M metagenome (GOLD analysis project Ga0102934, IMG submission 78175) | Salt pond soil microbial communities from South San Francisco under conditions of wetland restoration - Salt Pond MetaG R2_A_D1_MG | ecosystem: Environmental > Aquatic > Marine > Intertidal... | reverse complement strand
CTAAAAGCCCAAAGAGATAAAAAGGATATTTTTGAAGCCCAGACACCTACAAATACTGGATTATCTGGACATAAAATTGGATTATTACTAAATTTTCATCACAAACGCATGAAAGATGGAATTAATAGATTTATATTTTAGTCTCTTGTGGCTCACTGCGATTCTCAGCGGCTCTCTGTGTAACTTTTACAGGAATGAAAATTCACACCCCGTATTTGGGAATTTTTGACAATTCAGGAAGAATAGAATATAATATCTTCAGGCGGGATTTTAGATAGCCCGCAATTTTTGGATGAAAAAAGACTACTTATAAATTTGCAATGTATAAATTATACTGACAGAAAAACAGATAACAAATAATAATGTAAAACAAGGATTGAGTTACTATCCGGATGGCATAGTTTAGCATTGCTGTTAAAAATAAAAAACATCAGGTATAAAAGGAGCAGGATATGAAAAAATTTACAATCATTATTTTATTATTTTGTCAGATTATTCATGTTTCCGGTGAAAAAATTTCACCCCAAATGTGGGTCAAGGACCCTTCTGATCTGACTTTTACAAAAGTACCGTCAAAAAACGAATTTACTTTTTTTATTTTAAGAGGCAAAAGCCAGGGTTATCAGATTGAAGTTTCCTTAAATAAGGAGGGGACAGCCCTGCCTGAAAAAAATTATTACACCAAACCGGATGCAAAAGGCAATTTTTCCTTTAAAGTCTATTTTCCGTACGGCCCTGGTGAGTATAAGGCAAATGTGCTTGTTAAAAAATCCGCAAAAAGTGATACGTTTTGGATATTGTCGGAATTTAAACTGAACAGTAAAAAAAACAAGGGGCATTATACTGTTCCCTTTCAATATTATTTTTCCGAAGGGCATAAAAGCAGAAACTATTTTCAACTTGAACCGGTGGAATTTAATAACCGGTATGATTTTTTACTGAAAGGGGTATCGTCCTGCAAAAGAATCTCTTATCATGTCAAACAGCTGAAAAGTGATAAAAAATTCAAGGTATCAGCTTTATCTTTATCAGGAAACAGGCATTCCTGCCGGATTCCGGCAAAACACGGACCCGGTTTATATGAGATAACCGCTTACGGTGAATATCCTGATGATACGGGGTCGATCAGTATTATAGGTCATTTGATTTTAAAAGCTTCTGCAGCACTGCCCGGAGATTATAATTATGATACCGTTGTTTCCCAGGGAAAAAAGAATGCAGCACAAACGATCACAATAGATCCTGTTGCAAAAAACTGGCCTTATGAACTGGAAATCACCGGCCAATCAAAAATCCGGAATATATGGCTTACTTCAGCCAAGGACGGTTATTTCTGCGATGAATTTCCGGAGATGAAAAAAAACGGGGTGTTTAAATTCCGGCATTTATTGAGACATGGCCCGGGAAAATATTTTATTTATATTTACGGAACCGAAACTCCGGGTATAATCGATAATGAACCTTATTACGAATTTGAAATTAATGCCCGGAAAAAGATTCCGGCCGGATACGGGAAACCGGCGGATATCTCTTATCATTACGGTGCGCAGAATTACAGACTGAGATTGGGAGTTATTGATTCTGAAACAGACAGCCTGCTTAAAATAAACGGTAGAACAACCTATGATATCATTGTATTGGAACTTTCCAACTCTTCAGCCGGGCTTTCTGAATATGCCTATGAAGCAGGATATATTCATAACAACCGGTTCAGCTGGAAAGTACGGCCGCCTTATGGAAAGGGTAAATACATAATTAAAGTATTCGGATATCCAGGAACCGACGGAAACTTCCGCAATCACTGCGCTGATTTTACAGTCAATTTTAAATCCGGCTTTCTGCCTGAAAAAAAATATCTCAATAAAGAAATGGTTCAGTTTATACGGAAAAATATTGGTAAGAGGGTCAGAAACGGTGACTGTGAGGATCTGGTTAAGGAATTTTTTGCCATTTACGGTGCTATGTGGACGCCGCATGATACTGTCGGCCCGGATGATCCCCGCCTGCCCCGTGAACTTAAAACAGCGGCTCAAATAAAAAAGCATGCGGATATATCTGCTCCGGTTTACGGAAAAAGAATTTACCCGGAAAAAGCAAAACTGAAACCAGGAGATATAGTTCTTTATTTCTGCTGTGTTTTTCGGGTTAATGGAAAACCTTACCGTATCACCAGTCATGTTTCCGTACTCTATGAACACCTGAGCGGATTGAAATGGAAAATAGCGCATCAGTCAGTAAAAAAAGCAAAAAAAGTTATTATTACTGAACGTGATTTTGCAGATCATGTATCAGGAGAGCTCCGTTTTTTCCGTCCTCTTCAGGGAATAGCCATGCAGGAAAAATAAACGGTAAGTATATAATTTATTTTTATAATCTGTAGGCGTAATTTCCGGTAGGCGGAAAGAAAACCATGGGCAAAAAGCAGACAGACGAAATTGGGTGACTTACAAAGCAGCAGGCCCTGGAGAGAGATGCAGCATGTTACGGTTTACTCTGACTATTTATCTTTATCCGGAATAGTGCTTTTTCCGTCAAAAACATCGTTGCTTTCCCGGCCGCTTATTTTCTTCAGGATAGAGCTGCTTACCGGGGGGCAGCCTTTAACATAAATACCTTTATGGCGGTGAGCTGCGGTACAGTTGCCTATGCAGAGCGTTCCTGCCGGCAGTTCCTGGTGGCCTTTACCAATAGCGATATGCAGTTTTTTCTGGTTGGGAAAATAGTCAAAAAGTTCATTGCCGTACCTTTTGAGGAAAAGCAGCAGGGTGGACTGGCAGGCACTGCAGGAATTTTTATCGAGGATATTAATATTGGGAAAATTAACATCAATGTTCTGCGGGGGTAGAGCCAGTTTTTTTTTAAACTGCTGCCAGTTGGACGGATAAATTTTTATTTTCCGCAGATCCGTAACCGCAAACCCGCGTCGGCTGCTTAATTGCAGATGAGCTATATCCCCGGCATGGCGGCCGATAAGCTCACAGGCTACAGTATCAGCAGCAAAAGGGTCGGCTGACACCAGGGCCAGGTTAAGCTTTTTAACATTGCCGGCGCTTGGCCCCAGCCCTTCCATACAGTAGTGACCGTCTATAATACTCAAATGCGGCCGTAATACTGTAGCCATGTCCGAGATAGCTATATCCAGTGATTTTTCAGCGTAACCCTTAACAGGAGGAAGCATGTGCAGTTTGACTTTGCTGCGGCGCCACAGACATCCTTTCATGTTTTTTACCGCCATAGTAACTCCGGTATGCATATGCATTTTTATAACCGGAACAGAGATGATCAAATCGTGTTCAGGTACTTCAGGACATACCTTTAATCTTTTTACAGCAATACCGTCAGGAATATCTACACTGATATATCTCCTTTTGTCCATATCTAAGAGAGGGCAATTACGTCTGGCAGCTACATCAGCTATGCCGGCAGCTTTAAAAGCCTGTAAGGTGTTTACGCCGGCAATAGGACTTTCGCCGATGCTTACTGTAGCGCCGGCTTTTTGAAAAGCGTCAATGGCTGCAGCCACTACATCGGGATGGGTAACAACTCCTGATCCGGGCCGGGCAATACGGCCGCAGTTGGGTTTGAGCATTACTTTTTTTCCTGCTGCCGGGGACAGGTCTATATTTTCAAGAACGCGGGCAGTATTTTGATAGATATTACTGTCTTGGTTGATAAAAACAGTCGGTTTTTTATTTTGGTCAGTAAAAGGCGTGGGTTTTAATTTATGCATTGACTAATTATAACCTGTATATGCTGATAAATGTCTGCTGCACCAGCAGTTTAACTTTTTATGCTAATATGCATTTTTGTCCAAAGAGAAGGCAGAGAAGGCCCTGGCAAATATTTGTATAACCCGGCACTTGAGGTGGAAGTTGACCAGCGGCAGTATGCAGGAGCGGGTCTACCGTGGCTATTCTATGTTTTCCGCGGCCATGCTGAACAAAGGCCTGGGCAGTTATTTTTTTGCTATTTTTTATAAATTTTGATAGAATATGTTATGTTTAAATTTAAAAAGATTAAAAAAATTTTGTTTTTTATTTTGCTTTTTATTTTGTCGGTAAACAGTGTACCTGATAAAAGTGAAGTGCATCAAATTAAACAGATCAGAAACAGAATAATTAAACAGGCGCGTACTTTTCTGGGCCGCCGCCGCGGCCGGCTGCGCGTCAGAAAAAGAAGTTTTCGTTTTGACTGTTCCGGTCTGGTAATGGCCTGTTATTACAGTGCCGGCATCAAACTGGCCCGGGCCATCAAACCTGATACCCGTTCCGCCAGTATTACTACCGCTCTTTATGACAGTTTTCAACATAAAAAGTGGCGGTCATTTGATAAACGTAAACCGCGCCCCGGCGATCTTGTTTTTTTTGCGAATACCTATGACCGCAACCGCAACCGGAAATGGGATGACGGTATTACCCATGTGGCGCTGGTGGAAAAAGTAACCGCTGCCGATACCGTTTATATTATTCACCGCACCAGCAGGGGAGTAGTACGTGATGTGATGAATTTTAAATACAAAAACAAATACAAACATAACGGTTCTAAAATAAATGATTATTTAAGAAAACGCTCACCTCATTCCGGTAAGCCGGGTTCAGCTTTTTTTGCTGTTAATCTTTTAGCCGGTTTTGTTGATGTGCTAACAGAATAATATAACCGCGGTACGAGCCTGCAGCTGCCGGCAAACGGTAATTATCCGAAAATAAAAAGCGAGAATTTAAAAGTAATGCCTATATAAAAACGGTGGTTAAAGGGATAGTTGAATTTATAGCGTTTGTCTATAGTCTGCTCAAAGGTAAAGTAGCCGTTATAACTTATATAGGGTCTTATAAGAGGGAGATCCCAGGCCAGTGTCTCTGTAAAACCAAGGCGCTGGTTAAGAAAAAAAGTATTTTTAAAATTGGAATATTTTTCAATATTGGTTTTACTGTGGTACTTTATTTTAACATAATTGTATTCTACAGCTGCATCATAGTTGGCCATGGTGGTAAAATAAAAATATTTATGCGGTTGAATCCTGAAACCAATGTTAAAGTTAAAATTCATGCCTACCCCCCGCAGTACCGGCTTGTATTTGAACTCAATATTACTGTTGCTGGAACCGGAAGTAAAAGTAAAATTATAAGCCGGTACCAGCAGGTTATAAAAGTCATTCGACTTTATTTTTTTACTCCGGTAACCTTTTATTTTAAAGCCGCCGGCCAATACCGGCTGAAATTCAGGTAACTCAGGCAAGGTAATACGGTATTTACGTAAAAGTCCCATAACAAAATAATTTTTATGAAAAACAGTACGGTTTTTAAAATTAATTTTAGTAGCATAATATGATATCTCTATAATATCATTTAAATTATGGTTTTGTTTTACAGTGTATTTGCTTACGGCAGCGTAATCTGTTTTTTTAAAAGTATTGCTGCTTTCCCCGAATCTTTTTAATTTATTAATACCCAGATAGCCGGCTGTAGAGAAGGACTGGAAATCATAAAATTTATCTGAAACAGAATAAATTTTTGTAATAAACAGAAACAGTAAAAATATTTTTTTCATAATTTAAAAAACCATATCAGCGGAAATATTAAACATAAAGTTATAATTTTTCATTGTACCGAGATATTCACTTATCTCTTCTCCGTAGATCCCGGCTTCAATGTGATAATTCAATACGGAAAGCCCGCGCATTGTCAGGGAGCCGAGCCACATTATAATATTACGCCGGTAGTAATCAAGAAAACCCTCGTAGTTAAATCTTTTATTGGCGATGAGCTGAAAAAAAGATAATGGTTTAAAAAGTTTTTGCGGAAAAAAAAGTTTGATAAAGGGAACCTTGCGCAATTCATAGAGGTTTATGTCTTTACTGACCGAGTAGCAGGTAAAACCATGATGCAGACCCAAACGTATTTTCATAAAATCAAACAGAGTGGCAAATTCCAGACCAAAATTTACTTTTTTGAAAAAACGGTGATCATAGATATCAAAGATATCACTCAGCCCGACAGCTACCAGAGGCTTTTTAAATATTCCGAGCAGATTAAAATTAAACTGGTAGGAACAGCCGATATCCATGGTAGCCGGAAAAAATTTAAAAGAACCATTGATCCATTTAATAGCAGCCGGAGCATTGTTAAGCATGGCTCCCAGATAGAAACGGGAACGGGGCCGGTACATCCAGCCTATATCAAAACCAAAGCCGGTGCCGGCGTGTAAAAAGTTTCCGTAAATTTCCACCTTTTCCTGACCCGTTATAAATTTAAAAAAGTTGCGGTTAACTGCGCTAACCAGTGAATCAGCCGTATTGGTGTAATGTTTGTTGGTATAAAAATCAAATAAGGCAGCTGCTTTATTGGCATCATCAGCCTCGATAGCTACGCGTTCAAAAACTTTGGCGGTAATGCCCAAAGCCATGTTGTGCGGTCTGGGCAGTTCAAATCCGAGGGCAAAATAGTTTATATTATCAACTACTATACTTATACGGGGGAGATTAAGCGGGGGCAGGCCGTAGGAGTTTAAGGCTTTTACTTCAATGTCAACCAGCAGATCCATGGCTGCAGCCCAGTTTTTAGTGGAGTAATGCAGCAGCTCCATATTTACTGCTGATTTGAGATATATATTTTCATCAAGCAGCTCTATAATGCCTTCAGTGGTGTTGGTTTTAATATTACTGTATTCCTGATGAAATCCCAGGAAAGAGAGTAGTTTGTTTTTATCGTAGGATGCTATAAAAGCCCGCATATTACCTCCGGCTATATAAGCAAGTACATCATCCTGGAAATAGTCACTGCCGAATTTCATATCCAGGCTGAAGGGCGAGAAATAACGCTGTTTTTCCCTGACTACTACTTCTTTGAAATCTTCATACAACTCTGCCCGGTAATGGCGTTTTTTTTTGTAGTTAAAAGCAAAGGCAGCCGGGTTATAGTAAGCCATTAGTTTATGCCCGGTCAGAGCAGTATAGGCTCCCCCCATTGAGTAATAGCGCAGGTCTTTACGTTTGAGCGGGTTGTATTTAACACTTAAAGCAGGCGTATAGCTTAAGATTACAAGCAGTAATATAATAATTTTTTTTAAAAATATCATAAAAGATTGGTAAAATTATTACTTAAATCATTATAGTTGGAAGAGAAACCGTCAATCTGCTTATAAAAAGTGTTGGTTAGATAATTGCTGAAATCGGCAGAGTTGGTCGGATAAGCAGTAAGGCTCTGGTAGGACTCGTACATTAATTTCAGGTAGCCCTGCAGATGAGTATTGGTAGCCTGTACACTGTAAAAATCAGGCCAGGTTGTAAAGTTGTAAGTAGACAATCCCTTATTGGTGTCAAAAGTCTGCTGGCCGTTAAGCTCAACATGGCAGTTATTGAGCGGTATGCCGGAAAGCAGGTTGGAAGCATTTTCTACCCCGGCATTGGTTAATAATTCCTCCCTGGTTTCAAAATAGATATTGGTTAGATTGGTTATGACATCAAGGTTGGACAGTGTAAAAGCCAGCCGGTCGATGCACTCATCAATAACTGTAAAATTACCGTAAATATTTATATTGTACATTTGTTCCAGAGTGAACTCCACTGTATCATCATGTATTTGCTGCAGGCTGTTATCCATAGCTGTAAAATCAAAATTGGTAGAAGTAAAATTGGTCATAGTATTAAAATTGCTGGTGATAATCCGGCGGGAATTATCAATCTCATTGGTAAGTATGCTGTAATCATAATTTACCTCCAACGGAGTATTGTCGTCAATATAAATTAAAAAATCACCGCCGTTTTCCGGATACTCATTGGTTTCGTTAAAATGGAAATCGCCGTCAGAATCATAAACACTGGCAGGCAGCAGTAAAACACTGCTCAGCAGTAGATTGTAGCACAGGTCAATGGAATTGGTTAGGATACTGTTATCACAATCGCCGTAGAAAACACTGTACCGGTGGTGGTTAAGATAATCAGTAACTTTATAAAGGGCGCCGTTGGAACTGAAGATAGGATTACTGTTCAAGTCATTAATAAATACGGTAAAAATATTGCTGTCTGCCTTATATGCGTTTATCATTTTTAAAAGAGTATTGGTAACCTGCAGCTGATCCCGTTTCAGGACAGCGATCGAGGCCATAACCCGGGCCTGGGCATCAAGAATATTATTGTCAATAACCTTTTCATAAGCTTTAACTGCGTTGGAATAGTTTTCCAGCAGCATCATAGACTCGGCGTAGCGCATAATCTCTTCCCTGGTGTGCAGCTCGGAAAGCTTTTCCGCAGCAGCTGTTTGTTTGTCTTTGGGATTAAAAACATTCATACAGCTTACGCTGAATAAAAAAACAGATAATAATAAATAACGCATTTTTTTTTTACTATCTTACTATAACATATATTTATATTTTTATAAATATAACACTTAATATCTGCAATCGGGAAATAATTTTTATTTTTCTGGTATTATTTCATCCAGAACCGGCTTCTTTTTTTCCAGTTGGGAATGCCGCGCCTGCCTTTCATGTATTCACCTTGTATTTTGATCCAGCGCTCGCCGTAGATATTGTGGTATATCTTTTCCCATTCACTGGAGTAAGCATAAGTTAACCTGTCGGTCCGGTATGGTTTAGCGGTAATGCATTCCGGTGCTGTGAGACGGATAAATATTTTATCATCACGTTCCAGTCTGATATTAACCAGGCCGGGAGAGGCTGGTATACGGGTAACTTCCAGTCCCCGGCCTACTCTTGCTATTTTTTCTCCCCGGAAGTAAAGATCAGCCCGGTCCTGGAGAATGGTTACTATTTCAATAAAGTCATCATATTTTTCATTTTCCGGATATTTTTTCAGTACATAATCAATATCAAAATACTGCGGTTTGACTGAGCTGTGATATTTTTTAAAAAAAACAACAGCTTTTTCATTAGTATCAGGTTCGTGCTGCTGCCATCTTTTTTTATAATGTTTAAGCAGCAGGGCAAAACCAAAGTTATGGTTTATTTCCGGCGCAAGGTGATGTCCTTCCGGATAGTCATTCCAGGTAGCAACATTGATCATACTGGCATCAAGTTTAACAGCTCTTTTCAGCTGCAGGCGGAAAACGCGCGATAATTGCATGGGATTACAGTGGCGGACCACATTATCCATACCCAGCTTTAATATTTTATCCGGATCAAACAGGAGGGTATTGCCCTGGGTAGTATCAAATAATTTGGAGCCGTAAAAATCACACATAACTGTCTGGGTATAGTCCCGTTCTCTCTCTTCACACAGCTCAGCAACCTCCTCCCATTGGGAAGCGCTTTTCTCAGGATCAATATCGCTCCAGCCCCATACAGCGGGAAAATAATCAAGCAGGGCATTAACATAACCGGGGTTAAACCACTGCAGGTGCATTACATAAGCTATATCTATACCGCAGGCATGGGCCAGGCGTTTGTAGGAAAGGGCAACCTCTTTTACGAGTCTGGTGGAACCCCCAATCTCCCATTGGCTTTCCACAGCATCAGGCAGGCCGCCCGGTACCCAGGTAAAGAAAATATAACGGTTATCGGGTGTTTTGAGCCAGTTGGGTGAGTCTTTGGTTTTTTTTAACAGGGAACGCACAGCTTCGGAGTAAATGGTTATTTTGGTTTTTTCTGTACCCTGACTCGGATGAGCGAAACAAAGAGTCAGTTTGAAATCAAGCTTTTGGGCGGCAGCTGCCTGGAAAAAAGCGGTAATGATTTTTACATAATTGGAAAAAAAAGAACGCTGCGGTACCCATGGAAAGTAAAACTGAAAACCGTCTACTCCCAGTTCCTGAGCGGCATGCATTTCCAGAGCCGCGGCCTTTTTTAAGTCAGCAAGATATAAATCTCTGTGCATAGAAGTCATAGTGCGATACTGATGAATGCCTCCCATAGCTGCTGTATAGCCGCCCGGTGAGTAGAGGTCGTTGCGGATAAAAATAGCGTTGGTATTTTTTTTATAATGAATTATGTCAGTCATATAATGGGCAATAACCGGTTTATTAGTCAGTAATGGCCGGGCCAGCACAGCCTGGTTTTTTTTTATGGTTTTTATTGCCTGCCATGCTGTGTTCCCGGCTGCGGGCATAATTATATATAGACAGCATATTAACAGAACAGTTTTAACAGAATTTAATTTAAGTATCATAGAATATTATAAAGATTATTATATAATTATAGCCTGATGGTTTTTATTATGCAAACAAACCGCCAGAGCATATTTTTGCCTTATATATTTTTAATTAAACACAGACAGTCAGACCGGCCATTGTACAGCGGTAAAAAAGTGCTCCTGTAAAGTTGATATGCTTTTTAACTATTTTTTAAAACTCAACTTTAGGCTGAAAAATAAACGTAATATCATGGCGGGTAAGTCCGCGGGCCAGGCTGCCGAGATAAGCAGGATAAGGTTCCCAGACAATGCCGGTGCTGATTGCAAAAGCAATTTTTTTATCACGCTTTTTAAGTTCTACAGGAAATTTCTTACCTATGATAACAGTTTGTCTGATCAGATGGAAGGCGGTTTTGTGTTTTTTCTTTTTAAAAGCCGTATCCCAGCGCAGTTCATAGTAGGTGTTGCGGATAAGGGAAAATCTTTTATCGTTAAAATCAGTGCGGTCCCGGAAAAAAGAGAGATAAAGTGTATCTTTGATATTTTTATTAAAATGAATCCTGGTGCCCAGACGGAAACTCCAGGCCAAAGTTTTTATTTCCTGTTCCAGTTCACCTTTTAGTTTGTACTCAATCTCCAGCCAGTGGTCAGCCACAGCCTGGTTGGCTTTTAAATAATAATTGCCGTAGCATACCAGTAAGCCGATATACGCTTTACCGGCAGTATTCCTGCCATGCTTTGGTTTGAACTTGGCCAGGTTGCCCAGGAATAAAGCCGCTGCCCAGGGCTCATAAAAAACAGCTGTTAAACTCTCTATAAGGTTTATATCTTTTATTCTGGCCCGGTTGTAAAAAGCAGGCGCGAATCTCTGTAAAGCCCATCCGGTTACAGGCAGGGGGTAAGTACTTACTTCCACTACCAGATAACGCGGCTGAAAAAAACGGCGCAGCAGATAGGTGTAAACTCCTTTCTCACTGTCAGGATCCACGCGGGGAATCTCCTCGTCGGATAAATAAATAATATAACCAAGGGGAAGGTAATAAAGGCCCAGTTCCATTTCCAGCTCACTATGGTTGAATTTTTTATTGAACAAGACGGTGCCGCTTACAAGATTGCTGAAACTTAAGAGTAAAATGATAAGGATTATATTTATTTTCATTATAAAAAATATTTGCTGTTATTTTTCATTGCGGCTGTTATTTTTACGGAATGTATTAAAAATTTACCATGATTTCTGCCGCATTTGTTATTTAAAGCAGGGTATTGCAATAATATTATAAAAAAAATATTGTGTTTTTGGCTGTTTTTGACTATAAATAATCCAAAAACCTGCTTTTTTTTTGTAAAAACTTGCATTAATAAAAAAAATATTATATTATTTATGAAATCGTTTGCATAAATATCGTGCATTAAAAAAAATCGTAAGTAAAAAAATTAGTTAACGGGTCATATTGTTATGAAGGAACGCAGAAAACAGAATAAATTTACTAAAAACAAGACTCTTGTTATTGAGGATAACCAACTGGTCGCTGATATGTATGTACAAATTCTGGACATGCATAAAATAGCCAGTGACCATGTGGATAATCTAAAAGATGCCTTTAAAGCTTTGGATACCAATCATTACAACCTTGTTATCCTGGACGGCGATTTTCCGGAAAAGGCAGGTTCCAGTGCTTTCTCTAACTATCACCGTATTTTACAAAAGTGTGAAAACAAAATTACAGTAGACTACTTGCGGCCGGTTATTGCTCTTATAGCCGGTACTATTGGTCTCAGTCATTGTATTGATAATCTTAACCAGGGGCTGGTTGATTATTTTTATCCCAAGCCTTGCCGTTATTTTAACAATCTTTTACATATTATATCTGAAAATACCCGGCAGGGTATTACCCGCGGCCGGCGTTGTACAGATGTTATTAATGACCGTGATTTACTGGTGCAGGAAAACAAGGCGGTCTATTATATAAATGATAATAATTTTGGTACTAAAAAAAAAGGCAAGGAAATCTATGTTACGGAACGGTATGATACGGAAATAAGTTCCAAGATTTTTATATCATACCCGGTTACCAGATTTATGCTCAGGAATAATAAAAGTAAATTACAATTAAAAAAGGCCTGAAACTGCGGAATATAACAGCAAAGGATTTTTTAACAGCAATATTTTTTACTGATCATTATTTTATTGTGGAAAAGAGAGTTGCTATTGTATATAAAAACGTTTATAATTATAGATATAGTAAAAAAAGAGGATTAATTTATTTAAATAACAGGCTAAAACCAAGCGGTGTGTGCAAGCATCTTTAAAGCGGCAATGAAAAAAAAAAGATATATAAATACCATTAAGAGCAATATTAATGCTAATATTGCTCTTTACAGTGTTATAACTTTAACTCTGTTTTATTTATCCTTAAGCTGGCAGCAATTTATAAATTATAACCTTTTTGCTTCAGAAACACTCTTCTGGAGTGGCGGCTTGCTGCTGCTAATTATCAATATAGTAATCTGTTTTTTTAGTAAAGCAGCCGGAAAAATGCAGCTTGTACTATGGCTGCTCTTGCTGCCGGTTACCAATTCATTTTTTATATATAAACTGTATTACTCTCCCGGGTCTACGGTAGCAATGTTGAACGCCCTGGCTTTCCTGATCTGGAATTTTGTTTTTTTTTATAACTCCCGTTTTTTCTTTTATTTTATTATTGTTTATCTGCTTACACTTGTGGCTATAGTGAACCTTGCTCCCGGAATAACACAACCTGATATTATGTACTCGGTAACCATAGCAATCCTGCTTGGCGGTCTGTTATTATTTTCACAAAGGCGAAATGCCTTAACCAGGCTTAACGCTTTTTTGCATAAACGCCGTTTGCGGGAGAAAAGAAACCGTACTGTACTGGAAAACAAACTGATTAATCTTTCTTTTTATGACAAACTTACCAGACTGGGGAAAAAACGGATATTTATTATAAATATGAAGGAATTTTTTCTTAAAAATGAAGATAAGCCGGCAGCTGTTTTATATCTGGATCTTGATAATTTTAAAAAAATTAATGAAAGAACTGATTCCGAAAGCGCAGACCGGATTCTGATGATACTGGGTACGCGTTTACGTAAAAGCGAAAAAAATTTTAAAAACATGGCCCGCATTACCAGTGATGAATTTGTTTTTTTTATTTCAGGATTGAACAGCAGGGAGGAAGCTGAAAAGCGGGCGGCAAAACTTTTACAGATAATTAATGAGCCGTTTATAATTAACAATAACAGATTTCAGCTTACAGCCAGTATAGGTATCTCTTTTTATCCGGAACACAGTAAAATACCGGAAAAGCTTGTTGCCCATGCAGAGATAGCTATGTTTGCCGCAAAAAAAGCGGGTAAAAACCGGTTTTACAATTTTGAATGGGAGATGTTTAAAAGGGAAGCAGACCGTATAAAGATTGAGACCGGGCTTAAAGATGCCTTGCTTAATGATGAATTTTATATTAATTATCAGCCTAAAATTGATCTGCGTACCAATAAAATAAACGGAATGGAAGCCTTGCTGCGCTGGAAAAGCGATAACCAGACAATTATTTCACCTACTAAATTTATTCCCATCGCGGAAAAAAACGGTCTTATTATCGATATCGGTTACTGGGTACTGAAAAAGGCCTGCCTGATGAACAAACAGCTGCAGGAAGCAGGTCTGGACAAAATGGTTATCTCGGTTAATGTATCCCCTATGCAGTTTCAACAGCCTGATCTGGTAGAAAAGATCTCTCTTATACTGACAGAGACCGGATTAGAGGGGCAATGGCTGGAACTTGAGATAACGGAAAGTACAGCCATGCAGGATCCGGATAAAGGCCTGGCTGTGCTTAAGAAACTGCAGAATCTGGGTATAAAGATAGCTATTGATGATTTCGGCACGGGTTTTTCCTCATTTTCCAAACTTATTCAGATGCCGGTTAATACTATAAAAATTGACCGTTCCTTTATAAAAGACCTGAATCATAATATTTATTCAACTATCACCTGTTCCTCAATAATTAATCTATCCCACAGCCTGGGCTATACAGTGGTGGCTGAAGGAGTGGAAACCAAAGAACAGTATGAGTATCTGCGTGAGAAAAAATGTGACCAGATACAGGGTTTTATCTATTTTAAACCTATGGATGAAAAAAAATTCAAAGATATACTGCATACAAAGCCGCAAATCAATTAGAAAACAGGGGTAGTCACGGTAACCTTGCTTTTGCATAACTACATGGGTCAATTTTATTTTCAATTACACGCTTGCAGGTTATTTTAAGAGCAGGCATATACTGAGGGCTGGTTCAGCTCGCTTTCTGTTTTATTAAGCTGTAATTATAATTAATCTGACAGCAATAAGGTTTGCTGATAAACTATTCCCAGATCTGGCCTATTTTTTTGAAAAAATCCATTCTGGATTTAGCATCAGCTTCCGCCTCTTTAAAAAGATCGTCAGCTTCCTGGGGAGCGGTATTCTTCAATGAGGTATAACGTCTCTCTCCCCTGATAAAATCCTGATAAGCCAGTTTAGGTTCTTTTGTTTCCCAGGTGTAGGGATTTTTACCTTCTGCTTTTAATTCAGGATTGAAGCGGTAAAGCGGCCAGTAGCCGGACTCTACAGCTTTTTTCATCTCGGAAGATGATTTGCCCATATCAATCCCATGCGCAATACAGGGTGCATAGGCCATGATAATTGAAGGTCCCTTGTAGTTGCCTGCTTCCCGGAAAGCTTTCAGACACTGGGCCCGGTTAGCTCCCATAGCTACTGAGGCAACATAAACACTGCCGTAACTCATGCACATAAAGCCGAGATTTTTTTTGGTAGACCGCATACCGGCTATGGCAAATTTGGCAGTAGCGGCAATAGGTGTTGCTTTAGAGGCCTGCCCCCCGGTGTTGGAGTAAACCTCAGTATCCAGTACCAGAATGTTAACATTTTTACCGGCAGCTACTACATGGTCAAGGCCGCCGTAGCCGATATCATAAGCCCAGCCGTCACCGCCTATGATCCAGATACTTTTATCAACAAAATAATCCCGCAGTTCATTTATTTTAGCCAATACTGTTTTCAGTTCACCATCAGCTTGGTCCAGCGCTGCTTCTAAAGGTTTAACCAGGGCTGTTTGTGCTGTAAAAGCTGCCTCAGAGGTATCCTGCCACAGTTCCATACATTTATCCAAGGCTTCTTTAAGTTCATTATCTACCCCGAGTTTTAAAGCTCTCTCAGTATATATTTTAAGTATTTCCCGGTTATTATCTACTGCCAGGCGCATACCGAAACCGTATTCAGCATTGTCTTCAAACAGGGAATTGGCCCAGGTAGGCCCTCTGCCGTCCGGGGTGGTAGTGTAGGGTATAGTGGGGAAAGTGCCGCCGTAGATAGAGGAACAGCCGGTTGCATTGGCTGCCAGCATGCGGTCCCCGAATAACTGGGTAGCTAATTTAACATAGGGCGTTTCCCCGCAGCCTGCGCATGCGCCGGAGAACTCAAACAACGGTTGCTTGAACTGGGCTCCTTTAAACGTGGTTTCCTTGACTCCGTCCAGTACATTTTCCGGCAGTTTTTCAAAAAACTTTTGGTTATCGTTTTCACCGGCTTCTCTCTCTTTTTCAATGGGTGAGAACTCCAGGGCTTTGGTTTTGGCCGGGCATACGTCTATACAAACACCGCAGCCCGTACAGTCTTCCAGATAAACCTGAATCTTGTATTGAAACTCTTTTTCATGTTTGCCTTTGGATTTCACTGTATTAAAGGAAGCCGGTTTGTTTTTTAGATTATCAGGATCTATCTGTTTGGCCCGTATAACTGCATGGGGGCAGGACATCACACACTGGTTACACTGGATACAGTTTTCCGCCAGCCAGTGCGGAACTTCCGGAGCAATGCCGCGTTTTTCCAGTTTGGTAGTACCGCTGGGGATAGTGCCGTCAAAGGACATTTGGGAAACAGGAATATCATTACCTTTGCGGTGCATAATTTTTTGGATTACGTTTTTGGCAAAATCAGAAGCGTCGTCAGCTATAAGCCGGGGTGCTTTATAATTTTGGGAGGGGGGGGAGGCGGGAACTTTTACCTGTTCCAGACCCGCAGCAGCATTATCTATACATTTCCAGTTCATCTCTACTATATCCCGGCCTTTTTTGGCAAAGGTTTTTTCCACTGCTTCTTTCATGTAGGTTATAGCTTTTTTTTCATCAATGATGCCTGATATTTTGAAGAAGGCGGCCTGCATAACCGTGCTTATGCGTTTTCCCAGTCCCGCGTCTTTGGCAATTTCAAGGGCATTTATATTGTAAAATTTTATTTTATTCTCAATAATGGTTTTCTGCATATCTGCGGTAAGATGTTCGAATACTTCATTACTGGGGATTTCAGAGTTTAATAAAAAAGTGCCGCCTTTTTTCAGAGGGGCCAGCATATCATAACGTCCTATATAGGCAGGGTTGTGGCAGGCAACCAGGTCTGCATTTTGGATAAGATAGGGGGATTGTATCGGTTCGTCGCCGAAACGCAGGTGGGATACGGTTATACCGCCTGATTTTTTGGAATCATAACTGAAATATCCCTGTACATACTTGTCAGTCTTGTCACCGATTATTTTAATGGAGTTTTTATTGGCGCCAACAGTTCCGTCTGACCCCAGACCCCAGAACATACAACTGGTAGTACTTTCAGGTTGTACATGCAGATTTTCTCCGAGAGGAAGGGAGAGATGGGTAACGTCATCATTGATGCCTACTGTAAAATTGGTAGTACATTTATTGTCAAGGTGATCAAAAACCGCTTTAACCATTGCAGGAGTAAATTCTTTACTGGACAAGCCGTAACGGCCGCCGATTACAGTTATATCTTTGTCAGCGAGAGCGGTTTTTACATCCAGATACAAGGGTTCGCCCAGGGATCCCGGTTCTTTGGTACGGTCCAGAACCGCTATTTTTTTAACAGTATCAGGCAGGGCCTTACGCAGGTGTTCAGCGGAAAAGGGCCGGTAGAGTCTTACTTTTACAGCACCGACTTTTTCTCCCTGTTTGTTCAGGTAGTTTACAGTCTGGTGAATAGTCTCACTGCCGGTACCCATAGCTATAATAATTTTTTCCGCATCAGGAGCACCGACATAATCAAAGAGATGATACTCTCTGCCTATAACTTTACCTACTTTGTCCATATATTCCTGTACAACAGCCGGCAGCTGGTCATAATACCGGTTAACGGTTTCTCTGCCCTGAAAGTAGATGTCCGGGTTCTGGGCTCCTACTTTAATAAAGGGTTTTTCCGGCCGCATAGCCCGGTTACGGTAACGTTCTATATATTGCGGCTCTACCATGCTTTTCATAGTCTCATAATCGATCGCTTCGATTTTTTGTATCTCATGCGAAGTGCGGAAGCCGTCAAAGAAATTGAGAAAGGGTATCTGGCCTTTAAGAGTGGCAAGATGACTGACCACAGCCAGGTCCATGGTCTCCTGTATACTGCCGGCAGCCATTAAGGCAAAGCCGGTATTGCGGGTGGACATAACGTCTGAGTGATCGCAAAAGATAGAGAGTGACTGACAGGCCAGGGAACGGGCCGATACATGAAAAACAGTAGGCAGCATTTCCCCGGCTATTTTATGCATGTTGGGTATCATCAAGAGCAGTCCCTGGGAAGCGGTAAAGGTAGTGGTCATAGCGCCGCCGCTTAGAGAGCCGTGTACAGCACCGGAAGCTCCGGCTTCGGACTGCATCTCAATAACATCAACCTTTTTTCCGAATACATTTTTACGTCCCTGGCTAGCCCACGCATCCGCATATTCTCCCATAGCTGAGGAGGGAGTAATAGGATAAATAGCTGCGACTTCACTAAAGGCATAGGCTACATGGGTAGCAGCAGCATTGCCGTCCATACTAATCATTTTTTTTTTATTCATACTAAAACCATCCTTAAATTTAAATTTTAATAAATGTATCTACCTGCTTTAAACAGATAACAAGTCATTTTTATCAATTTTTTAGAAACAGATTATACAATGAAACCGCTCTCTGTAGCAAAGGCTGCATTAAGCAAATGTTTAAAAAAGCTGTTCAGGCGGAAAAATATTGTAAAATAACATAAGAAAAAAAATCAAAAACCCCTTTCCTGGCGGATCTTATCGTAAGCATCCTGAATTTTTTGAAATCTTTGCTCCGCAAATCTAATAAACTCCTCCGGCAGGCCTTTGGCAATGATTTTGTCAGGGTGAAATTTATTTACCAGGGAGCGGTAGCTTTTTTTTATCTCCTCATCTGATGCATCAGGAGAGATATTCAGGGTTTTATAATATTTGCCTGTATCGGCAAAATAGCGGTTTTTAATGGTGTTGTAATCTTGTTCATTGATGTTCAATATTTGTTTCACCTGCCGGAGCACTGTTTCTTCCCCGGTGTGCAGTATGTTGTCAGCAGCAGCGATTTGAAAAAGCATATCCAGCATGGAAAGCATAAGTTCATAATTACCGTTTACTGCTGTATAAAATTGTGAAGTAAGCTCATCTACCGTTTGGGGAGAATGTTTGGCTTCATTAAAAAGTTTAACGGCAAAACGGCGGCTTTGTCCGGGTAAATTCATATTATTTAAGATTTTTTTAAAGGTGTCACCTTCCTCTTTTGATACACG
>Ga0102934_1001093_pt1 | contig 18745 bp, 13 predicted proteins | sample SalPonR2_A_D1_MG_FD_78175 | JGI IMG/M metagenome (GOLD analysis project Ga0102934, IMG submission 78175) | Salt pond soil microbial communities from South San Francisco under conditions of wetland restoration - Salt Pond MetaG R2_A_D1_MG | ecosystem: Environmental > Aquatic > Marine > Intertidal... | reverse complement strand
TAAATACGGGAAGGCTTTCAAAAAGGCTAAAAATGTTAAATTTCGAGCATTACGATTAAATATTTCTGATCCTGTTTCTACTGATTTGGATGATACAGCGCAAATACCGGTCAAAAAATCTATAGTCAAGCGCCATTGTACAAAAAAGGGAAGCTATATTCTAGTTCTGGAAAACAAAGAGGACTCCAAAATACAAATTGGTGCTCTCGATAATAAAAATTTCCCTAAAGGCTACTATTTGTATGTTGGCTCGGCGATGAACAATCTGGATAAGCGCATTAAACGACATTATCGTAAAAGAAAGAAGCAGCACTGGCATATAGACTATCTCACAAAAGGGGAAATGGAGGTAATTGAGGACTACAAATTTCGCCGAAGTGACAGGATCGAATCCCAATTATCCCGAAAAATAGAAGCAATAGCCGAGAGGAGTATTGACGGATTTGGTGCTTCTGATAGTCGAGAAGCCTCCCATTTGCATTATTTTTCAGAAAATCCAGTCAAAAATCAGGAGGTTTATAACATTATTCTTGATTATATGACTTCTATGGAGTGATGTTTCGCACAAGTGATTTGATAAGTAGAGTAAAAAGATATAAATTAAAGGCTTTTAATTGAAAATGAGGGGACAATGAGTAAACAGAAAACCTATCTAGTAACCGGGGGCGCCGGCTTTATTGGCAGTAATTATATCAAATTACTATTCAAAATCTATTCCGAAGTGGAAGTGGTCAATCTTGATAAATTAACCTACGCTGGTAATCCAGAAAATTTGAAAAGTGTAGAAAATAAATCAGGCTATCATTTTGTTAAAGGCGATATATGCGACCGGGAATTAGTATCGGAAGTCTTTCAAAAATATTCTCCAGATTATGTAGTCAATTTTGCTGCTGAAAGTCATGTTGATAGAAGCATTGGCGATCCTGATGATTTTATCAAGACTGATATTTATGGTGTGTATTCACTTCTTGAGAATTGCCGAAAATATGGTATCGAAAGATTCGTCCAGATAAGTACCGATGAAGTTTATGGCTCCATTGATAAGGGGTCATTTTCGGAAAATGACACCTTTAATCCTAGCAGTCCTTATGCTGCTAGCAAAACTGGTGGAGATAGGCTGGCTTATTCCTATTTTGTGACTTATGATCTTCCTGTTGTGATCACAAGGGCATCTAATAATTACGGCCCCAATCAATACCCGGAAAAATTAATACCGCTTTTTATTACCAATGCAATGGACAATAAAAAATTACCGCTTTATGGAGATGGTAAAAATGTGCGTGACTGGCTATTCGTGGAAGACCATTGTAAAGGTGTCGAATTTGTTTTGCAAAATGGCAAAAATGGTGAGGCCTACAATATTGCCGGTAATTGTGAAAAACAGAATATTGAGATTACCAAAAAAATCCTGGAATTGACAGGTAAATCTGAAGATCTTATTGAGTATGTAAAAGATAGAGCCGGACATGATCGCCGTTATTCGCTGAATGATAGTAAAATAGCAAAATTAGGATGGCAGCCGTCTTACGATTTTGAAGAAGCAATGCAGGAGACAGTTAAATGGTATCAGGAAAATGAAGATTGGTGGCGTAAGATCAAAAGTGGGGAATACCTGGAATATTATAAAGAGCATTATGGCCAGAATCTGTGATTATTATCTATTCGACTGAAAACATTTTACTTGAAATTGAATGTTCAATTATTGAAATTAAGTAGTTGTGAAAATAGTAGGTGTAGGAGAAGAGCAGAACAATATTGCTACTTAAAGTTCGGCAATGAAATAGTAAGAACTTCATAACATAAAAAGACACCATCCCGGGTAATTATTATAAAAACAAAAAAAATAAATTTTGGTATAATTTTATCCGAGTCTAATTGATTTTCAATAGTAAAGAGGGAGATATTATGGGCAGATTTATAAAAATTTTATTGATTATAACGTTAATTATGTCGATATCTTTTGGACAGAATTATGGCAAAAGATTCCAAAGTGAAGAATACAGGCGAGAACAAACACAAACACGAGAAGAAATGCCATTGCAGCAACGCCCAATACAGACCTTTCCATTAGAAGAGAGAATAAATCCTGAGAAGTATATAGTTGGACCTGGCGATTTATTCAATATTAATATTCTAACCTCAGAAAATCTTAATTTCAATATTAAGATAAACCCTTCTGGTAATCTGATGGTACCAGGAGTAGGGGTAATTGAACTTGGTGCAGTCAATTTGCATACTGCCAGGGAATTAATTCAAAAAAGTATTATGGATACCTATAAAAACGCTAATATTAATATTTCGCTAATGAATATAAGAGAGTTCCGAGTCCAGATTTCTGGAGGAGTTAATGAGCCTGGTTTTTATACAGTTACTCCAATTACCCGCCTTCATGATCTGATTAATGAAGCCGGTGGCTTTCATCAGCTAGCAAAAGAATATGGGATCCAAATGACGCGTTCTTCGGGAAAAGTCGATACGATAAATTATTTTGAATATCAATTAAATGGTGCTCTAGAATCTAATCCTCAATTTTTGGAAAATGACCGTATTTTTGTACCTTTTGGTAATATTGAAGAAGAAGGTGTTGTGATTAAGGGGGCAATTGAAGGTTCTGGTTACGATATAATTAAGAAAAACGAAAACCTACGACATTTCTTACTGCGTACTGCTACATTCTCTAAAAACGCTGATCTACAAAGTGTTAAAATTACTAGACAAAATCAGGATGGAAATAACATTATCACCGTTTCCCCACAAGAATTTTCTTCAACCTCTTTGAAACCAGGAGATGTAATTGATATCCTTAGTGAAAGAGGGGTTTCTGTAAATGGCTTCGTTAGAAGCCCGGGAAGTTTTAATTATTTTCCTGGTTATACACCTCTTGATTACGTCAATATGGCAGGAGGTAATACTGTAGAGGGAGATCCTAATGATTTAAGAGTGAGACATAAAGATGGGACTATTGAAAAAGGTGACGATGTTGTGCTCGAAAGAGGTGATGTCATTATTGTGCCTCGCACAACAAAAAGTGTCTTATTTGGTGAAATGTCTGTCCTTGAAATTATTTCTGCAGTTGCTTCTATTAGTTTAACTTATCTCGCAGCAACACGATAAGGTTCATAAAGAAAATTGGGAGGAAATAAGTTGTGAAAAAAAATCTATCCTTGATCACATATTATAATATCATTAAAGACAATTTTAAAAAAATATTTATTATTACCTTTATTGCTGGTGTGGTGTCGATTGTTGTGAGTCTTTTGCTTCCAAAATGGTATAAATCCACAGCAGTTGTGCTATCACCAAGTAGCTCTTCAGGCTCTATGTCTGCTCTAGGCGGATTGGAATATCTTGGCATTGGAAATTTGCTTGGTGAGAATGAGAGTATATTCAAATATATGGCCATATTAAAAAGTAGAACATTACGTGAAAAATTGATTCGTGAATATAATTTGATTGAACGCTATGGATCGGAAAATATGCAGCTAGCACTTGAGAAGCTTGAAAATTATCTGGAAATGGAGTTGGGAGATGAATATCAGCTCAAGATTTCTATGATGGATAAAAATCAGGAGCAAGTTGCTGAAATGACCAACTATATAGTCCACGTTTTAGATTCAATGAATGTGGCAATCACTGCTAAGGGAGCTCGTAATGATAGGAAAGACATTGGTAAGCGCTATCATTCTTTGATTGATAGTTTGCATAGGGTAAGTGATGAAATGGCAACATATATGTCAGAAAATGGAATCATTAGTCTTCAGGATCAGATTATAGCTGGTGTCACTAGCGCCTCTGAATTGCAGAGACAGATCATCGCCCTGGAAACTGAAATTGAAGTTCTTGGTAAGACAGTTAAAGAAGAAAATCCAATTTTGCAGAGAAAGCAGATTGAACTGGAAAGTCTTAGAAAAAAATATTATCAGATTTTACAAACTGATGAAGATTATATTCCTAAATTTTCTGAGATTCCCAAGATCGGTGCAGAATTAAAACAGTATGAAAAAACTATAGATTATTTAACCCGGCTCCTAGAATTTGTTGGGCCACAGTACGAAAAACTAAAACTTGATGAAATTAAAGAAAGTCCTTCTTTGCAGATCCTTGATTATGGCCGACGACCTGACAGACGTTGTAAGCCTAAGAGATCAATTATTGTTATTATTTCCACTTTCGTTGTTGGATTTTTGGCTTGTTCTTATTTTATTATTCGTGAAAACCTAATAGACTGACCATGCTTTATATTTTATTAGCCCTGATCATCATTGCAGCTTTTTTCATTATTATGCAATGGACGGAGCTCGGCTTTGCTCTGGTCATTATTATTCCGCTGGTTAAGGATATTTTCCAGCTGCCAGAAGAACAAATACCTTTTTTAAATCTGCTATTTTTATTTGTTCTCTTCACCATAATTTCTTTTGTATATAAATACTCCTTTAAGATAAAGGATATTAAACTAAATCGAGAGCATTTGGGACTATTTATTATTTTTAGCTCTATCCTCCTATTTAGTCTTAATTATTCAAGTGAATTGAAATATGGTGCTGATAAGATATTAAAGTTTATATTTTTTGGCGGATTCTTTTTTGTGAGCAGTATGGCAATTTTTCAAAGCAAAAGAAAAGTTGATAATTTTGTCAATTTCCTTAAATACAGTATTTTGGCTATTTCTGTAATAAATTTAATTCTTCTGGTAAGACATTTAACATCAGAAGGATTCTTTGCAGTTATTGTTAGATTTACAATGGTAGAAGGCAATAGTAGCCCAATTACAATGGCAAGAGTTTCAGGATTAGGCGTCCTATTGTGGTTTCTTTCTACACTAGAGGCCGAATCGATAAAACAAAGAGTCTGGTCAATTATAGCCATAATTCCAATTGCGCTAACCCTTATAGCAACTAACACTCGCGGCCCCCTTTTAATTGTATTTGTAATGATAATTGTATATTTATTCTTTTATTTAGATGTATCTCTAAATAAGAAGCTATTAGCACTTGGTCTAGTTTTTATTATCATGGTCACTTTAGCCCTCGTTTTACCTGAAAGCGTGTTTTTAAGATTTATATTATTATTTCGGAAAAGCAATTTAAATACCAATCAAAGCCTTGTTAATGCTAGTAGTGCTGCCCGTAGATTAATCTTTTTTCGTAGGCTATTTCAATACCTAGCTACCCATCCCTGGCAAATATTTGTAGGGACTGGTGCTGGTAGTTTTTACCATTTATTTAAAGATTACCAGCTGGCCCATTATCCCCATAATATATTCTTAGAAATTTTATTTGAACAGGGAATATTGGGGCTAAGTGTATTTATTGTTAGTCTCGCAATTTTATTAAGAGATTTCAACAAATATATATTTCAAAAACAGCTCCAGACCTGGGTATTACCGTTGGTAATGGGTTTTATTTATTATTTTCTAAATGCTCAAATAAGTGGCGATATTGATAATAATCGATTTATATGGTTCTTTTGGGGAGCATTAATCGGTGTGATCATCTCAATAGCCAGTAAACAGAATAATAATAGTAAACTTTTAACAACAGATTAAATAAATAGATGAACAAAAACAAATTACAAAATAAATCTTTCATAAATGATCTCATTTTTACCTATATATCTCAGTTTCTATTAACGGTTTTTCATGTCGTAATTATAAAATTGTTCGCAAAATCATTGACTGAGAGTGATTTTGGTGCCTATATGGTCATAAAAAGATTTGTGGCTCTATCTTTCCCAATAGTAACCCTTAAACTGGGAATGAGTCTCTCGAAATTTATTGGCAGTAATATAAAAAAGAGAACCGCCTATTATTTTTTATCATTTTCTATCCTGTCTATATTAATGATTTTTATTTTTCTCATCTCCTTAGTTTTCAAAGAACCAATTGCAATGCTACTTTTTAATAATGTCCGTTATAAAGTATTCATTTTTCCTATGCTACTCTTCCTATTTATCAGTTCACTCCAGGTCTTGACAACAGGATATTTCAGAGGTAAGCATGATTTCTTTCTGATGAACCTCAATGTAATTTTATTCTGGACTATTCAATTAACTGTAGTGATATTGATTAGTATCCTAGATATTGATTCATTTTTTAAATTATATTATTTCTATATTTATTCTTCTATTGGTGCTTTTATTTTGTATGCCTATTTAATTTTGCAGGATACAGAAAACATTACCAGCAAAATCAGAAATTTTAAAAACGAAGGGCTAATTAGTAAAATCAAAAAGAATTATGAATATATTCGATATGGAATAATTCGACTACCTAATGGGTTCTTTGTGGCTGGTATTTCTGCAATTCCTGTTTTTTATGCATCTAATAGGATCTCTCTCAAGAGTGCTGGTTATATTGGAGCTATAGTTACAATTATGAGGATGTTTCAGCTGATTGGAACCCCGTTCAATAAATTATTTCTACCAAAATTCTCTCATAAAAACGCTCAAGGCCACAGTGATGATATAAAAAATAGCTGTAAAACTATTGTTGAATTTATTTTTACTTATCCTATGTTACTGGGAATTGTTATCTACTATATTGCACCTGAACTGATTCTTTTGTGGTTCGGAGAGGATTATGCAATTATTATTGAATACCTCTATATATTATCACCTTTCCTGGGACTGGCAATGATATTCATTCTGGTCAGAAGTATTTTAAATGGACTCTATGAATATCCCTATACATTTCATATAACTTTTACAAGCTTTATAGTAGTTATATTGATCATAGTTATTACAGAAATTATGTCGCTTGGCCTAATGGGGGCTGTAATTGCTCATGGGGTTGGAATTATTTTACTTGGAATTATCTCTTTATATGTGTTGCTGAAAAAGCAGAAAATTAATTTTCTAACTCGAAATAATTTAATCTCAATTGCCTGGTTAATTGTATCTTTTATTGCTTTAAATGTTTTTAAAGTTGTAATACACATAGATAATTTAATATTATCACTTTTGGTAAAAGCGGGAATCTCATTAATTGTATTTGGGGTCTCGTTTTTTCTTTATAGAATATTTGATTTTCAGTGGGTAAAAGAATTAACATCAAGAATAAAAAATAAATCTTTTGTAAATATTACCTAGATTTAAAAAATGAGAAATATGTCTGGACAAAAAGTGAAAATATTATTGGTATTTTTTTTACTAACCTGTTACCATCTTTTTTCATTTGGACTTGATAGCACTCAAATTTTAAAATTAAATAAACGCTATAATGAAATTATTAATTATTGGGAAGAAAATGGAGTCCGTTCAAATGCTGGTTATATTATTACTGAGAAGGATAAAAAATATCATGAGATATGCTTAAATCATTGTTCTATCAGCCAACAAAGATATACAAATATTCCAGATGGATGTGAGTATTGTACTGAAAAAATGTTTCGTGATTATCATGTATTGATTAATGGCGATTTGGAAAGTATTTATCTTTCAAAAACAACTGATTTCAAAAATTATCAGGAAGTAGAAGTTGGAGAAGTATTAGATGGTGTTGAAAAATGGTTCCTTACTGATATAAGCAAGGATAGTGTTAAATTTAACTATGGCTGGCTTTATCCGAATGCATGGTTTGCCGAGAGTTTAATAGATATGTACAATATTACTGGTAAAGAAAAATATTTATTAAACGCTGAGAACCTTCTAGAACTAACTTGCAAATATCTTGATGAAAATGGAAAATGGTATAGACTCACGGCTTTAGACAAAGAACCTGTCTATATAGCCCAAAGACAATCAATATTCATGAGAGTATTATATAAGTTCTTATTGAATAAAAATAATCAATTAATAAATGAGTCCCTTGTTCTGGCGGCTAAAAATTATGAGCATACAGACGAGGGCGTATATAACCATTGGACAAATTCCAGAATCGGTGGGATAATTAGAGACCAATTCCTAGGTGAAGAGAGAACAGATTATGACCAAATTATTGAAACTTTAGAGATACTTTATAATAGAATAGAAAAATATGAGGGTAAGATACCCTATTGTATAAATGAAAATAATTCTCAATATCCAGATTTCAAAGAAACTTATCAAACATATGATACTTATTTATTATCTTTGCTGTCCCATTATTCAAATATGGATATAGGATTTGACGAGTATTTTGATATGGCATTTAATGAGGCAATCGACAAGAATATTGGCCCCTATCTTGCAAATAATTTACGGGCAGTACTATACCTATACAAATCATATGGTATTAGAAATGTTGAGTTTGTATTGGATCAGGTGGATAATAAATCCATTTATGCGACTTATAATAAAAATAGATATATTGTTGGTCAATTACAGGCCATAGTAGCAATTTTATATTATAACAAATTAACTAGTGAAGACACTCCAATTGATCACCCAAAAAATTCCAATTCTTTTACTTTAAATCAATATCCGAACCCATTTAACGCATCCCAGACAATTCGATTTAAATTAAATCGTGGTAGGAATATCATTATAAATATATATGATTTGTATGGGAATCGAATCAAAAAATTGGCAGAGGGATATTATAAAGGAATTAACAAAGTCAGATGGTCTGGTAAGAATAGTGAGGGTAGTAGAGTTCCTTCCGGAGTTTATATATATAGAATTCTAACTGATAAATTTGTAGAAAGAAGAAAAGTTATTTTAATGAGGTGAATTATTTTGTATTTGGAGAATTGAATGGTTTTATTACTTAAGATTATCTTCTGGTCTATAATAATTCTTATCTTTTATACATTTTTGATTTATCCTATGATATTGTATATTCTCGCTAAAATCAAGTCTAATTATGGTTCTGCAGAAGATAAAAATGATAAATATAAACCTGACGTTGCTTTAATTATTTCAGCCTATAATGAAGAAAATATAATCAGGGAAAAAATAATTAATAGTTTAAATATCGACTATGAAAATCTGGAAATAGTAATTGCCTCAGATGGTTCTACAGATAAAACTGTAAAAATTTGCCAGGAATTCGGCGAAAAGGTTAATTTGTACCATTACCCAAAAAATGAAGGTAAAAATGCAACTCTAAATAAAGTTCTAAAAGATATAAATTCAGAAATAGTAGTTTTTAGTGATGCTAATACCTTCTATAAAAAAGATTCAATAACTAGACTTGTAAATAATTTTCGTGACAAAGAAATTGGTTGTACAATAGGTCAACTGAAATTAACCCAGATTAGTTCGACTAATACCAGTAAAGGGGAAGGCTTATACTGGCAATATGAACATTTTTTAAAAAAGTTAGAAAGTAAGATAGGCGAGGTACTGGTCGGAAATGGTGGAATATTTAGTGCCAGAAAAAAATTGCTGAAAAATTTAATAAAGGACATCCCAAATGATTTCCAGATTCCTATGGACATAGGATATCAGGGCTATAAAATTATTTATGAACCAAAGGCAATTGGCCTGGAAAAAACATCGGCTCATTATTTAGAAGAAATGAAAAGAAAAATTAGAATTGTGAATAGAAATTTTAATGGATTCATAAAATATTTTAACAAAATTAGAGGTATCAGGCTTTTTGAAATGATATCTCATAAAGTAATTCGTTGGTTTATAGGGTTTTTAGCAATATTTCTCCTTTTTATCAATATATTTTTACTTCACCAAACATTTTACTTGTTTATATTTATTATGCAAATTCTTTTTTATGGTTCTGCTGCTTTGGCAATTGTATTACCAAAAAAATATAAAATTTTCTATATTCCTTACTATATAACTCTCATTTTTATTTCCTCTTCAATTGGAATACTAGAATTCGTTTTAGGTAAAAATTATTCAAAGTGGACTCCACCAGAAACCTCTAGATAGTGATCTTTAAAAAAACTTGCTGAATTTAGATATTATTTTTAATTTATTACTGTATTAAAAAGGAGGAGACCGAGGGCAAAAACACTGTTAACCATTTTCAATCATTAAGTTTAATTTATATGGGTGTTTTCGAGGATCACCCATTTTTTATTTTATTCGGGGACTTATGATAATTAAATCAATTATAGTATTAATCTTTACTCTTCTATCTTCACTTACTTTCACATATTTTGCTAGAGAATTGGCCATCAAACTTGATATTGGTGATATTCCTAACAAAAGAAAGATCCATAAAAAATTCGTACCCTATCTTGGGGGATTAGGAATTTTAATATCAATAATACTAGCCACTGGACTTGCTATTCTATTAGTGCCAAAAGTAACAAAGTTCATTCCTGATCGATATCATTTGTTAGGACTTAGTTGTGTATTCATTTCTCTGGTTGGATTAGTTGATGATATAAAAAATATTAATTTCAGAATAAAATTTGTGGCTCAATTGCTTGCGGCCATTGTTATAGCCATGGGCTTACCTTTCGATAAATTATACATACCTATTGCGGGAACAGTTTATTTAGGCCATTTTACATTTCCGCTAGTAATTCTGTGGGTGATATTTATAACTAATGCTCTTAATCTTTTAGATGGATTGGATGGACTGGCCGGTGGAGTTACAATAATTGCTTTATCTGCTTTTACAATCGTAGCTTTATTTCAGCAGGAAACTCTAGTAGGATTGATGTCTTTGATAATCATTTTTGCTGTATTTGGGTTTATGAAATATAACTATCATCCTGCATCTGTTTTTATGGGTGATGCAGGGTCTCTACTTTTGGGATTCTCTATTTCAATAATTTCACTGGAAGCCGGTCGAATAGAGGGAACCAATACTCTGGATATTTTGATTCCAATTTTTATTTTAATTGTCCCCATATTGGATACTATCCTGGCTTTTTTTAGAAGATTAAGCAAAAGTATGAATCCCTTTTTGCCTGATAAAGAGCATATCCATCATCGGTTGATTACTTCTGGCTTAAGTCACATTAAATCAGTTTGGTTTATTTATATAATTAGTATTATTGGTGCAATTTTTGGTGTTGTTTCATCCTGGTTATCAGACACAGGAATAGTTACAATGGCTATATTTTTTCTAATAACAATTATATTTTTCATTAGAAAATTGGGTTATATTGAACTTGATAAAAATTTGATATTAATTGACAGTGAGAAGAAATTATCAAAATTGAGCACTAAAAATAGATTCAGTACTCTTGATTTTTCTGCTACACTACAATCTGTTTTGTTCATTTTAATTGATACAATTTTTATTACGATTGCTTTCTTTTTATCTTTTGATAATATGCTTGAAGTTTATGCGCTTAATAAAATAGTCTTGTTTGTAATCTGGAGTATATTATTCTGGGCTATTTTAATTGGCATTAATGATTTGTATCAGGTTGAGTGGGATACATCGCGAGTAGACGAGATAATTACAGCAACCAAGGTGATCTTATTCGGGACCATTGTAATTTTTATTGTAGATTATACAATCAATATACCTTTTATATATTCTGAAAAAGAAATGCTAAGCTATGCAGCATTTTTGATAATAGGACTTAACCTGGGGCGGATTGTATTAATATCGATACTAAAAAAATATGATCTCTTGGAATTCAGAGAAAGACCGACCCTTATCTTTGGGACTTCAAGTAATGCCAGAAGTATGGTTAAAAAAATTAAAAATGTTCCTGAATTGAAATTTAATATTGTTGGTTTTGTAAATGGTGAAGATGCTGACAGCGAGATTGATGGTATTCCGGTTTTTAGTGAAGACAATATGCTAGATGTGATGGAAGATTATAATATTAAAGATGTGATTATCGCTTTAAAACAATCCGAAATCCAGAAAACTATGGACCTATTGGCTTTATTTGACGAGTGCAATGTGTCTGTGAAATTAAGCCCCGATTTTTATAATCTCCTCTCTGGTTTCAAAACTGCTAATATTTATGGCGTATCGTTGATAAAGTTTTTTAAGACAAATATGCGATTTTGGGAATGGATTGCCAAAAAAATTATTGATATCGCTATTTCTCTTATTGTGCTAATTGTGTTATTGCCTATCTGGATAATTATAGGAATTGCAATTGTAATTGATTCTAAAGGCGGGGTTTTTTATAAACAGGTTAGAATAGGAAAAAATGGTCGTAAATTTAATCTAATTAAATTTCGTACTATGACTGAAGATGCAGAAAAAGATACTGGTCCTAAATGGGCTAAGAAAAATGATCCCCGAATTACCAGCGTCGGCAGAATGTTACGTAAACTCAAACTCGATGAGGCGCCTCAGTTTATCAATGTTCTCATGGGTGATATGAGTATTGTTGGGCCGCGACCTGAAAGACCATATTTCGTAAAAAAGTTAAGTCAGCAGGTGCAATTTTACTCAAGAAGAATGATTATCAAACCCGGCATCACTGGCTGGGCTCAAATAAAGCATAAATATGATGAATCAATTGGAGATGTTAAAGAAAAGTTAAGATATGATCTCTATTATATTGAGAATATGTCTTTACGGTTAGATATAAAAATATTAATCCAGACTATATTAATTATATTCCAAAATCGAAATAGGCATCATTAGAATAATTTTTGTTGAATTTAGCATTAGCCATCAATATAATCAGAAGCTTAAACGGGATTTTATTCTAATCAACGTCGTAGGAAAGGGGCTCGCTGGGAGCAGCAATCGTGTTTATGTCGGTGAAAATATTTTTAAATAATTCCTTCCGCCATTCTATTCTCTTACAATATTCTTTATAATTTTCATTTTTCCAGTCAAACCCTTTTTGCCACACTATCTGGGGTGAAATATAACGTCGCACATAATCCAGTATGACTCCGGAATAATTAAATTCACTATAAGTAGGATCAAGACGATTAGCCATAAATGTTATATTCCGCTCCTGGCATTTATCATGAAGTTTGTTTATAATTTCCTGGTATTTGGAGATGAAAGGAGTCATATCTTTGTTTTTATAAACAGTATCTCCAAGGTCCATAATGGGCCTAACTTGGAGAGTGCTTATATTGTATTCGCCAAATTCATCAAAAAAGTACTGAAGCTCATCAAGATTATCGGGATTAACTGTGTAATTTAGACGAACGCCAGGTAGTTTTGAATTTGTTTCAGCTTTTATTTTATCAATACTTGCCAGTAATTTCTTGAAATTCTGGTAGGAAGCATTAACCATAAAATTTTCATAAGTCTCTTTATTCACCCCATGCATTGATAAAGTTAATTCGTCTAAACCATAGTCAATAAAATCCCTAATATGTTCTTCATTAAGGAGTTGACCATTAGTTACAAAACCAACAAAGGGTACTTTGTAATCTTTGCCCAATTTTACCAGATCGGTGAAATTTTTATAAAGAGTTGGTTCGGCAGCACAGCCAATATATAATTGGAAAGTATTATCAAAGAATAATTCTGCTATTCGAGAGACTTCTTCTTGATTAAAAGCCCCCTGGTTCTTTTCCCTCCACTCAGGATTGCTAAAGTGACACATCTTGCAGCGTAAATTGCAGCCCAAAATTGGATCAAAGCGAACCCCTAAATAGCGAATACCCAGAATGTCGGCGAGTAATAATGCCAGAAATTTGACCCGGTGATTCTTGACCAATTTATTTAATTTTAACAGCTTGTAAAAATCTTTGATCATGAAAAATATCCGGGTATTACAATAGATTAAATTGATAAAATAAATTTACTGACTAACACATAACTAAAATATTTTGTGGTAATTTTTAATATTAAATTTGCTGGCAATCCCAACTAAGTCAACTATATGCTTGTCATCATCAAGAGGATTATTTTCAAAATAATTTGAGATATACTCTTCATTATTAGATAAAATAATTGCTTCACCAAAATCAACTGCTTTATCAATTGAATCAACTAGAATATCATCAATATGAGGAAGCTTGTTCATCAGGAACGTCTTATTTTTCCCAATCAATTTTGAAATATTAAGATTCTTATCATAAACTTTGATATCATATCCTTTTCCAAGTAAATGTTCAACAACCTCGAGAGCGGGACTAAATCTTAAGTCATCAGTTCCCGGTTTAAAGGTTATGGAAAGGAAAGCTATTTTGGTTTTATTTAAGCTGGTAATAGTATCTATTGCGTGTTGAATGTGAATGTTATTGCTCTTTTTTACTGATTTTAAGATTGGGTTTTCAACGTAATTATCATGCGATAATAAATTTAAAGCCTTTAAATCTTTGGGAAGACAGGAACCGCCATAGGCAAAGCCTGGTTTTAAATAATATGGCGAAATATTCAGTACAGTATCTTTGCTGAATATATCCATTAATTGCTGACTATCGACATCCATTTTATTGCATAAGCGGCCAATTTCATTGGCAAAAGCAACCTTTAGAGCATGAAAAGAATTGTTGATTAACTTCATCATTTCAGCTATTTTCACATCTGAAGTTAAAACTTCACCGTCCAAGTCTTGATATAGTTTTTCCATCTTTGTAAGGGCTTTTTCGTCCTCTGAAGCAATCAAAGTATAGGGGGGCGAGAAAAAATCCTGGACTGCAGACCCTTCCCTAAGGAATTCTGGGTTGGAAACTACTGCGAAGTCTTCATTATTTTTTTTGCCCGATGCCTGCTCAATTATTCCACTGACCTTTTTATTGGTTCCAGGAGTTACAGTAGATCTTATTACTACAATATGATAATCATTCTTATTTTTCAAAGTGGAGCCTATTGATTTGGCCACAGATTTTATCGCTCCTAGGTCGAGGTGTCCATTAGGTAGATTGGGAGTGCCAACACAAATAAAAGATATTTCAGTATTTAGAACTGCATGCTGGGGATCAGTTGTGGCTTCAATTTTGTTTTGCTCTCGGCCCTCTTTTATCAATTCATCTATATCTTTTTCTTCTATTGTAGCGTGTCCATTATTGATCATATCAACTTTTTCTTCGTTAATATCTACGCCGATGATTTTGTGGCCCATATCTGCCATGCATCCCATGCCAACGCAACCTACATAACCAAGTCCAAATATTGAAATTCTCATCTAAACTCCTTTTAATGCCCTTTAATTTTTCAATAAATCTTTAATTTTCTCAATCGAATCTTTATTTTTTTGCGATAATTCTTTTTTTAATTTTGTAATTTTTCCTTTGTATCTTTTATAATTTTTCTTAATCCTGGCTACACCATTATATATTGAATCCTGATCACTATTTACATAAACGCAGCCCTTGTTAAAATATTTTTTAAGGAACTTAGTATTGGAAGTAATTAAAGGTTTATCTAAAAAAACACCCTCATTGCCACCTTTCTGCATAGTGTTTTCTCTGGTTGTCAGTACCATGATAACATCAACATTTTTTAATAATCCAATGTATTGTTCTCTTGATAAAAAACCGGTATGGTAAATATTAGGAGCGTTTATTAACTCGTGATCTGATTTTTGGGGGTTACCAGTAATATAAATCGAGATATCTTTCATTTTCCGGATTGCATTAGTAACAGGAAAATATGGCTCATCAGAACTGTAAGTATGGATATAGCAGATATTAAATTTGTCACTAACTGGATAATTAACATAGGCCTTTTTATTGAAATCAATAGGAGGAAAATGGACTATGTGAGGTTTTCCTCGCCATTTCTTGATTTTTTTAGCATGTTTTTGATTGGTGACAATTGATATATCAATATGTTTGACTAAAAAACTATGAATGAAGGCAGGATAACTAAAGATATCCTCCAGACTGGAAGTATGGGAATCGAAGACAAGTTTAAAATTGAAAAGCTGCTTAAAAATAAAAAAGACACTTGCAATTATGAAATGGGTATTTTTTATTATTACTATTTCAGGCTTATATTTTTGAATTAATTTTTTGGATTTATAGCTTTTAGTAAACCAGGCTAAAAAAGCTCGTAAACGGCTGCTGTAATGTCTCTCTACATAAATACATTTGGCAGACAATATTTCGGAGTAAGCCTGATTGCGCTGGTCAAAGCCATCCCATCCAATTATCAGTATATTTTTAGTTTCCGATCTCATTAAAATTTTCAATTAACCTCTGAATTATTTTTGGGATGCAATATGTTTAAAAATTTTATAACGGGAATGAGGCATTATATTTATTTTATCCATAAATATCACATATATTCAAAATAGCCTAAAGTTTATCTGATTTGAGCATGATTGTCAAGAAGTTTAATACCGGCTCATGATATTAAATTGATACGTGACAAAACAAATAATATAAAATTTAAATTTTGTACTTTTCCGGTTTAATTTTTAGTTATTACTGCAAAATATTTATTTATACGAAATCCCAATTATCATATATAAATTTGGGACGTAATTTTTGAAAATTTATAAAAGCAACTATAATGGTTGGTGAAAATAAAATAAATAAAAGAATAGTGATAGTAGGAGTAGCCAGATCAGGTACTACTTTGTTACAAAGTATGCTCTATTCCCACAGTGAGATATTTTCCTTTCCAGAGACCCATTTTTTTGATTATACAATACCAACGCCCAAAATAGCGAGATTGTTCAAAATTCACGGTAAAAAATCCCATTCCATTATCAGGGAGTATTTTTCACGAATAAATGCCAGCAGGAATATTACATTTTCTGATAAAAAATATTTCTCTACTAGAGGGTGGGTTAAATACATTATTGAAATTCTTGATGAATTTACACTTAATAATGGCTATAATATTTGGCTTGAGAAAACCCCCCGTCATCTCAATTATATTGATGTCATCGAAAGCACAACAGAAGAACCATATTTTTTACATCTCATTAGATCTGGTAAAGATTTGGTGGCATCCCTATATGGAGTAAGTAATAAAAATCCTCACAGATTTGGTGGGAAGCAATCAATAGATGATTGCATTAAACGCTGGCAAAAGGAAGTAAAGTTGTCCTTAAAGCACGGCAGTAAGCAAAATCATATTCTGGTAAGATATGAAAAATTAATTCAACAGCCCCGTGGAATTTTGCAAAAAATTTGTGATAGATTATCACTACCCTTTCAAGAGCAAATGTTAGAATATCAGAATAAAGCTGATAATCTAAGATTTCCGGAAGAGACCTGGAAAGAAAAAAACAGTAAGTCGCTGAGCAAGGGCGATAAATTTTCCAGATACTTTAATAAAGAGGAACAGGAATATATCACAAAAAGAACCAGTCTTCTGGAAAATAAGATAAAAACAGAAATTCCAGATGGAATTTTATAAAGAAATTGTTTAATAATTATTTAGAGGGAAGTTTAGTGTTACCCGGATTTATTATAATTGGTACTATGAAAGGTGGGACTACCAGTCTTTATAGATATTTAGGAGAGCACCGGGAAGTCGGAATTTCTAGTGAAAAAGAAATTAATTTCTTTAGGACTGAGGAAGAATTCCAAAAAGGCCAGGAGTGGTATAAAAAATTATTTGCCAATGATAAAAAGATTGTAGGCGAAGCCTCTCCTGATTATACAAAAAGGCATCTGTATCCTGGCGTTGCTGAAAGAATTAATTCATTATTACCAAATGTAAAGTTGATCTATATTTTAAGAGATCCACTTGAAAGAATTATCTCTCATTATGTACATAATTATGCCCAGGGGAGAGAATCGAAAGATCTAAATGAAATCTTAAAAAACCCGGAAAACAAATATAACCTTACAAGTAAATATTTCTATCAAATAGAACCCTATTTAACTTATTTTGAACCAAAAGACATACTGATTATTGAATCTGAAGAATTAAGACAGAATACTAAAAAAGTTGTGGAACAGGTTCTACAATTTATTAAGGTGACTCCAAATTTTGATAGCAATATTTTAAATAGGGAGTTCCATGTTTCAAGAAAAAAGGGAAGACGCACAGAAATAGAACAGATTTTGGTTAAAACTTTTAAAAATCAGATTTTAAAGGAGGTATTAAAGCCCTTTCGACCTTATTTTAGAAAATTATTTAAACCCAAAAAAATTAAAAGACCAGCTATTGATAAAGAAAATAGGATTCTGTTTCTAAGACAGTTTGAATCTGATTTGAAGCAATTAAAAAATATTTTTAATTTTATTCCTGGAAATTGGAAAATTTAAGAAATATGAGGTATGTTTAGCGTGAAATGAAATCCCATATTTCCAGCCATTTATTAGTTCAAAACTATTCTAGTTCACCTATTTAATCGGTAAAAAAATTTAAATTAAAAATCTAATCCTAAATGATACACTTTATCACCTTATCTTAATGTTGCTACTGTACTTCGTGAAGAGAGTGTTTAAAAATTATTTTATATATAGCATTTTTTTTGAATCCGTATAATCGCCTGATTTAATTCTATATATATACATCCCATTAGCAACATTTTGGCCCATATCATCTTTACCATGCCATTCAATGGAATATTTACCAGGAGACATTTTGTTATACTTGTAAGTTTTAACAAGACTTCCATTGATATTATATATTCTAATGGAGGCATCAAAATCCCTATTTCTTGGTACCAATTGAAATTTGATTGTGGTTGAAGTATTAAATGGATTGGGATAATTTTGGCCAAGCTCAAGTTTCTTAATAATTTTGAAAAAATTAATATCTGAAATATACTGTTTACCTGAACTAGCATTTTTTGCGATAATTTTCCAGTAGTAGACGTCAGATGCTATTGATAATGTATCTAGAGTTAATGTTGTATTTGATGTTTCTGTGCTATAATAATTTTCAAATTCATAATTATCTGAAATAAAAAATGTATAAGTAGTCTGATAAGGATCTACTCCTGCAGCATTCCATTTAAAACTAATCGGGAAATCAGAAGTATAATTATCAGTTTCGGGGGAGATTGTAGACAGATTGGTAACTAAATCTGAATTAAAGAATGAATTAACCTGCGAGCTG
>Ga0102934_1001090_pt1 | contig 18766 bp, 17 predicted proteins | sample SalPonR2_A_D1_MG_FD_78175 | JGI IMG/M metagenome (GOLD analysis project Ga0102934, IMG submission 78175) | Salt pond soil microbial communities from South San Francisco under conditions of wetland restoration - Salt Pond MetaG R2_A_D1_MG | ecosystem: Environmental > Aquatic > Marine > Intertidal... | reverse complement strand
TTTTTATGCGAAATTAATTTCGTATAAAAGCATTATTTGACATGAAATACGAAAAATTATAAAATTTCAATGTCAAAGTTTTGGCACTAAAATTTTAACATGAAAAATTATCTACAGCAAGCTGAAAATTTGCTAAAAATAAGAAATTATTCTTCAAAAACGAGGAAAGCTTACTTGATGTATATCAAACAATATTTGGATTTTGCCCAAAAAAGAAACCTGAAAAATAAAAAAGAAGCGATTGAAAAATTTTTACTGGAAAAAACCGAAAAGAAAAATTCTCCGCAGACTGTTAATTTAGCGCTAAACGCGATCAAATTTTTCTATAAAGAAATTCTAAAAGATTCGAAAAAAATTGATTTAAAATTTGCCAAACGAAGCCAAAAACTGCCTTCGGTTCTGACGAGAAATGAAATAAAAAAAATTTTACAAAATACTCCCAATCAAAAATACAGGACAGCTATTGCGCTTTCCTATGGAAGCGGGTTAAGGATTAGCGAGATTCAGAATCTAAAAGTGGGGGATATTGACTTGAAGGAACTCTTCATCCACCTTAAAGGGGCTAAAGGTAAAAAGGATCGGATAACGATATTAGCAGAAAAACTTAAAGATGAAATCAGGTCTCTTGTTAGCAACAAAAAGGCAAACGATTATGTTTTTGACTCAAATAGAGGAGGAAAATTAACAGCTCGATCCTTCCAAAGTGTTTTTAGAAAATCTCTCAAGAAAGCGGGGATCAAAAAACCGGCCACCTTCCATTCTCTTAGACACAGTTTTGCCACCCATTTATTGGAAAACGGAACAGATGTGCGATATGTCCAAGAGTTGTTGGGTCACAACAATATCAGGACCACGCAAGCCTATACCAAAGTAATGAATCCTAATTTAAAAAACATAAAAAGCCCTTTATGAAATATTTATTTGTCTTAGGAAATCATCCTCATATATCTTTAGCCGAGCTTGAGAATTTTTTTGGCAAAGAAAGGCTTAGTTTAATAAATAAAAACATCGCCATCTTGAAAACGGAAAAAATAAATCCAATAAAAACTATCAAGAGCTTGGGCGGGATTATAAAAATCGCCTCCCTGGAAACAAGTGTAGCTGATGGAGACAAAGCGCTAAAAAAGGCTTTGGCAGAGATAGCCCTGAAAAAGGCAAAAAAACAAACCGGAAAATTTAAATTTGGCCTCTCTTCTTATAGCCCAAATATAGGCAACACTCACAAACTGGGTCTGGAAATCAAAAAAGAGCTAAAAGCGGAAGGCATGAGCTCTCGTCTGGTTACCAGTAAAGAAAAAACTCTCTCCAGCGTAGTGGTAGAGACCAATAATTTAGCTCGCAACGGCCTGGAAATCATTTTAGCCAAAAAACAAAACCAAATTCTCATAGGCCAAACCCTAACAGTCCAGGACTTCCGCTCCCTATCTGACCGCGACTATGGCCGTCCGCAAAGAGACAGTCACTCCGGCATGCTTCCTCCTAAGCTGGCCCAAATCATGATCAATCTGGGTGGAATAAAAAATCCGGGGAAAGCCCTGCTTCTGGATCCTTTCTGCGGCTCAGGCACTATTTTGGCTGAAGCCACTTTAAGTGGTTGGCAGAACCTAATAGGCACTGACACCTCAGAAAAAGCTATTCAAGACACCAAAGCAAACCTAAGCTGGCTTAGAGAAAAACATGGGCTAAAAGAGATTAATTTAAAAATTTTTAAAGAAAAGGCGGAGAATTTAAGCGCCAAATTTGATTCAAGCTCCATAGACTTAATAGTAACCGAGCCTTATCTGGGCCCGCAAAGAGGAGAAATAGATTTCTCTCAGGTAGTCTCTGAATTGGAAAAATTATATACTCTTTTTCTGAAAGAGGCGGAAAAAATCCTGAAACCGGGAGGAAAAATTGTAATGATTTGGCCGGTTTTTCAAAATGGTTCTGTTTTTCTAAACCCGACAGTAAAAAATCTAAAGAAAAAAGAACCTTTAGATAAAAATTTAATAACTCCGAACTCAAAAGATTATATTAAAACAAGAAAAAGCCTGCTTTATTATCGCTCCGGGCAAAAAGTTTGGCGGGAAATCGTAATTTTGCAAAAATCGTAAATTTGGCTAAAACTATTGACAATTCCAGAAAAAACTTTTATTATAATAAATCTCTCAAAAAATATAATATATTGATCTTTTAAATTTTTTAAACCTTAAAAAAGAGGAGAAAAACCATGCTACCTGAAAAATGCCCAGAGAAGCAAGTGGGCATTATAGTGGATAATTATAATCTTTACAAATCCACCAAAAATGCCCAAGAGAAAGGGCTGGTAAAAGGTGAAATAGACTATGTCAAGCTCCGCAACACTTTCTCTTGCGGAGGAGAGCTAAAATACTTTAAAGTCTATATCACCACCAGCCCGGAAGAGGAGGGCTCGGAAGGAATGAAAAGTTTTACCAGCTTCCTGCGAGCCATAGGAGCAGACCCGGTCACCAAGTCTCCCCGCCTTATCAATACTGACAATGGAAAAACCATTAAAAAGGGGGATTTAGATGTAGAGATGACCGTGGATATACTGGAGTATTTGGCAAAAGAAGAAAACCATTTAGATAAAATAGTACTTCTCTCCGGAGACTCTGATTTTATCTACCTTCTCCAGGCCCTGAAAAAAAAGGGGTCAGAGGAGATAGTGGTTGCCTCCACTAAAGACTCTCTGGCCTACGACCTGGCCCAGGAAGCTGACCAAGTCTACTTCCTGGAAGAGATTTGGGAAAAAATAAAAAGATAAAAACCCCGATTCCTGAAAAACAAAAGGAATTGGGGTTTATTTTTTTATTTACTATGAAGAAAATGGCAAATATCTCCGTCTTGGACAATATAATCCTTGCCTTCGGTACGTATAAGACCTTGTTCGCGGGCGGTTGCCTCGCTTCCCGCTTTTATAAAATCTTGCCAATTAATTACTTCTGCCCGAATAAAACCAACTTGCAGGTCAGTGTGAATCTTGCCGGCAGCCACCGGAGCGGTAGCGCCTTTTTTCACGGTCCAGGCCCGGGTTTCGTCTTTACCGGTAGTAAAAAAAGTAATAAGGCCCAAAAGCTCGTAACAGGCTTCTATTAATTTATCCAAACCGCTCTGCTCCAGGCCCAGCTCCCGGATATACTCGGCCTGCTCCTCTGCGGGTAAAGAGGCTATTTCTTGCTCTTGTTTTATGTTTAACTTAAGGAAATGATTTTTCTCCTCTCCTCCGGGAGTATCATCCACATTTAAAACATACAAAATCGGCTTGGCAGTAAGCAAATTTAATTCTTTAATCTCTTCTTTTTCTTCCTGGCTTAAACCCAGCTTTCTTACCGGTACTCCTTCTTCCAGATTGTCTTTTATTTTCTGCCACAGCTCTACCTTGGCTTGAATTTTTTTGTCTCCGCTTTTGGCTCCTTTTTTTTCTTTTTCCAACCTTTTCTCTACAGTAGAAAAATCAGCCAACATCAGCTCGGTGTCAATGATTTCTTTGTCTTCTTCCGGATTAATTCGACCGTCCACATGAATTATATCAGTGCTTTTAAAATCCCTAACCACCTCGCAAATAGCATCACACTCCCGAACATGGGACAAAAACTGATTACCCAAACCCTCTCCTTTATTGGCCCCCTTAACCAGACCGGCAATATCATAAAATTCTATAAAAGTGGGAATAATTTCTTTGGGTTGGGAAATCTGGGCAATTTTGTTTAATCTTTCGTCAGGCACTTTAACCACGCCTATATTGGGATCAATGGTGCAAAAAGGATAATTAGAGGCCTCCACTTGCTTTCGGGTTAAAGTGTTAAAAAGAGTGGATTTTCCCACGTTAGGAAGTCCGACTATGCCCACAGATAAAGCCATAAAAAACTTAATATAAAAATAATGCTTTAATCATAAATTTCAAAAACAAAACTGTCAATTACAAAAATTTGACATTTACCTGCCAAATCTTATAATAAAAATACCTAAGTCTTAAAAATATAAAATTATGGAAGCTATAATTGAAGAAATACTTAGCTTGGTAAAGAAAAAAATGCGGGAGCAAGGCGGTTATGACCGCGATGCTTATAAGCAATATGTGGAAGAAACCATTGAATATTTTCAATCCAAGGGAAAAATTTCCGAAGATGAGAATACCGAATTTATTGAAGATCGCTTAATGGATATGTGGGGGCAAGTTAAAAATAATATTTCCCGAGAGTTTTAAACTTTAATAACCACGGGCAAAACCATAGGCCGACGATTGGTTTTATTAAATAAAAACTGTCCCACATCATCGCGAATCCTGTTTTTGATATGATCCACCTCCGCGGCAGTATCGGAACGATGGCTTTGCACTAATTTTTTAGCCCTGGACCGAGTGCTTTCAATAAGCTCTCGGTTTTCTTTCATATAAACGAAACCGCGAGAAATTATATCGGGATTGCCAATAATATTTCCTGATTTAGAATCAATAGTGGCAATAACTACCACCATACCGTCTTCAGACATAACTTTTCTGTCCCGTAAAACGATATGGGAAATATCTCCCACTCCCAAACCGTCAACCATAACATAATCGGTTAAAACTTTTTTGGGAGTTAATTTGCCCACGGCTTGGCCGGAGTTGTTTTTCTTAAACTCCACTACTTGACCGTTGTCAGCTACAAAAATATTGCTTTTGGGAATACCAACTTGCTCGGCCAAATCGGCATGAGCTTTAAGTAAATAATGATTACCTTCAATGGGCATAAGATACTCGGGTTTTAAAAGTCTCATCATAAGTTTTAAATCCTCGGCCTTGGCGTGACCTCCGGCGTGAACATCCATCATTTCATAATGGATAATCTCCGCTCCCTGTCTAGTCATAGCGTCTTTCAGGGCCTGAATGGTTCTTTCGTTTCCGGGGATAACCGAAGAAGAAAAAACAACCGTATCTCCCTTTTTTAGCTGAATATTGCGATGCTCTCCGTTAACCACCCGGGCCAAAAAAGCATTACTTTCTCCTTGGGCTCCGGTGCCCACGACTACCAATTTTTCGTCCGAGGCTTTTTTGAATTCTTGATCCCGAATCAAAATTTTGGGACTGAATTTGAGATAACCTATTTTATGGGCAATATCCACATTATCATTAATGCTTCTACCTTGCAGATATACTTTTCGTCCATATTGAGCAGCCAAATCAAAAATCTTTTGAATACGACTTAATTGTGAAGCAAAAGTTCCGATAATAATTCTGCCTTCCGCTTTTTCAAAAATTTTGCTCATCTCGTCTCCAATAGAAGACTCTGATATTTGGTAACCTTCGTGAGTGGCGTCCGTGGAATCAGACATTAAAAGTTTTACCCCCTCGCCCCCGATTTGAGCAATCCGATTCAAATCCGCCGGCCTGTCATTTACCGGAGAATAATCAATCTTAAAGTCTCCGGTATGAATGATCTTGCCCACCGGGGTATTAATAATTACAGCAAAACAATCGGGGATGGAATGATTAACTCGCAAAAAATCAACTTGAAAATTTCTTCCCAGCTTAATATGCGATTTTTCATTAATAATCTGAAGATTCAATTCTGATTTCCGCCTAAAATCTTCCCATCTTTTTTTGATTAAACCCGCGCTTAATTCTCCGGTAAAAAGAGGGGGGTTGCCGATTTTTTCCATAAAATGAGGAATAGCCCCGATATGGTCATAATGTCCGTGAGTAATAACCACACCCTTAACCCAATCTTCTTTGCCTTGTAAATAATCAATATTGGGAATAATGTAATCAATACCGGGCATGTCCTCTTCCGGAAACTGAAGGCCCATATCAATAATAATGATCTCTTTATTGTATTCCAATAAAGTCATATTACGACCCACTTCCTCCAGGCCGCCCAAGACAATTACTTTCAAAGTGTCATCCTTACGGCTATTTCCTTGATAATAATTTTTTTTGTTTTCCTCGGAAGGAGAATTTCTTCTATTGTTAGAAGAATTTTTTTTATTTTTAGAATAATTGTTGGTTCGATCCCGGGAGACGGAAAAAGACCGGGGAGAACCCTGTTTTGAAGAATAATGTTTTTGTTTCATAATTTTTTGAGTGTTTTCGTTTTTCATGCTAACTGAAAAACGAAAAGTTTATTAAAGAGTTCTAATAATCTAAATTAAATAAATATATTTTATAAATTACCACTTTATTTTTTTGCCGGTTTTTATATACCAATCGGAAATACCCACAAAACGATCAGAAGGAGAATAAATCTTTTTCCCTTCAAATCCCTTGATTTTTTTACTTTGGATATAATTATAATAAGTTGAATAAATAAAAATGGCCGGAATTTCCCTGTTAATAATCTTTTGAACTTCTTTATATTTGGCCATCTTCTCTTCGGAAAAAGGTTTTAGATTTCGGGCCTCTTCCAATAATTTATCGACTTTTTCATTTTTATAACCACTAATGTTTAGGCCTTTTTCCGCTTGAGAGGAGTGCCAAAAAGAATAAAGATCGGGGTATATTTCAAAAACCTGGGCGTAAAGAAGAGTTTGAAAATTTCTCTTTTCTATAACTCGAGAGTTTAAATTTTCCACCTTTACCGGCCTCAAAACGGTTTTTACCCCCACTTCTTCCCAATATTCCTTAATTAATCCGGCAATTTCTTCATAAGGAACTTGTTGAGGATAAGCAAGTTCCACTATAAAATATTGTTCATCTTCTTTATCGCTATCCTCTTTTTCACTTTTTTTAACCCTCCATTTTCCCGCACCTAAAGTTAGTTTGGTTTTTTCTTGCACACTCAAACTTTCTTTTTCTGTATTTTCTTCTTCTTCCTCTTTTTTCTCCTCTTCTTCTTTTTGTTTTTCTTCCTTTTCTTTTATTTTAGAAATTTCTTCCTTGGTTATCTCCGACCTGAGCCACTTTTTTTCTTTCAAAATTTCCTCTGCTTTTGTAATATTAAAAGAATGTTTGTTCAAACCGGAAATGTTATAAAAACTGAATTCGGGCAAAGGAGAATGATTTCTAAAACCGGCCGGGCCCAAAACCTTGGAAATTATTCTTTCTTTGTTTATGGCCAAAGTCAAGGCCCGTCTTATCTCCGTGTCCTTTAAAATAGAATTGTTTTTTTCATTAAAAAATAAGGAATTTATGCGCGGAAGCTGAAGTTTCCGAATATTTAAAGAATCTCGAGCCACTAATTGAGAAAAAAATTCCCGGGGGATATGAGCCAAACCGTCCACTTCATTGGTGTTCAAAGCATTAATAGCTTCTTCTGTGCTCGCAAAAAATTTAAATTCCAGATTTTCAATATAGGGCTCTTTTTTGTAATATTCTTTGTTTACCTCCAATTTATAATCCAAGATATTCCCGTATTTATCCTTTATTAAAGATTTAAATTTGTAAGGACCCGACCCCACCGGCTTTAAATTAAGCTCTGCCAAACGAGCCGAACCGGGAGTGATTTCCGACCATAAAAATCGGGGAATTATTCCGAAACGCAACTTTTGCAAAAAAAACGGGTTCGATTCGGATAAAAGAAACTCAATTTTATGATTATCCACTTTGGACACTTCCACTCCGGCGAATTTTTTCTTTAAAGGGGAGTTATATTTAGAATTTTTTATGGCCTTAAAAGTAAAAATAACATCATCAACACTTAAATTTTTTCCATTATGCCATTTTACTCCCTTTTTTAAAGTTAAGGTGTATTTGGTTTTTTTCTTATTGACCTCGTATTTTTCTACCAGATCTTTTTTTAATCCTTTGTCCTTGCTCAAATTAAATAAAGAAGAATAAACTAAATTACTAATATCTTTATCCACATCATTGATTGAAGCATACAAAGGATTGATATACTGAGGATTGCCCACTAACCCTTCTATATAAGTGCCTTCTTGTTTGGGAACCACCTCCAATTTTTTCTGGTAAAAATTAAACCCTAAAAAAACAAGGTTTAAAAAAATAATTAACACCAAAAATCTTATTAACCATAACTCTTTGGAGGAAAGAAATTTTTTAATATACTTAAGCTGCTTTAAGCCGGGTATTTTGGAACGAGAAAGAGAGCTTACCAATTTTAAATCCCAGTCAGTTTGTGTCTGCTTGGGGGTTTTTAAGATCTTTTTTTTAATCCAAACAAAAAAATCCGTTATTTTTCTCTTTATTTTCTTAAGCCAAAAGGTTGTCTTGTTAAAAAAGTTCACGATTTAAATTTATTAGAAAAATAAAATTAAAAGAGAGATCCCAAAAAAAAGTATAGCCAAAACAATGGTGACATAAAACAGAAATTTATCCGCACCGCGTTTGGTCATATAAACATTAGAACCGCTACCCCCAAAAGCGCTGGAAAGTCCGCTTTCCCTGTTTTGTAGAAGAATAGAAGCTATTAACAAAATAGCTATAATAATTTGTATAATTTTGATTGCGATCATGTTAGTTTTCTCTAAAGTTAAACTGTTTTATCACTTCCATTCGTATTATTTTTCGTCCAAAACGATAAATGTGATAAAATTTCTGAATTTATAAACACCTTACTATTTTTGGGGCTTGATCTTTTTTACTACTTGAGTTAATATCTTTTTGTTATTTACGGCCAAATCAGCTAAAATTTTTCTGTCTAACTCAATTTTATTGTCTTTTAAGTGTTTTATAAATTGAGAATAAGAAAGGCCCAGCTCTCTAACAAAAGCATTTATTTTTATTTGCCACAACTTGCGAAAATCTCTTTTTTTCCTCTTGATATCTCTATAAGTATGAGATCCCGCTTTGGTGGCCGCGGTATTAGCCAAACGAATTAAATTTTTTCTTCCCCATTTAAAACCTTTAACTTTTTTTAATAAGTTTTTTCTCTTTTTTACATGGGTTTTTCCTCTTTTTACTCTGGGCATAGTCCTTTTAATTTAAAATCCTTTTTTTTAAATTTTGAGCCAAACTCGAATCAACTTTAATATCCCGACGTTTGCTTCGGGTGACATCGCCTGATTCCTTGGCATTAAAATGATCTTGTCCGGCTTTACGCTTTATCATTTTTCCGGTTTTGGTCAAATTAAACCGTTTATCAATTGATTTTTGGGTTTTCATTTTAGACATATGTATAAAATACTAATTTTCAGCGTAAGTCCGCGTATGTTCCGCGAACAAAGAAAAATCCATTTTTTCTTTGTTAAAAAGAAAAAACAGGCATAAACCTGATTTGAAGCACTTCTACTTTTTGTTTACTAAAATAATAGTATACCTTCCGCCCTGTTTTGTCAAGGGTTGTTCCTCGGTTATGTTCAAATTTTCCTCCTTTTTAAGCTCCTCCACAAAATTTTCCAAAATTTCCTTGGCTTTTTCCGGGTATTGTTTTTCTCTCCCTTTTAAAAATAAATCCAATTTTAATTTATTTCCTTTTTCCAGGAATTTTTTGGCCTGATTGATGCGAACATCAAAATCATGTTTACTTATACGCACAGATAGGCGAATTCCCTTGGTTTCCACTTTTTTCTGCTGCATTTTTTGTTTATGCGCTTTTTTCTCGCTCTCGTATTTAAGCCGACCCAAATCAGTAATTTTGGCTACCGGAGGATCAACCTTGGGGTTAACTAAAACCAGGTCCATTTCTTCTTCCCGCGCTTTTTTTAAGGCCTCTTCCTTGTCTATTTCCCCGATTTTCCCCTCTTCCTCGGAAACCAAAAAAACCTTATCCGCCTTGATTCTTTCGTTAGCGATAATTTGTTTTTCTTGTTTTGGTTTTGGCTTACGCCATTTTCTTCTCATAAAAAATTTTTATTTTTTATTCTACAATATGTTTAGCTAAAAATCAAGTCTGCTTGCCAAAGCCGAAATCTTTTGATATAGTATTTTTGAGCTTAAAGGAGCTCTTTTTGTTTAACCGGCGCTGCGGTGGCGGAATTGGTAGACGCGTTGGACTTAAAATCCAATGGTAGTAACATACCGTGGGAGTTCAAGTCTCCCCCGCAGCACATTCTCATTTAAGATTTACGATTTTTGATTGAAGATTTACGATTTTTGATTAAAGATTTTTTGAGGAGTTTTGCGAGCGTGCGAGCGAGTAACCCGCCTTTGCCGAAGACAAATTTGGCGGGCAAGTCTCCCCCGCAGCACATTCTCATTTAAGATTTATGATTTTTGATTGAAGATTTTTGATTTTTGATTTATAATAAATCTAAAATCATAAGTAAAACCGCGGGTATGGTATAATGGTTATTACATTACCTTGCCAAGGTAGAGATACGGGTTCGATTCCCGTTACCCGCTCCAACAAAAGATCCCCGTCAGGGGATTTTTTTGTTGGACGTGGTAATGGGATGAGAAGCCGTATTCAGGCGCCGGGAATATAGGAATAATTTAAAAATAAAAATGTTTTCAAGAATTTAAAAAAGGAAGCTAAACCATATAGCCGGCCAGGTGGTGAGATTCCCGTTACCCGCTCATAAAAAGACATCCCCTTGCGGGATGTTTTTTTATGTGTGGTAATGGGATGAGAAGCCGTATTCAGGCGCCGGGAACATAGAAACAATTTAAAAATAAAAATATTTTCAATAATTTAAAAAAGGAAGCTAAACCATATAGCCGGCCAGGTGGTGAGATTTTTACCCAGTCCCTGTTCAGGGGCTGGGCCCGCCTGCCCCCGTGGGAGCGAAGCGACCTTTACGGGGTTACCCGCTCCAACAAAAGATCCCCGCCAGGGGATTTTTTTTGTTGGACGTGGTAATGGGATGAGAAGCCGTATTCAGGCGCCGGGAATATAGGAATAATTTAAAAATAAAAAAGAGCTTAGTTTAAAGCCCTTTTTTTGTTGTGGAGATGGCGGGATTTGAACCCGCGTGTAATAAATCCTTGTCCACACTTCTACGAACATAGTCCGATTTGATTTTTAACCACCGCCTCTAAAACCGGACAAAAGAGCGGTAGCGAGCCCTTAATTGCTTTCGGTTTTTAAGACAAGGGCTACCTTAAAAACCTATTCTCATGGTTGACACCTTGGTCCGGCTATGAGAAGTCACCGGCAAGATGGTTGCAAGTATTTATACTGCAACAGGAGCGAAAGCGGGAACTTTCATAGTGAAGGCCGCTTTCTTTGCAATGTTTTTTGCACTTATGTTTAGGAAAACATTATTTACGTGCTTGTTTTCCCGAGCACGGTCCGCGTGCCAAACAATGAATTTATTAGCGATGCCTGACATCCCCCATTTTAAAAACTTTTTCAAAAAGTAAAGTATCTTATAATTTTTTAACAGCGAGCAAAAGCTCTACGGCCGTTAAAAGTTCTAAGATGAATTTAATTTAATTGTTAAAGTTCTTTTAAGTTTTGTCGTGTCATTTTCTTTTTCAAAAGCTCTCTTTTCTGCCTATCCAGATCTTTTCGTTTCAAATCTTCTCTTTTGTCATATTTTTTCTTACCTCTGGCTAAACCGAATTCCAACTTTATAAACCCATGCTTAGTATACAACTTTATAGGTACTAATGTCAAGCCCTTTTCCTGCTTTTTTCCCAATAAATAACGAACTTCCTTTTTTCTTAAAAGTAATTTGCGATCGCGATAAGGGTCATAATTTTTAATATCTCCGGCCTGTTTATAAAGAGGAATATGGGCATTGATCAAAAAAAACTCCGGGAGCTTGTTCTCGCCCTGTTGTTTTAAAACCACAAAGCTTCCTTTCAAGCTCATCCGGCCATTTTTAACCGATTTTACTTCGTGTCCAAGCAACTTTAAACCGGCTTCGTAAGTCTCTAAAACCTCGTAATCAAAATGGGCCTTTTTATTTCTGGCTAAAACCGGCATACTTAATCCTTAAAGTTTATTTTTGATAATTCTTCTGAGCTTTAATGGCCAACTCAATACATTCTTCCGGATCATGGCCCAGTTCTCCGCAAAACTTAACAGAAGAAAAAATTAAATTTCCCAACTCCTTTTTTAACTCCTCTTCAGTTCTAAATTCTTTGTCTTTAGCTTCATTTCTTTCCCAACGACAAATATCTCCCAACACTTTGCCTAACCTAACAATAATTTGAGACAAAGGCAACTTCTCTTCTCCCCAAATTTCTTTGCCTTTTTGCGCTAATTGTTTAATTTCCATATGTTTTGATTAATTTTTATTTCTCCTAAATTTCTCAAGCAATCCTTTGTTTATATCTTGAACTTCTTGATCACTTAAGTCAACTTCATTTATGTTTGTTTCTCTGTCTCCCAAAACCCGAAAAGCGAAAGCTGAAGAATTTTCTATTTTCAATTTTTTCTCCGCCTTCTTCTCTCTGCTAATTTTAGATGCTTTTTCTTTTAGCTCCCGGTCACTACTCACCAGTGTTACCTCCTCCCGGCCTAATATTTCCTCAACTATTTCTAAAATTTTATCATCCGCATCTTTATAATAACTATCCCGAGGAGCTCGAATCACTAAAACATTTTCAGCTTGCCAATATTTATCACCTTGGGCTTGAGCACTGTCAAAAACAAAATAAAAATCGCATTTTTTAGAGCCGGTGAATCCGGATAGTTTTTTTAACAATTTTTCGGAAAAATTATCTTGATCTAACAAACCAATCTCTCCGGCTAAATTATTGCCATCAATAATATAAACCATAATTCGGACTTATGTTTTGAGACAAAAAGTATTAGTTTAAAAATGCTACAAAATTTTTGTAGCATTTTTAAAATATTTCAACTTGAATCTTTTGATTTTTTATTATTCCTTTTTGTTGTCCACGTTTTCTTCAGAATTATTATCCGAATCTTCTTCCTTTTTATTATCCGCATTTTCTTCAGAGTTTTCTTCAGAATTATTATCCGAATCTTCTTTCTTGCTACCTGAACTTTGACTATCTTGTTCTGACACTAAGTTCCAATCCTTTAATTTTTGCACCACTTTATTGTTTACAATAATGTTTTCCAAATAGGCGCGGTAACTGGGCTCTTTAACTCTCTCTTCCACTTTTTCATAACCCTTATATTGTTCCAGGAGTTCTTTTTGCTTCTCATCCACCTCTTCTTTGCTGGCTCCAACTCCTTCTTTTTGTCCGATCTCCCTGATCAATAAAGCTATTTTTACTCGTTTTTCCGCTTCCGGCTTTAATTCTTCTTTTAATTGCTCTTTGGTTTTTTTAATACTCCCGAGATAATCTTCAAATTTACCGCCTTGACTGGTTACGTTTTGCTCCATTTCCCCTAACATTTTACCGGCTTCATCTTCCAATAAAACATCGGGGATATCTCCGAATTCGGTTTGGGCCAAAATTTCCTCAATCATTTTCATTTCGGTTTTTTGTTCCGACTGTTGCTTCTTTTCTTGGGCAATATTTCCCTCCAAGGTATCCTTTAACTCTTGCAGGGTTTTAAAACCGAATTTCTGGGCAAACTCATCATTTAATTCCGGTTTTTCCAATTCATAAACTTCTTTAACTTTGGTTTTAAAGTCCACTTTTTTTCCGGCCAGATTCTTCTGATGATGCTCTTCGGGATAATCAATCTGAAAATTAAGTTCCTCGCCTTTCTTGGCTCCCAACAGGTTTTTATCAAAACCGGGGACCAAATATTCCTTTCCCATAACCACAGCAGTATCTTTGCTCTGGCCGCCTTCTACTCCTACGCCATCAATAGACATATCAATATCAACCACCACCTTATCTCCGTCCTTTATCTCTCTGTCCACCACATTTTCCTTGGTCTGGTTTTCCCTTAACTGCTCTAAGGTTTTGTCTATTTCTCCTTCTTCCACTTTTTCTTTCTCTTTTTCAATTTTATGATTTTTATAATCGCCCAATTTAACCTCCGGAAGCAAGGATAAAACCGCCTTGTAAGCCATGGGGTTATTGGGAGATAATTTAGTGATATCCACCTTGGGCTGGCCAATGGGTTGAGAAGACAAGTTCTCCGCAATCGCTTTATCCAAAGTTTTATTAACCGCAATCCGAGCGGCTTTATCTAAAACACTCATTTCGCCCACTTTTTGTTTGACCACTTCCACGGGTGCAGACCCCTTTCTGAATCCCTCGATTTCAACTTCCTGAGACAATTCACGAGCTCCTTCTTCTATGTAAGGTTGAAGCTCTTCCCAGGAAAGCTCTATATTCAACTCCACCTGAGATTTGTCTAAATCTTTTTTTTCTACATTCATAAAAAAATAACTTTTAAAAATAATGGTTTTATATAACTTGGTTGTTTTTAAGAAAATTGCTCTTCCAACTTGGGAGCAACCTGTTTTTTACGGGACATAACCCCGGGAATAAAAGCTTTATTATCTTCAGAAAAATCAGCTCCCAAAGCTTCTCCCAAGGCCTTGGCGTCTTGGCTGGAGATCAAAAAACGAGAACCTTCTTTTATAATATCGGTAATAAACAAAATAGTACTATGATACTCCCCTGATTCCCTTAACTTGTCTAAAGTCTCTAATAATTCCTTTTCCCGGTCGTCAAATTCGGACAAATCAACGGTCTCTACCTGCCCCACGCCGAACTTGCCGGCGGAAAAATTAAAATCCTTAAAATCTCCTTTTATAATTTCCTCGGCGTCCAGATCGGAAACATTGGATCTAACCTTAAAAATTTCCACTCCAAATTCTTCCCAGTTTTCTACCTCAGCCAACTGGGCAAGCTGTTCAATAATTTGGGCATCCTTTTGCGTAGTAGTGGGAGACTTGGTAATAACTGTATCCACTAAAATAGCGGAAAGCAATAAACCGGCTAAATTCTGATTTATTTCCAAACTGTGATCAAAAAATTTTTGAGTAATAATAGAAGCGGTAGCGCCCCAAGGTTTAACTTCAAAAGGAATGGGTTGGCCGTAGGTAAAATTAACTTTGTGATGGTCCAAAACTTCCAAAATTTCCGCCTCTTCCGCACTCTCCACTGCCTGGGAAAACTCATTGTGGTCAACTAAGATCAATTTAAGCCCTTGGGCCTTTTCCAGTTTTTCCGGTTGGTTAAAACCAAATTTTTCTAAAACATATTCGGTTTCCTGATTCAACTCTCCGGCCACAGCCGGTGTATAAACATTGGTTTTCTCCATAGTGTTTTTTAACTGCGCATAAGAAATAGCGCTGACCACGCTGTCCAAGTCAGGAGACCTGTGTCCGACTACATAAATTTTCTCTGACATAAATAAAAAATTATTTAATTTACTTATTTTTCTTTTTTTCTTTGGGTTTTTCTTCTGAATTTTCAGTTTCTTGAGAAGAATTGTCTTTCTTTTCAGAATCATCTTCCGCTTCTTCTTTATTTTCTTCCAAAATTTCTTCACTGCTCACTTCTTTGGGTTTTTCTTCTGAATTTTCAGTTTCTTGAGAAGACTTGTTTTCTTTTTCAGAACCATCTTCCGCTTCTTCTTTGTTTTCTTCCAAAATTTCTTCACTGCTCACTTCTTTGGGCTCTTCTTCCGAACTCTCTTTGTCTTCTTTAATGTTAATTTTCCAGCCGATTAACTCCGAGGCCAAACGAATATTCTCGCCCTTTTTGCCAATAGCTAAAGAAAATTGATCCGGCGAAACCTTAACTTCGGCTGTTTTGTTTTTTTCGTTTGTCTCCACATTAATTACTTTAGCCGGAGACAAAGAATTGGCAATATATTTTTCCATTTCCTCGCTATATTCAATGATATCAATTTTTTCTCCTCCCAATTCGTTAATAATAGTCTGAATGCGGGAACCCTTCTGGCCTACGCAAGATCCGATAGGATCGATATTTTCAACTTCCGTCCAAACAGCCACCTTGGAACGGGAGCCGGCGCTACGGGCAACATCCCTAATTTCAATGGTTCCATTATTAAGCTCCGGGATTTCCAAATAAAACAAGGCCTTAACGATTTCGCTGGAAGAGCGGGACAAAATAATCCGCGGCCCTCGGGATTCCATACTAACCTCTTTAATAAACACCTTAATTCTCTCTCCGGAATTGTATCTTTCTCCGTAAACTTGCTCTTCAGGAGGCAGACAACCCACTGCTCGCCCCAAATCCACCAAAACATTGCGTCCTTCTCGCCTTTGCACCACTCCGTTAACCACCTCTTTTTCTTTTTCCTTAAATTCGGTGTATATATTTTCTCTTTCCGCTTCTCTTAGTTTTTGAATTATTACTTGTTTGGCGGTTTGAGCGGCCATCCGGCCATATCCTTCGGGGGTTTCAAGCTCTATTGTGATTTCATCCCCCACCTTGGCGTCTTTTTTAATATCTTTGGCCTCACTGAGCTGTATGTCTGTTTTGGGGTTGAATTTTCTTTCTTTGCTTTCCTCTTCCTCTTCTTCTTTGTTTTTGTCTTGATCTTCAACTTGATCTTCATTTTTCTTTTTATTTTTTTCTTCATCTTCCTCCGGATCTTCTTCCGATTCCGGCAAATCTTCCACCACGGTTTTAACATCTTTAATTTTGGTTTTGCTGGTTTCCGGATCAAAATCCACTTTTATATTTTGATTTTTGTGGCCGAAATCCTTTCTATAAGCGGCCGCTAAAGAAAACTCAATGGTTTCTAAAACGGATTCATAATTTAACCCTTTTTCCTCACAAACCGACCTGATGGCGCTTGATAATTCTGACATAGTTTTTATAGACTTTTTATTAATTTTATTAATAAAACAAGTCTTTTAAATGATTTTATTAATTTTTCTGCAACTTTCAGAGCTTCCCTTTTTTATTGTCTTATGTTTTTTACAAGACTTTACTCCGCGAATCAAAAAAAATAAATTTTTTTGATTAAAAAAGACTAATTGCCTTACACAACTAGCCCTGCATTATACTCATATTTCTTATGTTTAAAAATAACACATCCACACAATCTGTCAAATTTTATTTTCCCAAAAGCAAATAATAATTATGTTTATCTTTATAGATTTTTTTAACTTTTAATCCGGCCTCTCTGGCTATTTTTTTTAACTCTTTTTTTCTAAAAACATGGTAATAACGCCGGGAAGCTCCTTTGTCTTTTTCTCCTTTCCAGTCAAACAAAATATCCCCAAAGTCCATTTGGTGCTTGCCAAATACTTTTAAGATAAAAAATTTTAATCTCATCCTGCGCGCCCATCTTTGTGCTTCCAGATTCCAAACCGTAACTATTATCTCTCCGTCTTTTTTAATTTTATTCTTCATTTGTTTAAGGGCGCGGACACGCAAATCCTTTCCCGGTAGGTGATGAAGAACGGCCACGCTAAAAACCCAATCAAAATCAACCTCCGCCAAACTTCCTAAATCCAAAACATCGGCCACTAAAAACTTGGCTTGCGGATAGTTTTGTCTGGCTTTTTTAATTAACTCCGGACTAAAATCCACCCCCAGGTACTCTACCTCTTTATCTTTAAACACCTCTAAAAGCCGGCCATTTCCGCAACCAGCATCCAAAACCCGAGCGCCCGAAGAAACTCGCTCAGCCAACTTGGAAAGCTCGGGCCAGACCGGCCGTTTCCTGGTCTGGTTAAAACTCTCGGCAATTTCCGTATAGTTTTTTTTAACCAACTCTAATAATTTTTTCTCAGTTTCTTTATTCATTTTTACTTTTGTTTTTAGCCAAACTAAATTTTATCTCCTCATAAGAGACTTTTTCTTCCAGCTCTTCAAAAATCGGCTTTAACTTACCTTTACCTGTTTTTTTAACCGCTTTTTTAATCTTGGCCTGAATTTTTTTGTCCACTAAACCGTCAATATCTTTAACTAACTTTTTTTCTATTAAATAACATAAATGATTGACAATAGTGGCCGATGACAGACCTCTTTTCTCCGCGATCTCTTCAATGCCCAGCCCCCGCTTGTAAAGATCAAAGGTTTCCAACTGGGTTAATTTGGTGTTGAGTTTGGATTTTTTCTTTTCTTTTTTGGGTCTTGCCTCCGAAGCAGCAGGAGAGGATAAACAGTTATCGCATTTTCCGCAAGGAGCGGCCTCCCGGTCTCCAAAATAATTAAGAATAAATTCCTGGCGACAACCCGAGTGATAAATATAGTCCTCTATTTTATCCAATTTTTCATAAGCTCTTTTTCTTTTTTCTTTTAAAGAAGAATAATCTAAGTCAGTATCTTCCCTGCTTAATCTTTGTAAAATCCTCACTTCTGTTCCCCTGAAAGGAGGGCAATATTCCAAAACCCCTTTTTCTGACAAGCTTCGCGCTAATCTTTTTAAGGTTTCTTTTTTAACTCCGGTTAAATCAGCCACCTCTTCCCAACTAAAATAAGCACCCTGGGTTAGCTCGTCTCCATATTTCTCCTTAAGAAACGCCCAGGCCTCTGTTTGTTTTTGCGCCTTAGGACTTATTTTTTTCTCAATAGTTTTAAAATCCTCTTTTGCTTTCAAATAAGCGTTTCCGGCCTTTTCCCGGCTCCTTCTTAAAAGTCCATTTTTTTCCAAAATTTTCAGACTTGTGCCTATAGCCATCTCCGGGACATTGTCAGACAAAGCTTCTCCTATTTCACTGTAAGTAAATAAAATCTGTTCTTGCTCATAGCTTAATAAAATATCATAAACCTCCAAAATCGTCTCCGGAGAAGGGTTGTCTCCCTGAATAAAAAACTCTTGCAGGTGCCTGTCTTTGGGAGAAAAGAAAAGCAGACAAAAACTGCTCCTGCCGTCCCGGCCGGCCCGGCCCGCTTCTTGGTAATAAGCTTCCACTGTTCCGGGCGTGTTATGATGAATTATAAAACGAATATCTTTCTTGTCTATGCCCAAGCCAAAAGCATTGGTGGCTATGATTATGTCCACCTCATCCTTCATAAACTTCTCCTGTACCCATTTTCTCTCTTCCGCTTCCATGCCGGCATGATAAGCCACGGCTTTAAAATCTTCTTGCAAAAGTATTTGGGTCAATTCATCCACTTTGGCGCGCGTACCCACATAAA
>Ga0102934_1001089_pt1 | contig 18802 bp, 16 predicted proteins | sample SalPonR2_A_D1_MG_FD_78175 | JGI IMG/M metagenome (GOLD analysis project Ga0102934, IMG submission 78175) | Salt pond soil microbial communities from South San Francisco under conditions of wetland restoration - Salt Pond MetaG R2_A_D1_MG | ecosystem: Environmental > Aquatic > Marine > Intertidal... | reverse complement strand
GTCACCATCCTGGTCAACAACGCAGCCATTACCCGTGATCAGCTGCTGATGCGACTCAAGGACGAAGACTGGCAGGCCGTGCTCGATACCAATCTGACCGGCGCGATGCGAATGACCCGGGCCTGCCTGCGCGGCATGCTCAAGTCCAGGGCCGGGAGGATCATCAACATCTCCTCGGTGGTGGGTTATGCGGGCAATCCGGGGCAGGGCAATTACTGTGCGGCAAAAGCGGGCCTGGCAGGATTCAGCCGAGCGATCGCGCATGAGGTCGGATCGAGAGGGATCACCTGCAACGTTGTCGCGCCAGGCTTCATCGATACCGACATGACCCGAGCGCTTGATGAGCAGCAGCGCGAGCGCCTAACAGGTACAATCCCCTTGGGTCGTCTGGGTAAGCCGGAGGATGTTGCCGCATGTGTCGGCTTTCTGGCCAGTCCGGCCAGTGCTTACCTCAGCGGACAGACGCTGCATGTAAACGGCGGCATGTACATGACATGAATAATAAAAACAGCGCCTAAATAATTGAAATATCAAATCTTATCTTGCTAGAAGAGCCGCCAGGCCTCGACGGACTACTACGAACAGCGAGTGCTTTCAACTGGTCAATGTCCGGATTCTTGCCTACAATGGCGCGGCTTTGGAACAACCCCCCTTAGAGGATGAACATAATGAGCAGCATTGAAGATCGCGTCAAAAAAATCGTTATCGAGCAACTGGGAGTCAAGGACGAGGAAGTGACTCCGAGCGCATCTTTCGTGGACGATCTGGGTGCCGATTCACTCGACACGGTGGAATTGGTCATGGCCCTCGAAGAAGAGTTCGAGTGTGAAATTCCCGATGAGGACGCCGAGAAGATCACCAGCGTCCAGCAGGCCATTGATTACATCAAGGCCAACGTCGACAAGTAGGTCGTGGCTTGTCTGTTGATCGGGCGGAGCACCGCTTCGCCTGCAGCATCCCAACGGCTAGGCGAAGAGGTTCAGCGATATGCGCGGTGACCGTAGAATCGTCGTGACCGGGCTGGGCACGATCAGCCCGGTAGGAAATGACGTCGAGAGTGCCTGGAGCTCGATCAAGGCCGGGCGCAGTGGCATCGGCCCGCTGACCGCTTTCGACTGCGAGCGCTTCAGCGCAAAGATTGCCGGTGAGGTCAGGGACTTCGACCTTGATGCCTATCTCCCGGCGAAGGACGCCCGTCGAATGGACCCGTTCATTCACTATGGCATGGCGGCGGCGATCCAGGCGATCGAGGATGCGGGACTTGAAGCGCATCCGGACAACGCCGAACGTATCGGCGTCGCGATCGGTTCGGGAATCGGTGGTATCGAAACCATCGAGCAGACCTACCAGACCTATCTCGACAGTGGCCCCCGTCGTATTTCCCCGTTCTTCGTGCCCGGCTGCATCATCAACATGGTGGCCGGCAACATTTCGATCCGCTTCGGTTTCAAGGGTCCTAATATCTCCATCGTCACGGCCTGTACGACAGCAACGCACAATATCGGCGAGGCGGCGAGAATGATCGCCTATGGCGACGCGGACGTGATGGTCGCCGGCGGCGCCGAATACGGAACGACACCGACGGCCTATGGCGGTTTCACCGCGGCCCGGGCCCTGTCGACCCGCAACGATGACCCGCAGGGAGCGTCCCGGCCCTGGGATCGGGATCGTGACGGGTTCGTCCTCAGTAATGGTGCCGGAGTGGTCGTGCTGGAAGACTACGAGCACGCAAGCCGGCGGGGTGCACGCATCTACGCCGAGCTCATCGGCTACGGGCGCAGCGCCGACGCTTATCACATGACTTCTCCGCCGGAGGGAGGCGAGGGCGCTGCCAGATGCATGCGCGCCGCGCTCGCGGATGCCGGAATCAGCAGCGACAGAGTCGACTATATCAATGCACACGGTACTTCCACTCTGGTCGGCGACCGGGCGGAAATCGCCGCCATCCAGTCACTTTTTGGCGATCACACCGGGCAGATGATGATCAGTTCGACCAAGTCGATGACCGGGCATCTGCTCGGAGCGGCCGGTGGCGTCGAGGCGATCTATACCATCCTGGGTCTCCACGAGGGCGTTGTCCCTCCGACGATCAACCTGGACAGGCCGGATCCGGCGGTAGAAGGCCTCGACCTGGTCCCCCATGAAGCCCGGGACTCAGCCATTCAGATCGCGCTGTCCAACTCCTTCGGCTTCGGTGGCACCAACGGGTCGCTGCTACTGCAGCGGCTGGCCTGATCACGGCCGATTCCTCCGATCATGCCGACTGCGGGGCCACCGCACACGCTTGAACTGGACCCGGGGCTGGATCTGCTCGCCGTTCATCGCGCGGCTCCTGATCGCTGGCCCTACCTGTTGTCGAGCACGGCTCCCGGCGGTTCGCTGGGTCGATACAGCCTGCTGCTCTTCCAGTTCGGCGAGTCATTCGGTATTCCTTCGCGGCCCGGGGCATTCCCGGTGCAAAGCGATGAGGGATTCTTCGAGGCCCTCGGAAAACTCCCGCGCTCTTCCTCGGGTCGGGACAGCAGCCGCTGGCCTTTCGTTGGCGGCTGGTTCATGTACCTGTCCTATGAGCTGGTCGCAACCATCGAGCCCCGGCTGGAGCTCCCGAGCGCCGATGACGACCTGCCCATCGCCTGGGTGGCTCGCTGTCCGGCGGCGCTCGTGCTCGATCATCAGACCGGTGGAGTCACCCTGCTTGCAGAAACCAAGGCCCTTTTGTCGCGGGCTTGCCGGAGCCTGGCGGCGATCGATACCGCCAATCAATCCGACCCGGCCTTGCCGATGCTGAGGCTGAGCTCCGATCCGGGTGAGCGCTTCAAGGCCGGGGTCGAGCGGATCCGTGAATGGATTCGCGCGGGAGATGTCTTCCAGGCCAACCTATCGCGGAGATGGCGCGGCCAGGCGGACTCCGAGATCGATCCTGCCAGCGTCTATCGGGCCCTGGCGGCTTCTAACCCGTCTCCATTTGCCGGCCTGGCCCGTCTGCCGGGGGGGACGGTGGTCAGTTCTTCGCCCGAGCGCCTGGTCGAAGTCCGGGATGGGATAGCGCAGACCCGGCCGATCGCGGGAACGCGACCGCGCGGCCACGACAAGGCGAGCGATGATTCACTGTCAGCAGAATTGTTCGCGCACCCCAAGGAGCGGGCGGAGCACATCATGCTGATCGATCTCGAACGCAACGATCTCGGCCGCATCTGTGAAACCGGAACCGTTGAAGTCGACGAACTGATGGTCATCGAGAGTTACACCCACGTCCATCACATCGTCTCCAATATCCGCGGCCGGATTCGGCCGGACGTCGACCCGGCCCGGATCATCAAGGCCACCTTCCCGGGCGGAACGATTACCGGCTGCCCCAAGGTTCGCTGCATGGAAATCATCGCTGAACTAGAGCAGCAGGGTCGAAGCTTCTACACCGGCTCGATGGGATATCTCGGTCGCGACGGAAATCTGGATCTGAATATCCTCATTCGCAGTCTGGGCATCAGTGGACGGACGCTGAGCTTTCGCACCGGCGCCGGTATCGTCGCCGATTCGGATCCGGATGCCGAACTGGCAGAAACCGAAACCAAGGCTCGCGGACTGCTGCGCGCCCTCGATCCGCAGTGACCACGCTGATAGACGGACAGGCTCGTGACACTGTGTCGGCCTCGGATCGCGGTCTGCTTTTCGGGGATGGTCTGTTCGAGACCATGGGTTTCTGGAGGGGTGAGTGTCCGCTCTGGGATCGACATATGCAGCGCCTGTTGCGGGGCTGCCGGATGCTCGGACTGACCCCGCCCGAACTCGAGCGGGTCAAGGAAGAATGCCGGGGGCTCGCTGAAGGCATCGAGCGCTGCGTGATTCGCCTGACAATGACGCGTGGCTCCGGCGGGCGTGGCTACTGGCCCGATGCCGCCGCCATTCCCACGCGCATCGTTCAGCGCCGAGCCTGGCCCCAGGCCCCGGATCATCGCCGCGGGCTGAAGGCGATCACCAGCAGCGTTCGAATCAGCTTCCAGCCGGCGCTGGCCGGGCTCAAGCACGGCAACCGACTGGAGCAGATCCTGGCGGCTCAGGAATGCCAGCGCCATGGTGCCGATGAAGCGCTGGTGTTCGATCAGCAGGGATTCCTGGCTGAGGCGATATCCTCGAATCTGCTGCTTCGCACGGCAGGCGGCTGGATGACACCCAGCAGTCCGGCGGCGGTCGCGGGCGTCGGCCTGGCCTGGCTCCTGTCAGAGGCTCCGCTGGAGATTCGGAGTCGAGCCATCGAACCCTCCCAACTGGCTCAAGCCGACTCGATCCTGGTGATAAACTCGGTCAGCGGCATCCGGCCCTTGCGCAGCCTTGACCGGCGCGAATTGGTGACCGACGAGGACTGTCGAAGCCTGCAGCGCCATTGGAATCAGAACCTTATCCCCGTATGCGACGATTGCTGACGCTTTTTCTGCTAGCCGCTGTTCTGATCGGGCTGGGCCTGGTCTGGCAGTGGGCTCAGTGGCGGCAGTTTCTTGACACGCCCGTCAATCCCGACTCGCAACTGACCCTCTGGATCGGGCCGGGAGAGGGTCTCGGCGACCTGGTCGACCAACTCCAGACGCTGGGTCTGGCTCGTCCGGACTGGCGTTGGCGGCTGTACGGTCGACTCGAATCCCCGCAGCTGAAACGAGGGGAGTTCCGGCTCGATCCGGATCTGACGCCGGGACGCCTGATCCTTGCCCTGGAAACCGGGGATGTCCTGGAACATCGTTTCACCATCGTCGAGGGCTGGACCTTGAGGCAGTTGCGCCAGACCCTGGCGGAAGATCCGAGGTTTCTCCACGACAGCCAGTTGCTCGGCGATGAGGCTCTGATGGCGCGCTTCGGTTGTCCCGGCTGCCCCGCTGAGGGAAGATTTCTGCCTGAAACCTACTTCTTCATTCGCGGCAGCAGCGATCTGGCCCTGCTCGAGCGAGCCTATCGCGCCATGGCGACGGCGCTCGACGAGGCCTGGGCACAGCGCGTCCCCGATCTGCCGATCGACAGCCCGGATGAGCTGCTGATTCTCGCATCACTGATCGAGCGTGAGACCGGTGCGCCATTCGAACGGCCCGAAGTGGCCGGCGTATTCAAACGCCGCCTGGAACAAGGCATGCGACTGCAGACCGATCCGACGGTGGTTTACGGCCTGGATGCTGACTTCGATGGGCGCATTCGACGGGTGCATCTGCGCACCGATCACCCCTGGAATACCTATACTCGTCATGGGCTCCCCGCGACAGCCATCGCCCTGCCCGGACGGGCCTCTCTGCTCGCCGCAGCCCGGCCGGCAGAAGGCAGCAGCCTGTATTTCGTATCGCGCGGAGATGGAACGCATCACTTTTCGGATACGCTGCGCGAGCACAACGCCGCAGTCGACCGCTACATTCGAGGCCGCTAGATATGCCGACGCTACACCAGGGGCGCCTGATCACGCTCGAAGGCGGCGAGGGTGCCGGCAAGTCCACTGCTGTGACGACGATTGAAGAATGGTTGAGGGATCGAGGCCGCACGACCATCCTGACGCGCGAGCCCGGCGGCACGCCGCCGGCCGAGAAGATTCGCAGCCTCCTCCTCGACCCGGAGACCGGCAACCTCGATCCGCTGACCGAGCTCCTGCTGATGTTCGCTGCCCGTGCCGAGAACCTCAGACAGATCATCCGGCCCGCACTGACACGTGGGGATGACGTGATCTGCGACCGCTTCACGGACGCCTCGATGGCTTATCAGGGCTACGGCAGGCAGCTCGGTCCGGAGCCTGTCAGGGCGCTTCAGTCCGTGGTCCATCCTGATCTGCAGCCGGATCTCACCCTGCTTCTGGATGTACCGGTCACCCTCGGCCTGGAGCGGATCGGCGAGCGCAATGGCCAGCCGGACCGATTCGAGCGCTCCGATGGCGATTTTCTCGAACGTGTACGCCAGGGCTATCTTGACCAGGCCGAGGCCTCACCCGAGCGATATGCGGTGATCGATGCGACTCAGGATCTGGATCAGGTTCAGCGGGATATCAGGCGCATTCTTCAGGAGCGATTGGCATGAACCTGCCCTGGTTGGATGAGCTCAAGCAATCGTTGAATGAGGCTTTCATCGGCGAGCGCCTCGGCCATGCCCCTTTGATTCAGGGCCCGGCCGGCGTCGGCAAGCGTGTATTGGGGGACTGGCTGAGTCGAAGGATCCTGTGCCTGTCCAGAGAGACGCCGGCGCCCTGTGGTCGGTGTCGATCCTGCGAACTGTTCGCCAGCGGCACGCATCCGGATTTCTTCGATGTCGGCATTCCCGAGGACAAGCGTGACATCCCCGTCGACAGTATTCGTGAACTCAACGGCCGCCTTCAGCTGACATCAAGTCTTTCCGATCGCCGCGTCGCCCGGATTCTGCCGGCCGAAGCGATGAACACCAATGCCGCCAACGCACTGCTCAAGACCCTGGAGGAGCCGGCAAGCAATGCCTGGCTGATTCTGATCAGTGATCGACCGGGTCGCCTGCCGGCGACCATCAGGAGCCGATGCCAGGCGGTCACTGTCAGGCCCCCCGCACATGCCGAGTCCCTGGCGTGGCTGACGGCCGAAGTCTCTGCCCGGTCACTGGGCATTGCAGACGAGCAGGTCGAATACGCGCTGGAGCTGGCCGGAGACGCGCCTTTGGCAGCACTGGAGCTGCTCGAGGGCGAGGGCATGAACTTCGGGCTCGGAATCCGCGCAGGTCTGGTGTCGATGGCCGGAGGCAAGCCGCTTCACGAGGTTCTCGATACAACCTGGGCTGAGCATCCGGGTTCGACCTGGCGCTGGATCTCGACCTGGTGCGGCCTGGTCCTGCAGGCCAGCCTGGGTGCCCGCGAAAACCTCGGCCTGCTCGATGAGCTCCCCGCCGATGTGCCGCCGGAAGCCGCGGCGCGGCTCTGGGACCGGGCGCTGCAGGGCAGTGCGCTGGTGCGGGGTAACGCCAGGCATGATCTCCTGCTTGGGAAATGGCTGCTAGAATGGAACGAAGTCTGTAACTCCGGGACATGAACTGATGGCTCAGCAAGGCATACTCTCCTACAGCATCGAGTCCAAGCAGGATCTCTATGCGGCGTACATGCCCTTTCTTCTCAATGGCGGGCTCTACGTTCCGACGAAAAAACGCTTCAAGCTCGGCGATGAAGTCCTGATTCTGCTGAGTCTCCTGGGTGAGGAGAGAATCGCGATTCCGGGACAGGTGGCCTGGATCACGCCGCCCGGATCCCAGCACAGCGTCAGTTCGGGCGTCGGCGTGCACTTTTCCGACAGTCCGGAAGGTGGCCAGGCCAAGCAGACGATCAGCTCGCTTCTGGCCGGGATGCTGGAAAGCGACAAACCCACCCAGACCATCTGAGCGACCGACATCACCGACCCGGGATGGAGCGTTCGATCATCCATGTCGACATGGATGCCTTCTTTGCCAGCGTAGAGCAGCGCGATCACCCTGAACTGCGCGGCCGACCGGTCATGGTCGGGGGCGGGCGCGCTCGCGGTGTCGTGGCCGCGGCCAGCTACGAAGCCCGTCAATTCGGAGTGCGTTCGGCGATGCCGGGGCGCACGGCGCGGCGCCTGTGTCCCCATGGTGTGTTCGTTCGCGCACGATTCGAGCGCTACAGAGAGGTCTCGGCTGCGGTCTTCGGGGTCTTTCATGAACTGACCGATCAGGTCGAGGGGCTGAGTCTCGACGAGGCCTTCCTCGATGTCAGTCAAGCCGTTCGGCAAGGGCGATCTCTCGAGTCGATCGGTCGTGGGCTCAAGTTCAGAATCAGCCAGGATTTGGGTCTGAGTGCCTCGGTGGGGATGGCGCACAACAAGTTGCTGGCCAAGCTTGCTTCCGATTACGACAAGCCGGACGGCCTGGTTCTCGTCCCTCGCGATGGTGTCCATCGCTTCCTCGACCCGCTGCCGGTGCGGCGCCTCTGGGGAGTCGGTCCAAAGACAACCGAGAAGCTGCATGATGCTGGAATCTTCACCGCCGGACAGCTGCGAAAGACAGCCGCAGACGTTCTCGTCGAGCTGTTCGGGGTCAGCGGCCCTGAACTGGCATCCAGAGCGGCGGGTATCGATGAGCGGCCGGTCAAGCCGCGTCGCAAGCGCCGCTCCGTCAGCCAGGAAACGACTTTCAGTGATGATCTGACCGAACTGGACCAGCTGCTTCCGGTCATCCGCGACCAGGCCCGGTCCGTAGCCGATACGCTGCGTGAGAAGAACCTGCACGCGCGCACCGTGATTCTCAAGCTTCGCTCAAGCAGTTTCTCTACCTTGACGCGAAGCCAGACCCTCGACGGCTACACGCGGGAAGCGGCGTTGATCGAACAGACCGCGATCGAACTCCTGATGGCCTGGCAGGACTGGCATCCTGAATTCGCCATCCGCCTGATCGGCGTAGGCGTCTCGGGTCTGGTCAGCCAGCCGGATGACTCGAGCTGGCTGACCACGGGCTGAGCACAACCAGCGGGGCGCTGGCTCCGCGCTGAATGCGGCACGCCTCAGTCGCTGGAGCTCCTGGCCTCGCCATATTGATCGCGGAGCTCCCGCCTGAGAATCTTGCCGACGTTGGTCTTCGGCAATTCATCCACGAATTCGACGTATTTCGGAACCTTGTAGCCGGTCAGCTCCTTGCGGCAGTGCTCACGCAGCTCCTTGACGGTCAGGCTCGGATCCTTGCGTACGACGATGACCTTGACGACCTCCCCGGATTTCTCGTCCGGTGCGCCGATCGCGCCGACTTCCAGTACCTTGGGATGATCGGCGATCACATCCTCGATTTCATTCGGATAGACGTTGAAACCGGACACCAGAATCATGTCCTTCTTGCGATCAACGATGTAGAAGTAGCCCTGTTCATCCATGCGGGCCATGTCGCCGGTTCGCAGCCAGCCGTCGTCGCCGAGCACCTTGGCTGTCTCCTCGGGTCGCTGCCAGTAGCCATGCATGACCTGAGGTCCCTTGACGCAGAGCTCGCCGGTCTCGCCGACCGGCTGGGCATTGCCCTCCTCGTCGATCACCTTGCATTCAGTCGATGAAATCGGCAGCCCGATCGCACCGTTGTAGTCCTTGAGATCCATCGGATTGATGCAGGCTGCCGGCGAGGTCTCGGTCAGGCCGTAGGCTTCGATGAGCGTCACACCGGTCGTTTTCTTCCAGCGCTCGGCCACCGCACGCTGAACGGCCATCCCGCCGCCCAGGGTCAGGCGCAGCGACGAGAAATCCAGTTCCGCAAAGCCGGGGGTGTTGAGCAGGCCATTGAACAGGGTGTTGACGCCGGTGATGGCGGTGAACTTCTCCTTGCCCAGCTCCTTGACGAAGCCCGGCATGTCGCGCGGGTTGGTGATCAGAACGTTGCGTCCCCCGAACTTGAGAAAGACCAGACAGTTCGCGGTCAAGGCAAAGATATGGTAGAGCGGCAGGGCCGTGATGATGGTTTCCTTGCCCGGCGAGACCAGTTCACCGAGCCAGGCCGAGGACTGCTGCATGTTTGCCACCATGTTGCCGTGCGACAGCATGGCGCCCTTGGATACCCCCGTGGTCCCGCCCGTATACTGCAGAAAGGCCAGATCATCGTGGCTCAGGGCGGGTTCCTCGAGGGTCTTCCCGTCACCCTGGGAGAGCAGCGACTTGAATTGCACGGCACCAGGCAGGGAATAGGCGGGCACCATCTTCTTGACCCGGCGCAGGACAAAATTCATGATCATGCCCTTGAGCGCGCCCACCATGTCACCCATGCTGGTCACAATGACATGCTCCACATCGGTGTCATCGACCACGGCCTCCAGGACGCTGGCGAAGTTTTCCATGATCAGAATCGCCTTGGCGCCCGAGTCCTTGAGCTGGTGCTTCAATTCACGAGCGGTGTAGAGCGGATTGGTGTTCACCACCACCAGGCCTGCTCTGAGTGCGCCGAACACGGCGATCGGATACTGCAGCACGTTCGGCAGCATAATGGCGATACGATCGCCTTTCTTCATGCCCATGGACTGCAGCTGTGCACCGAAGGCCGCGCTGAGTTTGTTGACATCGTTGTAGCTCAGCTCGGCGCCGAAATTGACGTAGGCCGTGCTGTCACGATAGGTGTCGCAGCTCTTGTTGATCACGTCCGTGACCGAGTTGAACTCGGTCATGTCGATCTCCGCCGGCAGATTGGCGCGGTATTGCCCCAGCCAAGGTTTGTCGGTCATGTGTCTACCCTTTGTTTGGTGTTGGATTTCTTTCCTCAAGCTTGGCACAGCGCGGAGCCGGAGACAAGCCGGTTTGCCCGTTCATCGACAGTGGGCTATGCTCCGATCGTACCCGCAATCAGGCGACCGAAATGGGCGAGCAGAACGTACAACAAAGCAGTGACGAGAATACCCGCCGCGCCTTCATGAAGGCCTTGCTCGACGAAGTGCGGGCGCTCGAGGACATGCACAGCGCGCACATGTTCGAAAGTGGCATTCGGCGGATCGGAGCAGAGCAGGAAATGTTCCTCGTCGATCGCGCTGCCCGGCCCGCACTGACCGCCATGCAGGTCCTCGACCAGACCGATGATCCTCGGTTCACGCATGAACTCGGGCAGTTCAATCTCGAGGCGAACCTCTCGCCGCTCGAGCTTGGCGGCGACTGTCTGAGCCGAATGGAGGCTGAGGCGCGCGAGGTCTGTGATCTGGCGGCAGAGGCCGCGGCCAAGGTCGACTCGCGCATCGCACTGGTCGGCATCCTGCCGACGCTCACTCGAGATCATCTCACCCTGGATGCCATGGTCCCCACGGCGCGCTATTTTGCGCTCAATGAGGCGCTGTTGAAGCTCAGAGGCAGCGATTTCCAAGTCGATATCAAGGGCATCGACCAACTCAACTTCAAGCTGAATAATCTGATGCTGGAAGCCTGCAATACCAGCTTCCAGGTCCACTTCCAGGTCGACGCGGACGAGTTCGCGCCGCTCTACAACATTGCCCAGGCGGTGACCGGCCCGCTGATGGCCTCCTGTGTCAATTCTCCGATTCTACTCGGCAAGCGGCTCTGGCACGAAAGCCGGATTGCGGTCTTCGAGCATTCGATCGATGCACGCTCCGAGGCCCACGCCGCCCGCGGCCACAAACCGCGGGTGCATTTCGGTGATCACTGGATCGACGAGTCTGTCATCGAGATCTTCAAGGAAGACATCGCTCGCTTCCGGGTCATTCTCACCACCGAGTTCGAAGACGATCCGATCGGCAAAGTGTCCAGAGGGGAGGTGCCCAAGCTCAATGCCCTGCGCCTGCATAACGGAACGGTGTATCGCTGGAACCGCGCCTGCTATGGCATCTCCGATAATGGAAAGCCCCATTTGCGCATCGAGAACCGGGTCATACCCTCCGGGCCTACGGTGCTGGACGAGGTTGCCAATGCCGCTTTCTTCTTCGGCATGATGGCCGGCCTGGCCCGGCGCACGCCCGACATCCGCGAGAAGCTGCAGTTTGCCGACGTCAAGGCCAATTTTCTGGCGGCAGCGCGCGAAGGGCTGCGCGCCCAGCAGATCTGGTTCGACGATCAACAGGTGACCGCGCAGGAACTGCTGCTGGACAATCTCTTGCCTCTGGCTCGCGAGGGGCTGGCCGAAAGCGGCATCGACGAGGAGGATATCGAGCGCTACATCGGCACCGTCGAAAAGCGCGTCGAGCGGCGCCGGACCGGGGCCCGCTGGTTGCTGGAGTCGCTGGACCGCATGAAGGACCAGGCCAGCCCGCACGAGTGTCTACGGGCCCTGACTTCGAGCATGATCGAGCAGCAGCAGGGTGGCAATCCGATTGCCGATTGGGAATTGGCCGAGTTCTGCCTGACCCAGGATTGGCGCGACAGCTATCGCACTGTAGGCCAGTTCATGGCCACTGATCTGTTCACCGTTCGCCCCGACGACATCGTCGATTTCGCGGCCAGCCTGATGGAGTGGCGCTATGTTCGCCACGTCCCCGTCGAAGATGATTCCGGTCATCTGCTCGGATTGGTCTCACATCGACAGTTGCTGAGACTCGTGGCGCGCGGCGGGCGTGACGGGCAGACCAGTATGGTGCGCGACGTCATGCACTCCAATCCGCTTTCCGTGACCCCGGAGACAACCACGGTCGAGGCGATCCGCATCATGCGGGAGAAGCGCCTGAGCTGCCTGCCGGTGGTCAAGGACGGCAAGCTGGTCGGCCTGGTCACCGAATATGACCTGATCATGGTCGCCGGACGACTGCTCGAAAGTTATCTGGCCGAGGATGCGGCCACTTGAAGGTCGTAGGCCACGTCCTGCTGACCTCGGCGATCGCCCTGTGGCTATTGGGCTGCGCCCCCGCACCACCCGATGAGGAGCGCATTCGAGGTCTGCTCGAGGACATGACCCTGGCCCTGGAAGAGCGGGAGGCCTCGAGGGTGTTCGCGCCGCTGGCCGATGATTTCGTCGGCGAGACCTGGGACCTCGATATTCGGGCGCTACGCATGATCCTGCGTCGCGAGATGCTCGCCCATGATCAGCTGCGGGCCAGATTATTCGATATCGAAGTCGACCTGCTTTCGACGGATCGAGCCCGAGTCAGTTTCCAGGTCCTCCTGACCGGGGGCAGCGGGCTGGTGCCCAGCGAAGGGCGCTGGTTCGAGGTCGAGACCGGATGGCGCCAGGACGACGACTGGAAGCTGATTTCGGCGCGATGGGAGGATGTGATCGGGCGCTGAGCCGGTCGGATTTCATCGTGCTTTGGGCAACTGCGGCATAATGCAGGCCATGTCTCTTGCGCTGTTCAGTCGACCTGTCCAACTCTGGTTCCTGGAGCGTCTGGGTGAGCCGACCGAGATCCAGTCGCGAGCCTGGCGCGAAATCAGGAACGGCCAGAACGTCCTGATCAGCGCGCCGACCGGTGCCGGCAAGAGCATGGCAGCCTGGCTGCCATTACTGGACCGCATCCTGACCCGACCTCGCGCGCGCCGCGGCGTGCGCGCGCTCTACATTTCGCCCCTGCGAGCACTGTCGCGTGACATGGCCAGCGGCATGCTCGAGCTGCTGGATCATCCTTCTCTGAGCGGGCTTCAGCCTGAAGCGATCAGCATCGCGGTTCGTACCGGCGACACGCCACCCTCGGAGCGCGCCCACCAGCGCCGCCAACCGCCGGATATCCTCCTGACGACACCCGAGTCGCTGTTCGTCCTGCTCGGCTCACGCGCCGGCCGGGGCATGTTGGCCAGCGTGGAAACGGTGCTGATCGACGAGGTGCATGCGCTGATCGACGAAAAGCGCGGCACCCACCTCTCCCTCTCACTGGAACGGCTGCATTGCCTGACCGGCGGCAGCCTACAGCGCATCGGCCTGTCGGCCACCGCGCGTCCACTGGAACGGGTCGCCAATTATCTCTGCGGTACGGAAAGAGACTGCCGGATCGTGGATTGGGGGGCACCGAAGTCGCCCACTATCCAGCTGGAATGTCCTCCGTGGCCGCTCGGACACCTGGCAGGGCCGATGCACTGGGCATTCATCAATGAGCGCCTGCTTGCCCTGAGCGAGCAGGGCGGCAGCCTCCTGATCTTCTGCAATACGCGTGCGCTCGTCGAACGCCTCGGGCAGGAGCTGTCCCCGGTGCTGGGCGAAGAACACGTCGCTGTGCATCACGGCAGCCTCGGCATCGAGCGTCGACGGGAGGTGGAAACGGGACTCAAGTCGGGCGAGCTGCGAGTAGTCGTCTGCACGGCTTCCCTCGAGCTGGGAATCGATGTCGGGCCACTCGACCGGGTATGCCAGATCGGCATGTGTCAGTCGATCAACACTTTCCGGCAACGGGCGGGAAGAGCGCGGCATCGGCCCGGGGAGGTCGGCGCGATCCATGTCTTTCCCCTGAGCCTGAGCGATCTGCTGGATTTCGAAGCTGCCCAGGCGGCGCTGCGCCAGGGCGACATGGACCCTGTTCGTGAGCGCCCGGGCGATCTCGACGTGCTGGCCCAGCAGCTTATCGCGGTTGTCGCCTCAGGCCAGACCTGCGTCGCACAGATTCACGCCACGGTATCCAGGTCATGGCCCTATCGAGACCTGGCTCGCGAGGACCTGGATCGTCTGATCGATATGCTGCATGACGGCTACGTGCACGGTCGGGAAACCGGCCAGGGCCCGCTGATCCGGATCGCACGGAACTGTCTCGAGGCGATGCCGCTGGCCGACCGACTGAGCCTGGTCAATCCGGGCACCATTCCCGAATGGTTCGAGTACGACGTCGTCGACGAACGCGGCAAACTGCTGGGTCGCCTGGATGAGGAATTTGCCTTCGAGTCGGCCCCGGGGCAGGTCATGAGCCTCGGCGGGCAGTCCTGGCGAATCCAGCAGATCCGCTCCGGGCAGGTTCGGGTCGAGGCCTGCGATGAGGTCGCACCGGGCCTGCCTTTCTGGTTCGGCGACGGGGCCGGTCGCAGTCAGGGTCTCAGCCGACAGGTGCGCGAAATCTGTCAACGGCGCGGTGCCGGTCATTCCGAACTGCGTCGCTGGCTGGACGAGGCAGGCGACCAGCTTGGGAGCTTGCCGGGAACCGACCGGATCGTCTTCGAACGATTCTTCGATCCGGGTGGTGATCAACATCTGGTCATCCACAGTCTCTTCGGTGCCCGCTTGAATCGGGCCTGGGGCCTGGCGCTGCGCAAGCGTTTCTGCCGCAACTTCAATTTCGAGCTGCAGGCTGCAGCGACCGATAACGGCGTGCTGATCTCACTCGGTGCAGTGCACAGCTTTACCCTCGATGAGGTCGCCGGCTGGCTGAAATCCGGGCAGGTCCAGGATGTGCTCACTCAGGCCATGCTGGATACACCGATCTTCCAGACTCGTCTGCGCTGGTGCGCGAACAACGCGCTCGCCGTAGCCCGCCGCGACCTGAAGGGCAAGGTGCCGGCCCAGATTCAGCGCAACCAGACCGAGAACTTCATCGCCCGGGTCTTTCCCGACCAGCTCGCCTGCCTGGAGAACCTGTCTGGCCGGCGCGAGCTGCCCGACCACCCGCTGGTCGACCAGGCGCTTCGCGATTGTCTGGATGATCACATGGACCTGCCGGGCCTCATCGAGCTCATCTCATCGATCGAAAGCAATCTTGTCCAGGTCCATTGCGTCGATCGTCAGGAACCCTCGGGCCTGGCCGAAGCGCTGATTCACGCGCCGAGAAACAGCTTTCTTGATCCGGCCGCCGCCGAAGAGCGCAGAACGCGCACTTTCGAGAACCGGGGAGCAGTGCGCGGCGGGCGGGCGGTTCTGGAGCGCGCGGATCGAGATCTCGCCAGCCGCGAGGGGTTGCTCCGAGCGCTGGTTCGATTCGGCTTTCTGAGCGCAGGGGAGGGCGAACGGTCAAATGCCGGACCTGCGTTCAAGCAGCTGGTTCGGGAATGCCGAGCGGTGACGGTTCGGCTCGCTGCCAACAGCGTGCTGTGGGTGGCGATGGAGCGACTGCCTCTGTTTCTCAGCGCCTGGCCCACGGCCCGGATCGGGCCCTTCATCAGCCAGCAGCTCAAACCGCAGCCTCATCCCGAGCCGGAAGAAGCGCTTTGCCAGATCCTTCTGGCACGACTCAGATACAAGGGCGGGCTGCAGGTCCGGCCGCTGTGCCGGGAGCTCGGCCTGGCCGACTCGGACGCCGTCGCCGCTCTCGTGCGACTGGAGTCGGAGGGCCTGCTGGAAGCAGAGGGCGATGGGGCCGAGCGTACCTGGCGCGAGCGAAGGCCGCTCGCAGTCCACTGAATCACCGAATCGGCCAGACCATCCAGAAACGGTCAGGCCAGGGGCAGGACGCCGCTTCAGACGATGTAGACGAAGATGAACAGGCCCAGCCAGACCACGTCGACGAAGTGCCAGTACCAGGCCACAGCTTCGAATCCGAAGTGGTTTTTCTTGCTGAAGTGGCCCTTCGCGCAGCGTACGGCGATGACGCTCAGCATGATGACCCCCACGGTCACGTGCAGGCCGTGGAATCCGGTCAGCATGAAGAACGTCGAACCATAGATGCCGGACCCCAGGGTCAGTCCCAGATCCTGGTAGGCATGCGCGTACTCATACCCCTGGACGTAAAGAAAGACCAGCCCGAGCACGATCGTCGCAACCAGCCATCCGACCAGCGCACCGCGCTGGGCACGCTTGAGTGCCCAGTGCGCCATGGTGATCGTCACGCCGGAGGTCAGCAGGAGCAGGGTATTGACCATGGGCAGGCCGAAGCCGGGAATGGTCTCGAAGGAACCGCCCAGTTCCGCCGGGCCATGCGTCGGCCAGGTCGCCTCATAGCCCGGCCAGAGCAGCTGATTGGTCATGGCCCCGGTGCCTTCGCCCCCGAGCCACGGGACGGAAAGCATGCGGGCATAGAACAGCGCGCCAAAAAAGGCCGCGAAAAACATGACTTCCGAGAAGATGAACCAGATCATGCCCTGGCGGAAGGAGACGTCGACCGCGCTGTTGTACAGACCTGCTTCCGATTCACGAATGACATCGGCAAACCAGCCGAACATCATGATGATGACGATCGCAGCACCCGCCGCGAAGAACCAGGGACCACTGGCCGCCTCGTTCATCCAGTTGGCCGCACCGATCATCATGATGAACAGGCCGATCGAGCCTACGATGGGCCATTTTGCTGTATCGGGGACGTAGTAATTACCTTGTGCCATGTGGGCTCCCGGCTCTCTCTTGTATTCAGTTGTCAGTTGACTGCAGCCAGCGCTTCGCCGGCTTCATCGTTCGGATAGATGATGTAGGACAGTGTAATCAGGTCCGTCTTGCCAGGCAGCTGTGTGTCGACAAAGAACCGGACCGGCATTTCACGCGATTCGCCGGGCAGCAGCACCTGCTCGGTAAAACAGAAGCACTCGGTCTTGTTGAAATACAGCGAAGCAAGGCCGGGCGCGACACTCGGTACGGCTTGGGCAACCAGCGTCTGGTCCGAGCGGTTGTGAGCGATGTACATGGTCTCGTACATCTTGCCCGGGTGGACGTCCATCATGCGTTGGACCGGCTCGAAGGCCCAGGGCAGGGCCGAATTCACATTCGAATCGAAATGAACGGTGACCAGACGCGACTCGTCGATCTCCGTGCTGAGCACTTCGGTCACAGCAGATTCTGCAGTGCGGCCACCGATGCCGGTGATTTCACAGAACTTGTCATACAGCGGAACCAGCAGATACCCGAAGCCGAACATCGCCACGGCGAACAGGCTCAGGTAGCCCACGGTTTTTACGTGCGATAGGGTTCCGCTCACATCAAGCTCCCGGATAATTCATGAAGGCCCGTCCAATGAAGAACAGGTAGATTCCCAGCACGACTGCGGCAAGAAGCAGTACGGTTCTGAGAACCGAACGCTTCTGCTGCCTGTCTGCCTTGCCCTTGTCATCGGGTCGGGTCATTTGCCACCCACAACCTCGGCCTCGTCGTGCAGACGATCAGAATGTCCAGCCGTGTGATCGTCGACCAGTGGTGGCGTGTCGAAGGTATGCAGTGGGGCCGGTGACGGCACCGTCCACTCGAGCCCGTGGGCGCCGTCCCAGACGCGATCGGTCGCTTTCACACCACCGCGTGCGCACTTCCAGATGATGTAGGCAAACAGCAGCTGGCCGAAGCCGAACATGAAGCCGCCGACCGACGAGATCATGTTGAACTCGGCGAACTGGACCGCGTAGTCCGGAATGCGTCGCGGCATGCCCGCCAGGCCCAGATAGTGCTGCGGGAAGAACAGGACATTGACCCAGATCGTGGACCACCAGAAGTGGACCTTGCCCAGGGTCTCGTTGTACATGTAGCCGGTCCACTTCGGCAGCCAGTAGTACACGCCGGCCATGATCGCGAAGATCGCGCCGGTCACCAGGACGTAGTGAAAATGCGCGACCACGAAGTAGCTGTCGTGGTACTGGAAGTCGGCCGGCACGATGGCCAGCATCAGGCCCGAAAATCCACCGATTGTGAACAGGACCACAAAGCCCAGCGCAAACAGCATCGGAGTTTCAAAGGTCATCGAGCCGCGCCACATCGTCGCGATCCAGTTGAAGACCTTGACCCCGGTCGGGACGGCAATGACCATCGTCGCGTACATGAAAAACAGCATCGCGCCGAGCGGCATGCCGACGGTGAACATGTGGTGGGCCCAGACGATGAACGACAGGAAGGCGATCGAGGCCGTGGCGTAGACCATCGAGGTATAGCCGAACAGCGGCTTGCGGGAAAAGGTCGGAATGATCTCCGACACGATCCCGAAGGCCGGCAGGATCATGATGTAGACCTCTGGATGCCCGAAGAACCAGAAGATGTGCTGATACAGCACCGGATCACCCCCGCCGGCCGCGTTGAAGAAGCTGGTGCCGAAGAACCGGTCGGTCAGCAGCATGGTCACGGCACCGGCCAGAACCGGCATCACTGCAATCAACAGGAATGCCGTGATCAACCAGGTCCAGACGAACAGGGGCATGCGCAGCAGGGTCATGCCTGGTGCGCGCATGTTCAGGATGGTGGCGATGATGTTGATCGCGCCCATGATGGATGAAATTCCCATCAGGTGAATGGCGAAGATCACGAAGGCCAGGCTGTTGCCGCCCTGAAGCGACAGGGGTGGATAGAGCGTCCAGCCCGAGGCCGGCGCGCCGCTCGGCATGAACAGCGTTGCCAGCAGCAGGGTGAAGGCGAACGGCAGGATCCAGAACGACCAGTTGTTCATTCTGGGCAGGGCCATGTCGGGGGCGCCGATCATCAATGGCACCATCCAGTTGGCCAGACCGACGAAGGCCGGCATGACCGCCCCGAAGATCATCACCAGCGCGTGCATGGTGGTCATCTGGTTGAAGAATTCCGGATTGACCAGCTGCAGACCCGG
>Ga0102934_1001086_pt1 | contig 18826 bp, 16 predicted proteins | sample SalPonR2_A_D1_MG_FD_78175 | JGI IMG/M metagenome (GOLD analysis project Ga0102934, IMG submission 78175) | Salt pond soil microbial communities from South San Francisco under conditions of wetland restoration - Salt Pond MetaG R2_A_D1_MG | ecosystem: Environmental > Aquatic > Marine > Intertidal... | reverse complement strand
TGGGGGGGGCGGGGGGGGGGGGGGGGGGGGGGGGGGGGGGGGGGGGGGGGGGTTGCAGCGGAGGTTTCAGCCGACCAATCTGGGGTTGGGGTTAGTGGAGGGCTACGAAGAGATAGGATACCAGTTGACCAAGCCAGAGCTGCGGGCAGAGATGGAAAGGGAGTGTAAACGGGTGGCCCGTGGGGAGCGGGGAAGGACAGAGATGGTCCAAGCCTGCTTGTTGAAAATGAAGGAGTGCTTTGAGGACTGTCAGAACCAGTGGGAACGCTTGCCGGAGGCCGTGGGCAAGTACCTTCGACGATATGGTCAGGGGGTTGATAGGGCAGGAGGGGGGGGGGGAGGGACCATTCGGAGGGTGGAAGCCGGCTTTTCTCAGTGCGGACACTGCCAAGGGAGGATGGATCTCCGTAGGGACAAGAGCGTGCTTTTCCTTGCCTGTGAGACCTGCGCCGCCTCGCATTTGCTACCCCACAGCAGGAAGGGAACCAGCAGACCTTCTACATTGACACCCCCAGTCTTGTGCCCTTTGTGTGGTTTTGAGGCGCTTCTGGTTACGCCAGAAGGGGGAGGGAGAGAGGGAGGTGGGGGGGACGAAAGAGTCCCACCTCCGTACCACATGTGTCCCTGGTGCTACCACCACCCCCCGGCCTCGGGGACGGCGATGGACAATTTTAGGTGTGCGAACTGCACTGGTGTGCTTGACAGGGGTCTGGAGGGGAGGGAAAAAGATGGCGGGGGAGGAGTCAGAGGTCCTTGTCCATTGGCTCGGGCTGTTTTGGACGCCGACAAAGCCGTGCTCTCCTGTCGTGGGTGCAAAGGTCAGCATTCAATGACGTTGAGGAAGAATGAGCGGGGCCTGATGTTGGGTTGCCAGGGCTTCCCTGCCTGCAAAGGGACAATATACTTTTGGGGTGCTGTCAGGGAGGTTAGGGTCCTGGATAACCGATTCTGCGAGGAATGTCGTAAGGGGGGAGGAGGGAGGGGAGGAGTACAGAAAGGGCAAGTCGCCCTGTTGCAATTCCAATTTTACCCACGGAAAGTTCCTCCCGGGACGCCGGAGGTCTACACAGCCTGTATCCTCTGTGACCCCCTGCTTCGAGAGCACTGCCGGTATCGCTTCTCCCCCGAGACACCGGCCTCTTCCGCCTGCAAAGGGCGTGGGATTGAAGGACGCAGAGGGAGAGGAAGTGTCGGGGCTGGGGCCATGGAGGCTGCTCCGTTTCAGCCCCTTCCTCCTCCCCCTTTTCGCTCGGCCGTTGGTGAGGGCGCCCCAGGAGGGGCATGGAGGCGCCGGGACGAGAATCGTCCTCCCATACTTCCTCTCTCCCCATCCTCCCCCATGAATGGAGGAGGGGAGAAGGAGGGCCCATGGGCGAGGAAACGTGCTCGGGAAAGCGACCAGGGTAAGGGGACGAGAGGAATGGGGGGAGGGGGGCATGCGCCCTCCTGCCACTGCGGCCAGGCAGCCAAGGTCTTGATAGTGCGGAAAGAGGGGCCAAATATGGGTAAGGAATTCTATGGGTGTGAGATCGGGCAACGGGCACAAGGAGGATGCGGATTTTTCCAATGGGCGGATGACGTTGGAGGTGGGGGAAGCGAGGTCCCGCCCCCGGGGAGGGGTGCCCCGGATATGGGTTGGAATGGGACGAGGACAGGCAACAGGGATGAAGGTAATGGTAAGAATATAACAGGGGGAGGATGGAAGCGGAGTTCAACAAGCAGTCTTGCGGAGGGAGGTTGGCAAAGCGCTAGTCGCGGTGGTGGTCGGGGGGCAGGACGCGGACGTAGAGGGAGAGGTGGAGCGTCGGGAGGAAAGAAAGCCAAAGTCAGCCATGAAATGGACTGGTAGGGACATGACAATGGATATGACGTGTATAGCAAGGGGTTTGGCGGTACGTGCGAAGAAAGTATAGGAAAAATGTCGTGTCATGAAGACGCGCGGCCCATATAAGAGGAGGTCAACAAATGCAGGACAGCACAACACGAAGGACCAAAGTAGCCGTTGCCAGTAAGGAAGTCCGACAATGCCAAAGTAAGATGCAATAAAATGAGGTGTAACAAACTTGTTGATGTGTGCCACGTTTCAATAGCGTTTGCCATGTTTTTAGTGGAAAGGATTTTCCTGCCTGATGTCCCCTCGACAGCGATTTCAAGGCAACCGTGCCGGAGAGCCCTCCGGAGGGGGCGGGTCTTCCCGACAAAAGTTGAATGTTGGGGACATAATACAGCGCAGGCACCCATGAAGGATCATGCATCGCGCAAATTACGCTTACACCGTCATGTTATCTCTCTGCACAGCCTTTGTGGTGCCTGGGGTAGGCCAGACCCCTTGAGCCCGGCATAACTTCCTTCTGTAGGAGCAGCACCTTATTCGCTTCAATGTGGTGTGGCACGTCGCGTTTTGGCTTCCGACACCTTGGAAAGGTTACCAAAACTAAGACGCTGGTACCTTGGAAAAGCATTAAGAACAATCGCATTGCGGCTGCCAATAAATGGGCTTTTGCAAAATCACTTTCCTCGGTTTCGTCTGCTTCGCGGGTCGGAAATGCGTCGGAACAAAGCAAGCAGAAGCATGCAAAAGTGAAGCCTTTCGACAAGGTACGTGCATGTGTTGATGCCTCCGTCTCTTGCAAAGGCTGTGTCGATGTGTGAGAGCAAAGGAAAAGGCAAGAATTGCTCCGTGCTCAAGCTTACTAAAACCTTCGTACCGACGTGTCTACACGTCTGCCCCCCCACAGGTCCTGATTGCCAACCGGGGAGAGATCGCTTGCCGTGTCATTAGGACGTGCAAACGCCTGGGCATTCGAACGGTCGCCGTGTACTCCGAGGCAGATTCCAGAGCACTCCACGTCCAGCAGGCGGACGAGGCCGTCTGTATTGGTCCGGCGCCTTCGTTGCAAAGTTATCTGAGCATTCCTAAGATCATCGCAGCCATCAAAGCCACGGGTGCGCAGGCCGTTCACCCGGGCTATGGCTTTTTGTCCGAGAATAAGCTTTTCAGCAAGGCCGTCGAGGAGGAAGCCGGCGCCGTATTTATTGGCCCCACAGAGTACAGCATCGATGCTATGGGGGATAAGATCACTTCCAAAAAATTGGCTCTGGAAGCAGGCGTGCACACGGTGCCAGGATACCAAGGAATCGTGAAGGACGCCGAAGAGGCTGCCAAAATTGCCGCCGACATTGGGTACCCGGTAATGATCAAGGCCTCCGCGGGCGGGGGGGGGAAAGGTATGCGCGTGGCCTACAACGACAAGGAGGCTAAAGAAGGTTTCCGGCTCTCCACGGAAGAAGCCCGGAAATCCTTCGGGGACGACCGGATTTTCGTTGAGAAATTCATCGAAAATCCGCACCACGTGGAAATCCAACTGGTGGCTGACACGCACGGGGGCGTGGCTTGTTTCCCTGAACGCGAATGCTCGATCCAACGACGGAACCAAAAGGTCTTGGAGGAAAGCCCCTCGGTCTTGCTTAAGCCGGAGACCAGGCGAGCCATGCAGGAGCAAGCGGCCATGCTAGCGCGCGCTGTCAAGTACAGGTCGGCGGGGACGGTGGAATTTCTGGTGGATGAGGACCAGGTAGGGAGAGGAGGCAGAGCCCTCGGCCCATAAGTTGAGGTCTTTTGGGGGGCTGGGAGGGTCAGTCCACCTCCATATCCACCCTTCTCTTTTTTTTCCCTACCCCATGCGCAGAATTTTTACTTTTTGGAGATGAACACCCGGTTGCAAGTGGAGCATCCAGTCACAGAATACGTCTCGGGCGAGGATCTGGTGGAACACATGCTCTGGGTGGCGGCGGGAGAGGCCCTGCCAGGGCGTTTGACCGCCCAACCCGTGCCTTTCAAGGGATGGGCGATGGAAGCGCGCGTTTACGCCGAAGATCCCTTGCGAGGGTTTTTACCGTCGACGGGCCATTTGATCACGTATCGAGAGCCGAGGCATCTGATGGAGATGGAGGTGGAGGGGGGGGTGCCGGCAGTGAGGATTGATACAGGGGTGTACGAAGGCTCCGAGATCAGCATGTTCTACGACCCGATGATAGCGAAATTGGTCTCGTATGGGAGCACGCGGGCAGAGGCCCTCGAACGTTTGAACGAGGCCTTGGACGCGTACGTGATCCAGGGCCTGTCACATAATTTATGTTTTCTGAAGGAACTGGCGCGACACCCGCGCTTTGCAAAGGGAGCCACCTCGACCAAATTCATCCCCCAAGAATTTCCCGATGGTTTTCACGGTGTCCTGTTGACGGCTGAGGAGAAACGCTACGCGGTAACCTCGGCAGTATTGATGCATCTGGTCAAAGCTGACACCCTTTCCACAGTAGAAGGGCAGTTGCCGAGTCATGGAGCCAGGGGGGCCTATTCTGCGGGTTTTTTTGTGCACCTGGGCGGGCAGACGGTGGGCGGGGATGGAGAACGAAGCAAGGAGAAGGAAGTCTACGAGGTGACGATCGACCCTGCCGCGTCCACGGAATCAGACACAGTCATTCGTGTCGTTCCTCTGACTGCAGGTATGGAGAAAGGGAAAAAGAGTAAGGAAGAATGTTCGCAGACAGTGACCGTAAGAGACATCGATTGGGAGCTGGGAGTGCCGCTCTTTCGGGCCCACATGGACGGAGGACTTCGGACGCTGCAGTGCCTGGCGAGTCGCACTCTGGGCTATGATCTTTTTTACGGCGGCGCATATTTGAGCGTAGAGGTGTACGAACCCCGAGAGCAGGCGCTTCTGAAGCACATGCTTCCAGTGTTGGAGGTGGACAACAGCAAATACCTCCAGTGCCCCATGCCCGGACAGCTTATCTCACTGGCCGTGCAGGAGGGAGACGTGGTGGAGGTAGGCCAGGAGCTAGCCATAGTAGAGGCAATGAAGATGCAGAACATTTTGAGAGCACCCAAGAAAACCACAATTCAGAAATTGCGGGCAGAGATCGGGAGTTCCTTAAAAGTGGACCAAGTCATCCTTGAATTCGCTGTGCCCGGAGATGGGGGGAAATAAGTGTTACGAGTGATTTGACGTCGTGTAAAAATGACGCTATTATGTTTCTGGTCCGAGTGGGAGCGTGACAGAATATACATAAAGAGTTGTGGACTAGTTTTTCATTGGGTTCGGTAGAGGAAGGAACGAAAATAAGGATTTTAGGTTACGAGTTCCACGATCTCACTCGCAGGAAATCGAGCGAGGATAGTGAAGTTCGCGCTTGTAATAGAGCTTTCGTGCATCAGGGTCGTCTCAGAATGAGTATTAATTCTGGACTTGTCGGAACGAATGGAGACAAGTAGATCCAAAGAAATTGAATGATCAACTCCGACACAGGTGGAAGGCGTGATGATAATTTATCTCATACGTTAGGTTCGCTACCTTTTTTTAAAAAAGTCAGTTAACTGGGATACAATCACGCAGCAACCTATGAGGAAGTCGATAGGTAAACATTGGTTAGGACTTCCGAAAATGCCGTCATTTCTCCAAATACATGTATTACTTTGACCAATTTTTCTGCTTGCAGCCGAGGGACATAAATTCATGACTATTTTGCAGCTGACTGTATCGTTTAGCCAAACTTTGCAGGCGTGGCATAAAATAAAATTAAGGGGGGGAGAAAGGGCCTACAAAGCGGTGAAATGTATTTCTTTTCATCTCTTGTTTCCCCTTCAAAGTTTGGAGTGCGGGACCGATGGAGTCAAAGCTGGCTTGCGCTCCGTCGTTTTTTGGCACTAAATCAGTTGCTTCTCACCCACTTTTATTGGACGCCTACGTACAAATCACCAAGAAACACCATCAAGGCTACAAAGGCTGGTATGCTCGTGCCTGGTCGATAATGGAACGAGTCGAGAAGCACTCGCTGTGCCGCTCCTAGCGATGAACGCGTGCGAGCATGCATCAACTTGGGAGCTTCCCTGGACATATTTTACAGTCTGACAAATGCCTGTTTTGCTCTACACAGGGACGGGAGGACTTGGGATCTATCATGTGGCACCCAGGCCTGGCGGGCTGTTGTATTCGGCAGAATTTCCCGGGAGTATTACGAAGGTCCACGAGATGGCCCCCTCAAATGCATGTACTCAAGGCTTGCCTGGTGACGAATGCTACGAGGCAACACCGACCCTTTCGGCGGCAATCTTTACTGTTTCTTAATGGTTGGCGTCACTTTCGCGTCACACCGGCAGTCACGCGCCTGGATGTTGGCAAACCGACAGAGCAGCGCCCTGTTTCCCTCAAGGAGATGGGCCACCTCCTGCTTCAGGAAAAGAAGACGTTTACCGTGGCATTGGCTGGCATTGGAGTCGCATCTGCGTGTCAATTGTGTATACCTTATATTTTTGGCAGTGTAGTAGACTTGCTTTCAGCCACAGTTGGGGAAAATACGGACGCCCTCCACAGCAACACTGCGGTTTTGTCTGGACTGCAAGAGAACGCGATGGCTATGCTGGGCGTGGGTTTGGCCGGAACGGCAGCCACCTATGCGAGCACCAGTCAACTGGATATTGTGGGGCAGAGGATCTCGATGAACTTGCGAAAGCGCTTGTTTGGCAACATAGTACGTGGTTGGGGGGGGGCACCATGCGAAGGGTTGTCGAAGAGCCACGTGCTCAGTCCTAGATCGTATCGATGACGCTTCTTACATGGATAGCAACGCTGATTGAATCCTGCCGGAGGGCAGGCACGGTGATCGATCACACTTCTGAACCCGCACGCCTTTTCCATCCCCCCAGCTTGACCAAGACCTGGCCTTCTTCGACGTGAACAAATCCGGTGAGCTTGCCAATCGCCTCTCTACCGACGTCCACGAAGTCGCCGAGCACCTCGTCGAGAACATCTCGAAATTTTTGCACGCGTCCGTCATGGCGACCGCGTCTGCGGGAATGCTTCTGTACATATCTCCCTCCCTCAGCGTGATCACGCTCTCCGTCGTGCCTGCGATCGCCCTGGGGGCCGCCCAGTACTCCAAGGTCGTGAAAAAGCTGTCGTTGTCCCTTCTCAACAGCCTGGCCAAAAGCACGCAGCATGCGGCAGAAAAAATGGCTGGCATTCGTGTGGTTCGGCATTTCGCAGCCGAAATTCGTGAGAAGGAACGATACGGGCAGATCATCGACGAATCTTTGGGGTTGGCCAAGCGGCTGGCCGTTTCCGAAGGAGTGTATGTGGCGGCTATCTTCGCTGTGTCCAATTTTGCGTTGCTAGGAGTCTTATTTCTCGGGGCAGGGAAGGTGTTGGAGGGTGTTTTGACGGTAGGCGGGCTCGCGAGTTACTGTTTGTATGCCACAAGCCTGAGCGAGGCAATGAAGGACGCCACGGACGGGGTGGCGGGGGTTATTCGTGCACAAGGCGCCGCGGGGAGGCTTTACGCGCTTCTGGAAACACGGCCACTGATGCAGAGGGGGGCGATTATCCCTCCGGCGGAAGCCATCCGGGGTTGTATCGAGTTCAGGGACGTGACCTTTGCGTACCCAACGCGCCCAGCAAGCCCAGTGCTAGAGGGCTTCAATTTGATGGTAAGTCGTTGTCGACTCTTGCGATTTATCAGATATTCTGTCCTTGATGGTGCCATTTTGAGGTTCCGTGCCTCCCGGTCGATCCCTTTCCCTGCACTCTATGAATCCGTCAGCCGACAGTCTTTCCCCCACGGTTTTGCACTCTCCTTCGTACAGCTTAAGCCTCGAGAAAATCTGGGCATCACAGGACCGAGCGGATGCGGAAAGAGCTCGCTTGCCCTCCTTCTAACCCGGATGTACGCTCCACTTCAGGGGCAGGTCCTGCTCGATGGATACGACGTGGCGAGTCTCGATCCGGCATGGTTGCGAAGGACGGTCGTGGTCATCACACAGGAGGTAATTTCTCGATGAAAGGAAAATCGTAGGAGCACTTCCCTATCCAGGCTGTCCAATTCTTTGTCCTAGAATATACCGTGAACCGGAACTGGGTTGGTTCTTCCGATCAAGGTGTTGCAACTGACTGGAGGCCTCAATCCTTTTTGTCACAGCCTCTCTTGTTTTCTGGTACCGTGAGGGAAAACATAGCTTTGGGAAAGCCCTCTGCCAGCCATGCTGAGATCGTCGAAGCTGCGACGCTTGCCAATGCGCACCGATTCATCTCTCGGCTGCCTCAGCAATACGACACGCAAATAGGAGAGCGGGCGTTGGTCCTTTCTGGAGGGCAAAAGCAACGCTTGGCCATCGCAAGGGCGATGCTCTTGAAACCAATAGTACTGGTAGTGGATGAGGGTACAACTGCATTGGATTCTATGAATCAGGGGGAGGTTTTGCGACAGCTTTTACGTGAGTGTAAGGCGAGCACGGTGGTGTTGATAGGACACTCGGCGACGGCATTGGAGGGATCGACGAGGCTGGTCACTCTCAACAGAGGAGGAAATATCGTGCGGGATGAGATGGTGAGAGAATCTGAACTGCCGCACGTGAACAACTGGCGAGGATGAATCGAGCATCGAACACTACAAAAGGCCTCAGCGCGACTCGTGTCGATCGGGCGTGCGAAAAGGAATAGGGCCGAGCCGCTACGTCTCGTTATGTCAAAGTTTTGGTTCTTCTTTCAATTACGGTATCATGTCATCCCCACCCTACCGAGTGGCCTGTTCGCCCACGTCGTGACTCCCCTCACCCAAACTCCCCGTGTCTTGACACACGCGACCGTGACATCATTTTTGTTCATCTTTTACTCTGTCCTCAGCGTGCAGCATTAAACGGACTGGGGGAAACACAACTATCATTAACGGGGACCGTGACGCCTCCCGTACGCTTCAAATGTAAAAAAAAGTATGCTACAGACTTCCTTCATCCACGCATCCGCCTCCTCCCGAGGCACGCCACACTGGCACTGGCCGTTCCCTCCATTGGCCCCCTCCCCCTTTTCCCAAGGCTCACGCATTCACTGTATCTTTCTGGGGAGCCTCTTGGCCCTTCAAAGTCCGCAACAAGAATAAGCGTTCGATCGCTTCCTGAAGGTAGGCGTCGGGGGTTGAGGCCCCGGAGGTCACTCCGATCGTCAAGGGCCCGTCGGGGAGAAAGTTTGCCGTTTTGACGATCGAGCCGTCGATCTCCCGGTGTTCGATGGAGCCATCGGCGGAGATCCGCTCGGCCCGATCAATGTGGAAGGAGGGAATGTGCTGCATGTGCGGTATTTCCTTCAAGTGCGCCGTGTTGCTCGAGTCGAAGCCGCCCACGATCAAGATGAAGTCCAGTTTCTCTTCCATCAGGTCCGTGATGGCATCTTGCCGCTCTTGCGTGGCGTCGCAAATCGTGTCAAATTCCGCGTAGTGATTCTTGACCTCTGCTGGTCCATACTTGTGCATCATCGTCTTCTCAAACAGCTTCCCTATGGCTCGCGTCTCACGCTTGTACATGGTCGTCTGGTTCGCCAGTCCTACCTTCTCCAGGTCCACGTCCGGGTCGAAGCCTTCGCTCACGGCATTTTTGAACTTCTCCATGAACTCTGCCTTGTCTCCTCCGTTCACAATGTAGTTACAGACGTACTCCGCTTCGTGAATATCCTTCACGATGATGTAAACGTCCGCAAAACTGGCCGTGGCGATGGTCTCCTCATGGTTCCACTTCCCATGAATCACACTCGTGCTTTCCAATTTTCGGTGCTTCTCAACCGCGGTCCAGACCTTTGCTACCCACGGGCATGTGGTATCCACGATCTGTACCCCCTTCTTGTCCAAGAGCTGCATCTCTTGAATCGTCGCCCCAAATGCAGGGAGGATCACCACGTCGTCCTTCTCGATATGCTCAAACTGTTTTTTACCTTCGTCGACAGGCAGAAAGTCGATGTTCATGTCTGCCAAACGTTCGTTCACACCAGGATTGTGAATGATTTCGTTCGTGATATGGATGCGTTGCTCAGGGAAATGCGCACGCGCCTCATAAGCCATAGCGACCGCACGCTCCACGCCCCAGCAGAATCCGAAGCTCTTTGCCAGTTTAATTGTCAAGTCCCCTTTTTGGAAGGTGTATGTCGAGTCCTTCATCTCGTTGATGAGTTGGGAAGTGAATTCTGAAACCATCTGGCTTTCCACCCCCTCGCTTTCAGCCTTGAACCCTTGCCGGTGAAAGTTGGGCGACTGGATAATGCGACGCCGTTCTTGCTTGGGAGACAAGACGTTTTCGACTGCCTCGCCATCTGCAGCGGCTTGGCGGCGCGTGGTGAGAGCAGCAGCTGAAGCTGCGCCGCGTTTCGCTCCCCAAATGCTGGGGGCAGAAGGAGAAGAGGGAGTATGAAAGGCGGTGACCGACGCTGTGCAGAGGACTGCAAGCACGGCAACCAGTAGAACGGGCATTGATCGTGGTGACATGGTGCCTGAGAGCGTGGCAGAAGAGAGGAAAGAGCAAAGTGAGCACTTCAGATGAGGAGTCAAGGGATGGCAACCAAGAAAAAAACAGGCTTCTTTCCCTGTAGAAATTTCGGCGCCTAGAAACCCGTAATTACATCCCAACCACAAAAATAGTAATAAAAATAATGTTGCGTGGTAGCCTGTGAAAAATGTAGGCAGGTGTCTCCATTCCCTGGACCGGCGTGGACCCTGATCAAAAAGGAAAGAAACTTCAGAGTGGACGGGCAGCGCACTTGCACCCGGCGGTCAAAATGACCTCAGCGTAGTGACCAACCCCACGAATCCCAAGCCTGTCCAGCACTCCGCGTCGTGTGTGGGATGGAAACCCCAATCGTCCAGCACCTGGACGGCGGTGTGGGACCATGGTGATGGAAAGCCAGCCCACATCCAGGACCTGACCGTCGCATCGGCTTGCCGTAAGATTCGGGTCATACATTGACGCTACAAACACCACTGGGTAGGCGGGCACCTCAACTGGCACATTTCCCCCGGTTTTTCCCCAGCGCGGGACTGTGGAGAGGGAAGTCACCGATGCCTCGCTTTTTGTTGAATGTTTATGCGTGAAATTGCGGCAGTGTTGTCCCAGTCTAGGGAATTATTGCCCGCCCCGCCCGTCCACTCCTATAATTCTTTTCCAGTCCCCCGTAACCCCCCAAAAATATATGTTTATAGTAGCATATCTTGCCCACGGCAACATGCTCCGAAAAGAATACCTTTCGTCCTCACCCATGTACATTTTTGGAAAACTCAATCTTCCTTTTTTCCCTTCACTAAAAAGTCAACAGGCGAGATGGAGGCCCTTCAGTACAACCCCAGATGGGCATCCGCCAACCCCAGCGGGCCCCCAATACAAGGATTTCGAAAAGGCCTCCAATCATTGTGGCGTTTCATGCAGTACAATCCTATCTATACAGGTGTGTGGCATATGGAGGAAAGGCATGAAGGAGGGACTGTGCTACATTGGTGATATTGCCGCTTGTGGCTCTATTACCCTGTCACCGCTTAATTTTTCGCTTGCTGTAGTATGGCTCGGTAAAAGAGTCTCCGACAACGTCAATTTTCTCATTTGTGTTGCCACTATGAGCTTTTTAGCTGTATGTCACTTTTTGGTGAAAGTCGCGTGCCTTGAGAGAGCACAGGCTTACCTTTCTGAAATACTTCTTCCCAGGCGTCATCATGTATGCATTATTCATCAGCATCCGTCACCTGCGCATGGTTGGAAAACAGCGCGGCCCATTTGTGTGGCAGGTGCAAGGGGTTTCCCCCACCCACAAAGGCTCTTGCTTTTGTTCTGCCAAGGACGATTTCTGCCTGTGCGGCCCCTCGGTCGCCGTGGACGCCATTTTGGAGTACAGTGAGACCAAGGAAGGCCCCGTGACGGCCCTTGTCTTCATTAAAAGAAGGGATAGATCGATTACAGCCTGTGTGGGCGGATTTGTTCAGCTAGGTAAGATATACCGTCCTTTTCTACAATCCACCACAAAGTCTCTCCATGACAAGTAATCCTAACCCTACACGGCCTGCCAGCCCTCTCATCCTCCTTCTGAATTCCCTCGTCTTCACGTCCGACAGGAGAGACCACGGAAGAAGCTTTGCATCGTGAGGTGCAGGAAGAGATCGGCACGAACACCCTTCACTCCGTCCGTCTAATTGGCGTCTACAGCCATCCTGATCGGGATGACCGGCGGCACACGATCAGTGCTGCTTACGTTGGGAGAGTCTACGGGCGACTCAAAGCAGGCGATGACGCGAAGAGCATTTCGGTTATCCCTTTGAAGGTGATGAATGTGGAGCTTATCAAGCTTGGCTTCGATCACGGCGACATTCTAAGAAGCTATTGGTACGACAGGAATCAATCGAGAACAGTCTTGGCCCCAAAGAGAGGGACAAGCACATGCCCAGCGCCCTACCCAGTTGACTCATAGCCCTTGTATGCAAACTGTAAATTACTCAAATGATGTGAAATTACAGGGGGCACACGGCAGAAAGGTTGGTTTTATGAAAGTACTGAAATGAATCCCTTAATGCGGCACATATTCCCCAGCCACGTGGTCATTAAGGCCCGCACTCTAGTTTTTCGGCGATGAACTTGCTCTGTTTTTTGCACATTTACTGAGAATAGGCCCTTTTACAAATAAGGAGCCTAAGAAATTTCCTAGAAGCTGTAGTACGCCACTAAGACACTAAGACAAGGCGGAACAGTACTATTTGGATACTTCGAAGCATCTTATTTTCTTCTTAGGTTTTGCACTACGTCGGCACCATTTCACCCCACAAGCCAAGCCCGGTGTGTCGATGACAAGAAAGCTTGTTATTCCACGAGTCAAATCAGAAAGTGTACCCTTTCTCAAAAACATAGAAATAACTTTTTCCACAAAATTGTGAAGTAGGGTGAAGATATGAGCAAGTCGACCATCGATGAATCATCCGAATTCGAATAGCCATGCGCCTGAAATCTACAGGACGACATTGATTTTGCTAGGTTTTATTTGTCACCAACACACAAGCCACATTGGGCCCTTTAGATTACAACGTCTGATTAGTTTCATGCGTGCGGGTTATCCGTGGCCCATATCGCTTGTGCCCGTTACAAGAAGATGCGGCGAGTTTCGGTTACGCCCAGCAAGCCAGCAGCTTAGGAAAGGGGAGCTACATCACGCTTTGTGTCTTTGTGCGTATCAATCCTCTGCCAGCACAAGTTGTTTGTGTTTGTTCAATCGGCGGCAGATGTGCGGCCGGGCGCATTCACTTGTGGTAACAATAAGGAGAGGAGTGTTATCGTGTTCTGGACCCCCGAATGACAGGGGAGACCTTCGTTTCCCGTTCTTGCCTGGAAATTTATTGGCTGTTCGCAGGCGCTGGATTTAAGTATGGGTCATGCGAGACTTTGAATTACAATTTGTTGATTTGCATTGCGGGAAGACGAACAGATAACCTGTGGGGATGCCAAGCCGCTGGAGCAACCGCATCGCTTCATGGGCGCAGGGAGACGTGTCGTGCGCGGGTCGTAAGCTTTGAATAGAGGAGCAAATACTCACCCCATGCACGCAATTTATTTGTCACAGGAATGGCTCCTTCGCGCTTCCATGCAGCAGTGGCTCTAGGTGCCGCTCTGGCGGCGCCTGCAGCGACAGGCTTCTATCTACCGGGTGTTGCCCCAACCAATTTTCTGGAGGGTCAACGCGTGGAGCTCAAGGTAATGAGCATGGCTATGTGTCGCAGCGCTCATGTTGGTGACGATGGGCTATGTATGCACTGCGAGGCGCCTGTTCACTGTAGTGGATCACGATGGCCTAATACTTCGCCTCTTGTCTCCCTTAATCTGAGTGTATGCGCCGGCACCCTGTCTTCGTTGATGTCTTAACGTGTGACGCGACCATGCGTATTGCCCTTTTGAGCTTGTGCACTCATTTCTCACTCCTCCCGTCTTGTTCTCGACGCATCTACAGGTGAACAAGATCACTTCCACGCAGACTCAGATCCCGTATGACTATTACTCTTTCCCCTTCTGCCGCCCCCAGAATGGCGTGCACCACTACGGCGAGAACCTGGGAGAGTTTTTAACGGGCGATCGCATTGAAAATAGCCCTTATGAGCTTAAAATGAAAGTGGATCAATCATGCACCGTCCTCTGCTCCCACACGTTGACCAAGGGCGATGTGAGCAAACTGAAAGAGGCCATATTGGAGGGGTACAGCCACAACTGGATCATTGACAATCTGCCCGCCGCGTCTGTGACCGTCGACGACGTCTATCAGACCACGTACTATTCTCGAGGTTTCCTTGTGGGTATGACCGACGAGAAGCAGGAAACCTTCGCGCTGCACAACCACGTGCGGATTTTCCTCGACTACCATCAGAAGGAGGGCCAGAACGCCTTTCGTGTGGTCGGTTTCCGCGTCCGTCCTTACTCCATCGACCACAAAGTGGCGGAAGGGAGCAAAGGCGACACTCCTACCCTGTCCACTTGTGATGGAATCGACGCAGGCTCAACGGCCCCGGCTCAAATCAAGGAGGGGGCGGTGATTTACTACACCTACGACGTCCAATGGGAGCCAAGCGATGTTCGATGGGCGAGTCGCTGGGACATTTACCTGAACATGGATCACACCAAGACGGACAAGGTGCATTGGTTCTCCATTGCCAACTCGGCTCTGATTGTCCTTTTCCTGACCGGGATGATTGCCATGATCCTTGTGCGCAACTTATGTCGAGACATCACCATGTACAACCGGGTGCCTACGGAGGAGGAACGGGCAGAGGAGCGGGAAGAGAGTGGCTGGAAACTTGTGCACGCGGACGTTTTCCGCGCTCCTGCCTCGCACCCCATGCTGCTCGCGGTCATGGTGGGTACAGGCGCCCAGCTGTTGATGATGGCGTTCTGCACCATCGTTTTCGCAGCCGTAGGCTTCCTTTCTCCGGCAAATCGGGGCGCGCTCATGATTGCTGTCCTATTGACCTACGTCTTGATGGGCTCCGTCGCTGGGTACGTCTCAGCGCGGCTGTACAAGACTTTCAAGGGGAAGCAGTGGCAGAAGTGCACGGTCCTGACGGCCTTGTGGTACCCGTCCATATGTTTCTCGGTCTTCCTTTGCCTGGACTTTATCGACGTTTCCTACGGTTCGTCCGGCGCCGTCCCATTTTTGGAAATGCTGAAGCTCCTGACGCTGTGGTTCGGCATCAGCGTTCCCCTCGTCTTCATGGGAGCCTACTTGGGCTACAAACGCGACGTCATGACCTTTCCTGTCGTCACCTCCAACATCCCTCGCACCATACCTGACCAACCCTGGTACATGTCGAAAGCCTTCATCATCATGGTGGGCGGCATTCTGCCTTTTGGCGCCTGCTTTGTCGAGCTTTTCTTCATTCTGACCTCGATGTGGCTCGGGGCCTACTACTACGTCTTCGGTTTCCTGCTCCTTGTCTTCGTCATACTCCTCCTTACCTGCGCGGAAATGACCGTCGTCTTGACGTATTTCCAGCTCTGCAATGAGGATTACCACTGGTGGTGGCGCTCCTTCCTCTCTGCGGGCTCGACCGGTTTGTACGTGCTATTGTATTCAGGAGTCTACTTCTTCCGCACAGTGCAGCCGAACTTATTTGCAACCTACCTCCTGTACTTCGGTTACATGGGAATAATTTCTCTTGGAATCTTCTTAATGACGGGCTGCATCGGTTTCGCAGCAAGCCTGGCATTCAATCGCGTGATCTTTGCATCCATTAAGGTGGACTAAATTGAGGAGGAAAATATACCGATGCCCTAGCAACTTACTTGAAGAACGTCGCGTGATCCTGCAGGATACAGTGTCATATGTCCACATTTAGACAGCAAAAAAGACACCGTGATGAAGGGGACCTTTAACAAAGCATAGTGGTCTCTAATAGGTTACGGATATCCTTTTGTCACGAGAGGGGCTCGAGATGGAAATGGTACATTACGCATGTTAAGTGGAAAGAAGAAACTCAACACGGCGATCCTTTTGGACATAAGTGGTGTTTAGAGTTAGTTTAATACGAGTGCCCTTCGCGATTAAGAGAGAAATTCAGGAATGAAATAGATGCAGAATTCCCACATTCAGAGTTAACGCTTTTGTACTTGTATTCAAAGCGGCTTCTCTTCTATTGGAGCCTTAAAGACCTTGCTTTATTGGTAATGCTCCTGTCGGCAACATGCGCTTGCCAATGTGCTAGTGCGCCCACGCCTTATCCTTGGCCCTTGACTCCTCCCGATGGATTCTCCTCACTTACCACGCGTACACACCATGCGCTTGAGAAAGTGTCAAAGCTTCCTGCGTGTAATCTATTTTCACATGGCTTCTTCTATCGCTCTTTCTCCCGTCCGTTCGCCCGGTGTATGACAAAACTTGGATTCAAATCCGCTGTCCAACCCGAGTCTCCACCATTACATTCCTATCACTGCATCTCAGAAGGATTTTTCAGCTGTAGACTCGTATCTGTAGATTTACCTTCCTGTCTCTGCGGCCAAAGGAATTGTCGAAGCGTATCCACCTCCAGGTTTGATATGCTGCGGCATGAGCATGCCGTCCTCCACCACATCCTCGTTCCCGCCAGGACCTGTTGTCTCACTGATCGCAAGGCATGTGCAAATCTTGCTCTCGTCCAACTGAATGGTCCCCAGTACCAGTTGCAAGTCTTTGACTGTGATGCTCTGCACAAGGGGCAAGAAGTCTCGGACGAAATTGATATCCTTTGTCGGCAAAGCATCAAGCTGGATTCCGCTCATCAAATCGGTCCAGTACCTGTTCAATTGAGCTTCGTTGTTGTGCTTGTTCACGATCACCTTCTTCGCGCTGTCCAAGTTGTCGTGACTGATTGGAGAATCAGTTTTCAGCTCCTCAAAGGTCTCCAAACAGGCGTGTAAGACCTGAGGGGCGTTCTCAGGGGAGGCCGCGATTTGCACACTGTACCAACCGCCCTCGTACAAGTCATACGGATGCCAACGGAAATTTGCGTCGTACGTCAGTTGCTTTTTCTCTCGAATGTTCGAAAACAATCGTCTGTTCATGATCTCTTGGATGAGCAGAAGGGATACGAAAGGGAAGCCTGGCTGGTGTCGGCGGACCTTCGCAGCCTCGTCCGCGTCGGGAGCTACTTTCGCGAGATAGTCCACCAGGCGCCGAGGCTCCTCGTTCCCCGTGGTGACTCCCGCGGGCAACGCTCCCGTCGCACTGGTTGACGAAGGCATATAACCCCATCGGTTGGGGGTGCGTCCGCTCACGTAGACAAAAGCTCGGGGGTTCGAGTCCGGCAGGTGCACTTGCATGAAACGCCTGGCCGGGTCTGTAACCATGGGGGGAAGGGGCATCATCATACCCTCCCTTACGCCCACCCCGTCCGCCCGCCGACTCTCCGGAACGCTGCCCAGGTACTTGAGGGCTAGTTCCTCCACTTCCTCCCCTTCAAAGTCCCCCACGATCGAGACCTCCGTCGCATCGGTCGTCATCTGGGCCATGACCGCCTCTTTTACGTCCTCTAATGTCAGGTCCTCAATGTCCTCCCGGGCAATCGACAAAAAGCGGAGATCCCCATCCCACATGCTCTTGCTAATCTCCTCTGCCCCCGCGCCCTCCAACGAATTTACTGTCATATCATGGCCTTGCGCGTAGAGTTTCTTGGCACGCTGTAGGGCGTCGTTTTCCCACTTGAATTCGGTCATTATCAAGTGCACGAGTTGGAAAATGGCCTCCAAGCCCGTCACTGCCGCCTTCCGTTCAGGATCACCTCCGGCTCCGCCGTCTGCCTCCGCTCCCACACTCCCACGCAGGGCTGCCGAGGCAAATGAAAAGTCGTCACCATCACTGACACTTTTCGTAGGAAACGTAAAATCCATCGCAATCCAGTCCTCGCTGCTGTTGATCTCCACCATCATCAGGTTGTCCTGTTGGTCAAAGCCACGAGAGAACGAGGAGACAAGAGTGTCCTCTCAGCAAATATAATCTACCCGCTGGCGCCATAGTGAGCAAAACAAGCACACTGAAGCGTTGAAAAGGCCCAAAAGGAACTAGACCCGCCCGGAGCCGAACTTACCACGCAGAAGAGTTCCACCTGCTCCCGTGACCACGGCCCCAAGGCCCCGCCTTCTTGCATAGTGCGCGTCCCCACAGCCACGGCACCGGGCTTATCTTTCGCTTCCAGCATACGCCCACCCGGAAATTTAATCGACAGGCAGCCGCGGTGGGATTCAGCCCTACATCAAGGGGGGAGAAAGGTGCAGGTTAGAGAAGGAAAAGGGACAGGGTCCTCTGTCCACGGCTGGACTCAAGGCTTGGAACCGAAACGTACCTAGAAACCTTGTAATTGAAACGGATGCCATTCTGTAAACGTTTCATGTGGATACCGGTCTGCGGTTCATAGGACGGATGCAGGCCCACGTCGTCTTTCCAGGACGGCTTCGTCGCTGCCACCATGGCCTCCACCCTCTCTGGCGGCATCAAAGCATCCGGCACTTCCATGTCCTCCTCATTATTGGGCTCCAGGGGCTCGCGGGCGGCAGCTTCGATGACCCGAAGCATCTCGCCTTCAGTTATGTGAAAAGGACGCGACACGCCCGTCGCACGGTCCCGGGTCAGACTGGGGCAGGTCGCCACACAGGCTGAGGGCGGGGAGGAGGCCCCGCTCGCGTAGTCAGTCAAGTGCTGGCAGATCTCCGCCGCCACTTCGTTCACCTCCTCCACCGTGATGCTCTTGAGCACAAGCTCCACCGCGTCGCATTGTTGGGTAGGTTCCATGAAAACGTGGCCACAGGCAATGCTCTCCATGAGTTGATTCAGTTGATCCGAGTTCGAAATGCGTTCGCCCTGAGCCGCGTGTTGGGTCGAGTCACGAAGCATCGCGGTGATATACCTAAGAACAATGGAGGGAAGCAAAGGGAAGGGAAGAGGGGCAAGAGAAACCAGAGTAAATATCCGCGAGTAACAAGAACCTTCGAGCGGACAATTGCCCACACAGAGGTACCGAGACTCTC
>Ga0102934_1001085_pt1 | contig 18857 bp, 16 predicted proteins | sample SalPonR2_A_D1_MG_FD_78175 | JGI IMG/M metagenome (GOLD analysis project Ga0102934, IMG submission 78175) | Salt pond soil microbial communities from South San Francisco under conditions of wetland restoration - Salt Pond MetaG R2_A_D1_MG | ecosystem: Environmental > Aquatic > Marine > Intertidal... | reverse complement strand
GCCCTGCGTTCCCACGAGCGCCAGAACCGCCGGACCGGCAGCGAAGCCGAGCGCCAGGACGGTGGCATAGATGCCCATGACGAACCCGCGTCGCCCGGGCGGGGCGGCGGAGTTGATCCAGTATTCCGACAGGACGAAGAGCACCCCCAGCGCCATCGAGAAGACGAAACGCAGGGGAAACCAGATCACGATGTCGTAGGTGAGCTTGAATGCGACGAGAGACAGGGCGGAGAGGACCACCGCCCCCCAGAGGAGTGGCAAAACACCGGTTCGCGCGGCAATACGCGGCACGAAGGGCACAGTCATGATCGCCGCGATTCCGGCAATCGCGGTATTGGCGCCGATCAGGGTGCCTGACGCGCCCATGCGCTCCATTTCGAGGGACAGCAGCGGCACCGAGAGGCTCAGGCCGACGCCGACGGCGGTGATGCAACCGATGGCGGCCGCGATGGAGGCATTGCGCGCGCGAATCAGTGCACGGCTGCGCAATACCTCATCGGGCCCGTCGGCATCGCTCATGGCGAGGCATCCTCACACGTATTCGCGCACGAAGGCGCCGCGTTGTTCATGATAGAAAGGCACTGGCAGCATCGGATCGAAGCCGGCCTCGAGCCGGATATCGAGCTCGTCGAGCACCACATGGGTGATGGTCGGCAGATCCAGATCACGCGCCTGCGACAGGGGCACCCAGACAAGTTCGGTGAGTTCCGAATCGGGCCCCACGAAGCCGGGCTCCTCGCGCGCCACCAACTCGCGATCCACCGCAAAGAAGCGGGTATCGAAACGCTTGGGCCGGCGCGGTGGGGTGATGGCGCGGGCGACGAATTGCAGCATGTCGAGCTCGGGAAACACTCCCGCCTCAACGAAGGCGCGCCACGGCCCGTCGATCTCGATCCCGGGCGCGCCGTAATCAGCCGAGCCCAGCATCACCCCGGTCTCCTCGTAGGTCTCGCGAATCGCAGCCAGCGCCAGCGCGCGGTTGCGGCTGGAGGTGGGGCGCACGACGCGGGCGGAGAGGGCGGCGTCCGTGCGGTCGTCGAGCATGCCTGCGGCGAGCATGCGCCGGTCGCCGGGTTCGATCCGTCCGCCGGGAAAGACGAATTTTCCAGGCATGAACTTGTGGCTGTCATGGCGCTTGCCCATCAGCACGCTCGGTTCCGGTCCTGTCCGGTCCAGAACGATCAGCGTCGCGGCGTCGCGCGGGCGCAGATTCGGCCAGCGTCGCTCGCGCTCGGTCTTCGTGAGACGGTCAGTCATCGGATTGCCGGCCTGCTCCGCACCGGTGGGAATCTTGGTATCGGTCGTGGCACTCACGCTGTGCTTCCTCGTTTGTTGTCGCCTTCCCGGCCTGCAGGATCAGCATCGCCGAATCCATGCATGCCGAGTGCATATTGCAGCCCCACGACGGCGCCCTTCATCGGCGGCAGAAGCGCGAGCGAGAGAACCACGGTCAGGAGCGGCCAGGTGCCCATATGAAACCACAAAGCCGGTTCGTAATGCATTTCAGAGATGTAAATCCCGGTTCCGACGATCTTCCCCACCACGAAAATCGTGAGATAGGGTGGAAAGTCGTCGGCGCGGTGATGGTGCAGTTCCTGTCCGCAGGCATCGCAGGCAGGGCGTACCTTCAGATAGGAGGAAAACGCCCGCCCCTCGCCGCAAGCCGGGCAGCGGCAGCCGAGCCCGCGCATGATCGCGCGTTTCCACTCCCCGGAACCCGCCGCGAGGCTCTTGTCGATCCGCTTGCCGTTCATGATCCGCCCCTCATTTGCGCCCTTTACCACCCTTGCTGCGGGCGGTGGAGCCGACACGCACTTTGGTGGCCGACCCTTTGCGCCCACCCGGCTTTCCACCACCCGGCTTGCCGCGTCGTCCATGCGGCAGCGGGGCTGTGCCCTTGCGGCCCTCGGAGAGCAATTCGAAACGCAGCGCCCCCTGGACCGGCGCCGCCTCGACCAGCTTGACGCTGACCCGGTCGCCCAGTCGATATGTCTCGCCTGTGCGGTCGCCGACAAGGGCGTGGGCGTATTCCTCGTAGCGGAAATAATCGTCGCCGATGGTGGAGGCGGGGATGAACCCATCCGCGCCGGTATGGTCGAGCTTGACGAACAGGCCGGATTTGGTGACGCCGGAGATCTGTCCCTCGAAGGTGGCGCCGACCTTGTCGGCCAGGTGATAGGCGATCAGCCGGTCGATGGTTTCGCGCTCCGCCGCCATGGCGCGCCGCTCGGCTGCGGAGATACGCGCGGAAATTTCGGCGAGCTGATCATGGGTGGTCTCGGGGTGGAGCCCGTCCTTGCCGAGATCATGGGCGGCGATCAGCGCGCGGTGCACGATCAGATCGGCATAGCGACGGATCGGCGAGGTGAAATGCGCGTAGCGGCGCAGATTGAGGCCGAAATGGCCGTAATTCTGCGATGTGTATTCCGCCTGCGACTGGGTGCGCAGAATAACCTCGTTGATGAAGGTCTGATGCTCCAGCCCTTCCACCGCCTTGAGGATGCGGTTGAACAGGGTGGGGCGCAGCGCGCCCTGTTTGGGCATTTTCAGCGCCACGGAGGCGAGCACTTCGCCCAGAGCATGCATCTTGGTGAGTGAGGGCTCGTCATGGGCGCGATAGATGAAGGGGATCTTCGCCTTCTCGAGCGCCTCGGCGGCGGCGACATTGGCGAGGATCATGCATTCCTCGATCAGCCGGTGCGCGTCGAGGCGCTCGGGCACCAGCACCTGATCGACCATGCCCTCTGCATTGAGGATGATCTTGCGCTCGGGCAGGTCCAGCGCAAGCGGCTGGCGCTCGTCCCGCGCGCGCGCCAGGCAACGATAGCATTCCCAGAGCGGCTTGAGCACGGGCTCGAGAATCGGCCCGGTGACATCGTCGGGGCGTCCGTCGATCGCGGCCTGGGCCTGCTGATAGGACAGGCGGGCTGCCGAGCGGATCATCACCCGGTGGAAGGAATGGCGCTTCTTGATGCCGTCCGCGCCGATCACCATGCGCACGGCGATTGCCGGGCGGTCCTCGAGCGGGCGCAGCGAACACAGATCGTTTGAGATGCGCTCGGGCAGCATCGGCACGACACGGTCGGGGAAATAGACCGAATTGCCGCGCTCCAGCGCCTCGCGGTCGAGCGCGGAGCCGGGGCGGACATAAGCCGCGACATCAGCAATGGCGACGGTCAGGACGAAGCCGCCCTCGTTCTTCGGATCATCGTCGGGGCGCGCATGCACCGCATCGTCGTGATCCTTGGCATCGGCGGGATCGATGGTGATGATCGGCAGATCGCGCCAGTCCTCGCGCCCGGCGAGCCCCACATGCCTTGCCGCCTCGGCCTCTGCGATCACCTGATCGGGAAAGACATGGGGAATGTTGTGGACGTGCAACGCGACCTGGCTGACGGCTTTTTCCGATTTCATCGACCCCAGTCGCTCGCGCACCCTGGCCATGTCGAGCCCGTAGCGCTTTTGCGGCGACACATGCACCGCCACGAGATCGCCGTCACCCGCATCACCCTCGTCGCCTGGGGCGATGGCGAGCTCCTTGCCGAGCATCTTCTTGTCGACCGGGATCAGACGACCGCCGCCACCCGGAAGCGGTCGGAAAATGCCGAGGATCTGCGCCTTCTGCCTGGGCAGGACCTTGATCACCCGACCGCTATAGGCCGGGCCGTCCTCGTCTTCGTCATTACGCTGGACGCGCAGGAGTGCACGATCATTGATGCCCGGTGCGGGCTGGCCCGGTTTGGGACGGCGCGAGAGGGTGACGAGAATGCGCGGTGCGGCGCTGTCATCTGCTGCATCCCAATCGGCGGGCACGGCGATCAGCTCACCGTCCTCATCGCGCGAGACGATATCGGCGAGCACCACTGGCGGCAGCATGTCCTTGCCGGTGAGGCGCTTGCGCTTGCGATCGATGACGCCTTCCTCCTCGAGCTCCTTGATGAGATGCTTGAGAAAGATCCGGTCGCCGCCCTTGATGCCGAAGGCGCGCGCGATCTCGCGGCGCCCGACCTTGCCGGTCTGCTCCTTGATGAAGGCGATGATCTCCTCGCGCGCGGGCAGATTGGCAGGATCACCGCCCTGTGCGTCAGAGGCGGCTTTCGCCTTGCGGCGACGGGTGGTGAGGCGTGTGGGCAAGAAGTTCTCGTAATGGTTGGCGAAATGACCGGCATGGTTCCGGCCCGCGCATGAAGACGGCTCGTTCCTGCTCCATATATAGGCGTTGCGGCGGACAAGCGAAAGCCCGCTCATGCCACGCCGTCAGTGGCTCCGGCTCAGCGCGCTGTCTTGCCTTTCCCGCCATCGCCATCAGCAGTGGGGCGCTCGTCGCGGCCCTCGTCATAGCGCAGGGCAGGCGGTGCTTCCTCGCGGCTGCGCCGGTTGGCGAAGCGCGAGCGTGTCAGGACGCCCGACAGCGCGATCGCCGCCGGCAAGGCCAGGACGATCGACAGGATCAGCACGATCGGAAAGGCCGCCGCAGGATCGATCGCGCCGGGGAGGATCGGCAGGAGGGCCCCGAGAAGGTTCGTAATGATCGCGACCAGCGGCAGGAAGATGATTGCGGCAACGATGACACGGGCATTCATGCTGGCCTCCGAACATTCCTCGGCGCATACGCAAACCGATAGGGTATCCCGTACAACGCCTCGAGCGCGATTTCGTTCACCCGCCATCTCAGGCCGCTTGCGCATGCAAGGCCGCGAGCCCCGCCCCGGCAGCGCCCGGCGCTGCGATCTGGGCGACGAGACCATGCGCCTGGCAGGCCTGTGCATAGCGCGTGGCGAGATCGCCGCGTCCGATGATCGTGCAGGCGGTTGCAGCCGGGGAGCCGGCACCTTCGCCCGGCCCTCCCATCGCTGCCCGTGCCTGCGCGACTTCGGTGCCGATCAGCAGACCGGAGAGATAATCCCCGATGTCAGCCGGTGCGAGCCTTTCGAAAAGCACGAGGCTGCGGGCCGAAAACAGCTTTGCCAGAAGCTCTCCCCCATCCGCGCCCGCTGCCGCAACGCCCCGCGCGAAAGCCTCCCGGTCGCACGGCACGGCGTCGTCGCGCGGCGGCATCAGGTCGCCGAGAATGCTGTGGCGGGTCATGGCGCCGTAGAGCTCACCCGTCATGCAGGTGCGAAACCGCATGATCCGTCCCTGCGCAGTCTCCACCCATTTGGTATGGGTGCCGGGCAGAATCAGAAGCCGCGCCGGATCATCCGGAGATTGCGGATTCTGTGCCAGATGACCGACGATCTCGGTCTCCTCGCCGCGCATCACGTCAGGATGGGGGCCACGATCGTCGCAAAGGCCCGGCACGAAGGCGATGACAGTGCCGTCGGGCATTGTATGGCGCACGATTCCAGCCGTCAGCGCGTCGACATCGGCGGGAAGCGGAAGATACGGCGTCTGTACCCAGCCATTGCGGCTCGTGATCATGCCGGAGGCATAGACGGGCAAGTCCACCTGCTGCGCGCGCCAGGGGGCGATCGCCTCGGCGAAGGTCTCCGCGAAGCTGTCCCGGGCGCGGCGGATACCCTCGTTGCTTTCGCGACTCGCGATCACGTTGCCGGCGGCATCGAGCAGCATGACGCGCAGGCGCGTCGTTCCCCAGTCGAGACCGATCAGCGCCGGTGCGCCGGGGGTATCGGGGAGCATTACACGGCCCCCCGGTCCGGGCTGCCCGTATCGAGCAGGCTGAACATGGCGAAATCACGGGCGATCGCGGCGGCGGTGGCGCGCAGATCGTCACGAAAACGACCCAGCGCATCCAGCGAGGTACGCGTCGTGGAGGAGGTGACCGAGATGCCGCCGAGCGGGCGGCTGCTTGCGTCGAGGATCGGAGTGGCGATGCAGATGATCTGCGGTTCGTGCTCCTCGCGATCATGGGCGATGCCGGTCACGCGCACGGTTTCGAGCTGGGTGCGCAGGGCCTGTGCATCGGTGAGGCTATACGGTGTGTGGCGATAGAAACTCTGTTGCGCGATGGCGCGCTCGCGCTCGGTTTCGTCGAGAAAGGCGAGGATCGCCTTGCCGATTCCGGTGCAATAGGCCGGACCGATCTTGCCGGCATCGGAAAACATCGGGATCGGGCGGGTGGCGTTGCGCTTGTCGACATAGAGTACCTGCGCATTGTCGAGCTGCGCCAGATGGATCGTCTCGCCGGTCACCGCGGAGAGCGCATCGAGATGGTGGCGCGCGACCGGGGCGAGGGAGGCGCGGCGCCAGGCGGCATGGGCGAGGCGGATCAGGCGCGGGCCAAGGCTGTAGCCCTGGCTTCTGGCGTCACTGGTGAGCATGCGCTGGCTGACGAGGGTCTGCAGCAGGCGATAGAGCGTCGCCTTCGGCAGATCCGATTCGGCGAGCAGCTCCGAAAACCGCACCGGGCGCTCATAGGCGGCGACCTTGTCGAGCAGGGACAATGCCTTCCCTACGGTTCCATCCGAAGAGGATTGTTCGTTCACGGCGCCTCACAGTTCCAGTTTTGCGCGCAAACCGGATTTTTCTTTTTTCGATTGACAGAACTAGCACCACGCTACATCGTTTTCAATAAACGAAACAAGGTTTCATTATTTGAAACTCTGATAAACGGAGGAAAACGTCATGAGAACTGATTCCAAGCTTGAAACGACTATGCATCCGCAAGGGAAGACACGTCGCGGCTGGCTGATGGCCAGCGCCGCTGCGGTCGTCATTGGTGCGGTCGGCATGTCCGGCGCGGCGCAGGCGCAAAGCTATCCTGATCGTCCGCTCACCCTGATCGTGCCCTGGGGCGCCGGCGGCGGTACGGATGCGACGGCGCGCATCATTGCGTCGCTGCTCGAGGGTGAAATCGGCCAGCCGGTCAATGTGGTCAACCGCACCGGCGGTTCCGGCGTGGTCGGGCATTCCGCCATCGCGGAGGCGGAGCCGGACGGATACACGATCGGCATGGCTACGGTCGAGATCAACATGATGCACTGGCAGGGCCTCACCGATCTGACCTGGGAGGATTACACCCCGCTGGCGCTGGTCAACGAGGACCCCGCCGCCGTGCATGTGCGCGCCGATTCGGAGTGGGGCGATCTTAACGACATGCTTGACGCGATCCGCGCCAATCCCGGCGAGCATCGTGCCTCGGGCACCGGGCAGGGCGGTATCTGGCACCTCGCCATTGCGGGCCTGCTCTCCGAGCTCGACATGGATCCCGCATCGGTGCCGTGGGTGCCGAGCCAGGGAGCGGCGCCGGGTCTGCAGGATCTTGTGGCGGGCGGTGTCGATATCGTGCCGTCCTCGATTCCGGAGGCCCGTTCGCTGCTCGAAGCCGGGCGCGTCAAGTCACTCGCGGTGATGTCGAGCGAGCGCAACGACGCCTTCCCCGATGTGCCGACCACGCAGGAGATCGTCGGCGTTTCGTGGAATATCGGTGCATGGCGCGCCATTGTCGGTCCGCAGGGCATGCCCGAGGAGGCTGTCGAAACACTGACCGCGGCGCTTGAGACTGTCTATAACAGCGATGAATATGCCGAGTTCATGTCCGGCCAGGGCTTCGGCCTGCGCTGGGCGGTTGGCGACAATCTCGTCACCTTCATGTCTGAGAGCAACGAGAATCTCGGCGCCGTGATGCGCGAGGTCGGCCTCGCCGAGTAAGTTCGGCCTCGCCCCCGCGAGGTCTGCCTCGGGTGCCGTGCCCGTCCCTCCAGGCACGGCACCCGCTTTCCCTTGCATCGACCCTTGATCGGAGACGGGAATGCGGCTCAACGATGCCCTTCTGGGTTTATTGTTGTTCGGGATAGCGGCTGCGCTTTATCTCGGTTCGCGCGATTTCAAGCCGATTCCCGGCCAGCAGATCGGCGCGGGCGCCTTTCCGACCGTTCTTGCGACCGGCTTCGCCTTGTGCGGTGTCATTCTCGTGATCTCAGGTCTGCGCAGCCGCCTGCCCGCGATTGTTTGGACGGACTGGACCCGGGAGCCCGACGGGATCCGCAATGTCGTGGTGATCATCGGCCTGGTGATCGTCTATATCGTCTTTTCGCGGCAGCTCGGATTCATGCTGACAATGGCGCCGATCATCCTGATCATGCTGCGTCTGTTCGGTGTCGGCTGGCTGCTTTCGCTGACGATTGCGTTGATCGCGGTTCTGGGCATGCAATATCTCTTCGGTCGCTTCCTGCTGGTCCCGCTTCCCTGGGGTCTGCTCGCGCCGATACGCTGGTGGTGAACGATGGGTGCGATCGAGCAGGCCGCCGGGCTGGTGTTCCAATGGGACGTTCTGGTCACGATCTTCTTCGCGGCCATATTCGGCATGTTCGTAGGCGCCATACCCGGCCTGACCGCGACCATGGCGATTGCGCTGCTCGTGCCGGTTACCTTCTTCATGGATCCGATCCCTGCGGTCGGGGCGATGGTGACCTGCGCGGCCATGGCGATCTTCGCCGGGGATATTCCCGGCACGCTTTTGCGCATTCCCGGTACACCGGCCTCCGCCGCCTATACCGACGAAGCCTATGCGATGACCCGCAAGGGCGAGGCGGAGAAGGCGCTGGGTGCCAATCTGCTCTATTCGGCACTCGGCGGTCTGGTGGGGACGGCGGTGCTGATCTTCGCCGCGCCGCATCTCGCCGAAGTCGCCCTGAAATTCTCCTCCACGGAATATTTCTGGATGGCGATGCTGGGCCTGACCTGCGCCGCCTTCATCAGTTCCGGATCGCCGGTCAAGGGGCTGGTCAGCCTGCTGATCGGGCTGTCGGTGGCGACAATCGGGCTCAACAACCCCGCCGGACAGCCCCGCTTCACCTTCGGCAATACGGAAATGATGGGCGGGATCGATTTCATCGCGGCGATGATCGGTCTTTTTGCGGTCTCCGAAATTCTGCGCAACGCCGCCGGCGGGGCACGCAACCTGCCCGTGCCGCAAATGAAGATCGGTAATCCCCTGCGCGGTTGGGGGCAGATGTTGTGCACCTATTGGCGCCAGCAGGTGCGGGGCAATGTCGTGGGCGTCGGCGTCGGCGCATTGCCCGGTGCGGGAGCCGATCTCGCCGCGTGGATCGCCTATGCCGTGAGCCGGCGTTTCTCAAAGAACCGGGAGAAATACGGCAAAGGGCATGTGGAAGGCATCGTCGAGGCTACCTCCGCCAATAATGCGGCGGTGGGGGCGGCCTGGGTGCCTGCTCTGGTCTTCGGTATTCCCGGTGATACCATCACGGCGATCGTGATCGGGGTGCTCTTCGTCAAGGGGCTCAATCCGGGGCCGACCCTGTTCATCTTCAACCCGCAGAACATCTACGCCATCTTCCTGATCTTCATTCTGGCCAATCTGATCATGATACCGCTCGGTTATCTGGCGATCAGGGCGGGCAGGCAGTTGTTGCGCGTCCCGCGGCGGATCATCATGCCGGTGATCCTCGCCTTCTGCATGATCGGCGCCTTCGCCACAAACAATGCGGTGTTCAATATCGGCATCATGCTCGCCTTCGGCATTCTGGGCTTCTTCATGGAAGACAACGGGATACCGGTTGCGCCGTGCATTCTCGGCATCGTTCTGGGCGGCATGGTCGAGCAGCATTTCATCACCACCATGATCCGCAGCGATGGAGAGCTCCTCGCCTTCTTCGGACGTCCGATCGCGGCGGGGCTCGGCGTGGTGACGCTCTTGATCTGGGTCACGCCGCTGATCATGTGGCTGCGCCGCAGCGCCAGCGCGGCGCCACAGGGCGCCGGATCGGAAGGCGCCTGAGGGCCGGCTTCAGACGTGGCGCTGATTCAGGATGCGCGACGCGCGGGCGGGGCGTTGGTGCTCGCCGGCCGGGCGGAGGGCGTGGCGGTGTGTCCGGGATCCGCGCTCGCCCGCCCCGCACGCCGGATTACCTGGTGCGCTTCGGCGGCATCAGGAGACGCGCCATGGTGCCGGGTGAACCCGCCGAGAAAATCGTACCGGGGGGTGAGACGCAGCCGGCAACTGCGCCAGCCCTGCAGACCATTCCCGATAGAGGCCAGTTCCGACTTTTCGCGGCGGCGTGCAAGAGCGGATGCGAGGCGCGCGCACAGGAGCGTCGCTGCGCCCGGACAGGCCGGATCGGTCGCTTCGTGCCAGATCACCGCGCGACCATGGGCAAACAGCACCAGCGCGGCGGCCAGAACCTCCTCGCCCTCGCGCAGGAGCGCCACCTGACAACTCCTGTCACCCGCCATGGCGCGGCTGGCCGCGCGGATGGCATTGACGGTTCCGACATCCTGAAGCAACGCACGGCGCCCCTGACGCGCGGCTGCGCGGGCGTCACAATCGAGCAGATGTTCCACCCCCGACCGCAGGGAGGCGGCATCGCTGCTGCGCTGGAACGTGAGGGCGTTGTTCATGTCCGGTCCGGCTGCGATCGCTCTGGGCCACGGGACCGGCGGGCAAAGCGGACCCTCCCGCAATGGCGCGTCCGCTGCGCCGCTCTGGTCGCGAACCAGTGCCGCGAAGGCCGAGGCTGCCTGCGGAAGATCGAACTGAAGCGTCGTCGCGCGCCTGCCGAGCATCATGCAGGCTGCGGCGAAGGTGCGCTCCGCCTCCTCACGCAGAAGGAAGGGCGCGCCGGTCGCGGCCGGATGCGGGCGCATGATCTGCCAGCCGCGCGTCAGAAAACCGGTCGTCGCGCGCAGCGGGAACAGGCCACATAATGTCCCGGCGCGCCACACGGTCAGGATCTGCAGATCGCGCAGAGTGTTGTCGTGGCGGGCGACTGCGGCGAGCCAGAGCGGATGCAGGAAGGGATCGGGAACGAGCGCCCGCGATGCGACCCGCCGCCACGCGGTGCACAGGCTCTCCGCCGCCCGCGCCGGGAGCAGGCAGAGGCGGAACCCGGCGATATCCTCGCCGACATGCGTGTCGGGATCGAAGACTGCGCCGCGCGCGCCATGCGGCCCCGAACGCATTGCCTCCGATACCCCCTGATTCGAACGTGCCCACATGGGTGCCACCATGATCGCCTCCCGCTTTCTGCATGTCGCCGACCTGTCCTGTCCCGAAACAGAACAATCAGCGCATGTGCATGTCCGTGGGCGTTCACGGTTCAAGAACCATACCGCAATGACGTAGGGTGAGGTACCGGTGGCTGGTAACTTTTCGTTAAGGTTAATAAAGAGTTAAGGCAGGATGGAGCCGGATGCCACGCTTCTGGCTCCGCTTGCGTGAATGGCCGGCGCCCTCATCCGCCCCAGGCGACCCGCAGCGGATTGTCGGCGAGGGCTTGCGCATCCGGGCGGTCGATGCCCGGCTGGCCGAGAAAGGCCTGCCACAGTGCTTCGACCTCGTCACGGCCGAGATCCTTGACGATGAAGACGAGCCGGGTGAGCCGGTCGGCATTGTCGGGCCAGGCATCGAGAATGGCGGGGACATGCACGACATGCTGCACGCCATGCAGCACGACGGGATGATCGGGATCTTCGGCAATACAGACGATTCCCTTGACGCGCAGCAGCTTGGCGCCGTGGCTCGCGCGCAGGAGGTCGAGAAAGAGATCGAGGCTGCGCTGGGGTACGGGTGCATCGCTCGTCAGGCAGAAGGCCCGGATCGCGGCGTCGTGGCGGTTGACGTCGTGATGGTGGCCGTGATGTCCGTCGTGGCCATGCGCGTGCCCGTGATCATGCGCGTGCCCGTGATCATGTGCGTGCCCGTGATCATGCGCATGCCCGTGATCATGTTCATGCTGGCGTCGGTGCGCGGCATCTTCCGCCTCGGCGATGGCTTCGGCTGACAGCCATGTCGCAACGTCGCCGATCTTGCCCTGCGTGTCGAACAAACCCGACATCACCATGCTCTCGAGATCCAGCGCATCGCCGGCATCGAGGATCGCGGCCCCGGGATTGAGCTCGCGCAAGCGGACTGTGAGCGCCGCGAGCGCTCCGGAATCGGACAGATCCGTCTTGGATAGAACCAGCCGGTCCGCCATCGCGGCCTGGCGTACGGCTTCCTCATGTGCGTCCAGCGTCGCCGCGCCCGCCATGGCATCGACCACGGTGACGAGGCCCTGTACGGCAAAGCGCATCGAGAGATAGGGATGGTAGAGCACCGCATGCAGGATCGGCGCCGGATCGGCCAGCCCCGTGGTCTCGATGATCACACGCCTGAAGGGCATGATGCGGTCATTGTCGCGCTTGCGCAGCAGGTCCTCAAGGGTGTGAATCAGGTCACCGCGCACCGAGCAGCACAGGCAGCCGGCCGAGAGCAGGATCATGCCCTCGTCCACCGTCTCGACCAGCATGTGGTCGAGCCCGATCTCGCCGAATTCGTTGACGATCACCACGGTGTCAGACATGGCGGGGTCGGTGAGGATGCGGTTGAGCAGCGTCGTCTTGCCGGAACCGAGGAAGCCGGTGAGGACCGTCAGCGGCAAGGGCTCCGGGCGGCGTCCGGCGGCTGGCTGTCCGCCTGTATGATTGGTCATGCATCCTACTCCGTCAGGGCGCGGCGCGTGGCAAGCGCACGGCTGCGCCGGTTCTCCATGAGCACATTGGTGGCGACGGCGCCAACGACAAGAGCGCCGCCGAGGAATTGCAAGGGCACGAGCCGTTCGCCGAGCAGGATCGCCGAGGCGGCGGTCGCGACCACCGGCTCGGCGCAGAAGGCGAGGCCCACCACCACGGCCGAGGCGCGCACGAGGGCGACGAGCTGGAAGAACAATCCCGCCATATAGGTCGCGATCAGAAGTGCCACGGCAGCGGGCGCCACCGTCAGCGCCGCCGGCGGATCCAGCGCGCCGAGCACGCCGCCGACGATGATGCAGGCGGGGATCACGGCGAGATTGACCCAGAAGATCTTGGACAGGGTCGTCGTCTGTGGTGAACGGGTGCCGGAGAAGAATTGCAGGGTTGCCGAGGCGCTCGCCAGCCCGGCCAGCGCGACACCGCGCCAGTCGAGGGTTTCGAATGCGGGCCCGATCACCATCGCCACACCCGTAAAGGCCATGCCCGCCAGAAGGAGCAGGGCAGGACGCAGGCTCCCGCCATCCACGAGCGGCGAGAGCAGCACGATCACGATCGGGAAGGTGAAGAAGATGACCACTGCCACCGAGACCGGAATGAAGGTCACCGCGCTCATATAGCCGATCCCCACGCCCGCACCGCCGAGCGCGAGCGCGATCATGGCGCGGCCTTCACCGGGCGCGATACGCGGCAGCCGGCGCCAAAGGGCGGCGACGAGCGCGGCGACGAAGAACATCGCGATGACGCGGTAGAGGGCGACGGAGACACCGGACAACCCCGAATCGGCGGCCATGCGGGCAAAGACGATGCTGATCCCGTAAGCAGTCGCACCGGCGCTTGCGAAGGCGAGGCCGAGGCCGGGCGTGGTCACCAGGACGGTCGTTGTCGGGGAGGCGTCGGGCTGGCCCGGTGCGGATGACATGAACCCTCGTCGCTCGCTTGATCCGGCGACGCGCGTTCACGCGTCACCGCCCGGATCTAGCAAAGCCGGAAGGGAAAGACCATGCCGGGCGAAGCAACCCCGCCATGCGCGGGCGGTTCACCGCCAGTCGAAGACCTGAATGAGTGCAGGCGTCATGATCACGGCGAAGAGCACGGGCAGGAAGAACAGGATCATCGGCACGGTCAGTTTGGGCGGCAGGGCAGCCGCCTTCTTCTCGGCCTCGTTCATGCGCTGGTCGCGGCTCTCCTGGGCGAGAACACGCAGGGCCTGACCGATCGGCGTACCGTAACGCTCGGCCTGGATGAGTGCCGTCGACACGGCCTTGACGGATTCGAGACCAGTGCGCTCGGCGAGGTTCTCATAGGCCTGCCGGCGCTCGGGCAGATAGGAAAGCTCCGCAGTGGTGAGTGCGAGTTCTTCCGCGAGCGCGATCGAGGCTCGTCCGATCTCGGTGCTGACGCGGCGAAAGGCCTGTTCCATGGAACTGCCGGACTCGGCGCAGATCAGCAGCAGATCGAGGGCATCCGGCCAGGCCCGGCGGATGGACATCTGTCGTTTCTGCATGGCATTGCGCAGAAAGATCTCGGGAGCCTTGATCCCGATATATGCCGCAACGATCACGATACCGAGCTGGATGATCAGGCTGAGGTCAAAGTCATCCACGAAAAACAGGTAGAATCCCGTGATCAGCGTGAAGCTGATCGGCAGGACCAGGCGGAAGACCAGAAACGTATATTCGGATTTCTGCCCGCGAAAGCCTGCCTGCATCAACTGCATCTTGGCAGTTTCGGTGCCCAGCCAGTCCGAGAGCTTGAACTGTTCGACGAACTGGCGGATGCGCTCGGCGGGTCGCGAGCGCAGCGAGCCCCGGTTCTGTCGCGAGAGACGCTCGCGTTCACGCGCCCTGATACGGTCGCGTTCGACCGCAACAGCTTTCATGCGCTTGTCGAGATTGTCGTTCGCGATCAGCGGCAACGCGACTGTGAAGACGGTCGCGACTGCAGCGATTCCCGCCAGAACCATCGCCAGGAATTGCGGATCGGAAAGGGCCTGCATGATCATCGCTTTGCTCCGTCCCGATCAGATATCGAAGGAAATCATGTTCTTCATGACCATCACGCCAAACAGCATCCAGACCGCACAGACACCGAGCACGATCTTGCCGGTGAGCGTCAGCCAGAGCAGTTCGATATAGCTGGGGCTGGAAATGTAGGTCATCAAAGCCACGATGAAGGGCAGGGCCGCAATGATCGCGGCAGAGGCCTTGGCTTCCATGCTCATCGCCTGGATCTTGCCCTTCATCTTCTTGCGCTCGCGCAGGACGCGCGACAGGTTGCCGATGGCCTCGGAAAGGTTGCCGCCGGCCTTGGTCTGAATGGTGATCACCGTGGCGAAGAACGAGGATTCGGCCACCGGAACCCGCTCCGCCATGCGCTCGAGCGCATCCGACAAGGTTACACCCATCGCCTGCGATTCGGTGACGAGGCGAAATTCGCTGCGGATCGGCTCCTCGGCCGAGGCCGCGATCTCCCGCATGCAGTCGCCGAGCGGCAATCCGGCCCGGATTCCGCGAACGATGATATCCATCGCATCGGGAAGTTCGGTGATGAATTTCTCGATGCGCTTTTTCGCAAGATAGCCGAGAATCCAGTTCGGGAGACCGAGCCCGCCGGCGAAGGTGCCGAGCCCCGCCACGATTAAACTACCCCCGGTAAGGATGAAGAGAAACAGGCCGACCAGCAATCCCAGCGCAGCGCTCATCAGAAAGAAACGTGATTTCGTCCAGTCGAGGCCGGCATGTGCTATGCGCTCTTCCAGCGAAGCCTTGTTGCGTCCGCGCTTCTCCTCGATCTCACGCAGGGTCTGCACGATCTGATCGCGGCGCTGGGCGGAATCGCGCGGCACGCGCTCCACACGCTGGTTGGGCGTCTTCGCCATCAGGGCCTGCTGCCGCTTTTCCGCGCGCTTTTCCCCCGAGAGGAGCGGGTACAGGAAGACCTGCGCGATGCCGCCAAAGGCGACCGCGATCAGCATGACGAGAAGAATGTCGCGTGTTTCCATGGCCCTGTCCTGATCTCCCGATCGTCGTCAAGCAGGCTCGTTTGCCGCTTCCATCGCGTCGAGCGCCGTTGCGAGCTGCTCCTCGACGCCGTAATAGCGCGCACGTTCCCAGAAACCCGGGCGTCCGACGCCGGTCGAACGGTGGCTGCCGATCAGGCGTCCGTTCTGATCCTCACCGAGCACGTCATACAAGACGATATCCTGGGTCACGATCACGTCGCCCTCCATGCCCAGCACCTCGGTGATGTGGGTGATCCGGCGTGAGCCGTCACGCAGTCGCGCGGCCTGGACGATGACGTCGATCGAGGAGACGATCATCTCGCGAATCGTCTTCGAAGGCAGCGCGAAGCCACCCATGGTGATCATCGATTCGATACGGGACAGGCATTCACGCGGTGAGTTCGCGTGCAGCGTGCCCATCGAACCGTCATGGCCCGTATTCATCGCCTGCAGCAGATCGAAGGCTTCCGGGCCGCGCACCTCGCCGACGATGATGCGTTCGGGACGCATGCGCAGGCAGTTGCGGACGAGATCGCGCATGGTGACCTGGCCCTGACCTTCCAGATTGGGCGGGCGGGTTTCGAGGCGCACCACATGCGGCTGCTGCAGTTGGAGCTCGGCTGCATCCTCACAGGTGATGATGCGCTCGTCGTGCTCGATATAGTTGGTCAGGCAGTTCAGAAGCGTCGTCTTTCCCGAACCCGTGCCGCCCGAGATCACGACATTGGCGCGGACCTTGCCGATAATCTTGAGCACTTCCGCACCCGGCGGCGAGATCGCCCCGAACTTGACCAACTGGTCGAGGGTCAACTTGTCCTTCTTGAACTTGCGGATCGTCAGGGCCGGCCCGTCGATCGCGAGCGGCGGCGCGATAACATTGACGCGCGAGCCGTCGGGCAGTCGCGCATCGCAGATCGGGCTTGATTCGTCGACGCGGCGACCGACCTGGCTGACGATGCGCTGGCAGATATTCATCAGCTGCTGCTCGTCGCGGAAGCGGACATTGGTCAGCTGAATCTTTCCGTCGACTTCGATATATGTCTTGCGCGCGTTGTTCACCATGATGTCGGCGATGTCGTCGCGCGCCAGCAGCGGCTCGAGCGGACCGTAGCCCAGAACGTCGTTGCAGATGTCGTCGAGCAGTTCTTCCTGCTCTGCGATCGACAGGACGACATTCTTCAGTGCGATGATCTCGTTGACGATGTCGCGAATCTCTTCACGGGCGGAATCCGCGTCGAGGCGCGCGAGCTGCGCCAGATCGATGGCCTCGATCAGGGCGCCGAAGATCATGCTCTTCGTCTGGTAATACTCGTCTGAGCGCTGTCGCGTCTCCACGGCAACCGGCTTCTGCTTCGCCGGCTCCGGCGGTGGCAGGGGGCTGGCGTTGAAGCTGCCGGCCGGTCGCGGGTTTTCGACCGGCAGGACCGGGACGGCCGGTTCGCTCGCCGTGTTCGCCGGCCTGGCCTCCGGTCGTGCCGCAGGCATGCGCGGCTCCGCCGGTTGCTGATTTCCGATCGAGGATCTCTTGCCGAACATATGGATCACTCTCTGCGCGGTTTGACGTTAGCCGGCGGCTGCCCGACGGTCCGTTGACGGGCTGATCACGAAGCCGATTTGCGTTTCAGGAATTTGGACAGCAGCGGATCCAGCAGGCCGGCACGCTTGTTCTTCAATTCCGTGCGACCGATGAGCGTGGCCGCCAGCTCCGTGAAGATTTCCGCTGGCCGGCATCCGGGCTGCAATTCAGCGAGCATCTGCCCGTTATTGGCAGCCGAACCGAAGAGCTGGGCATCGAAGGGCATCTCTGCGTCCAGATCATGACCCACCGCCTTGGCGAAGTCCGCGCTGGTGATCTCCGGACGCTTGGGCAGACCGATACGGTTGAGCATCAAGCGTGGCGGACGATCATTCGGGCGTTGCTGACGCAACAGATCCGCGAGATTTTTCGCATTGCGCAGAGAAGCGAGCTCCGGCTCCGCGACGACGATGATGTCGTCGGCGGCAAGCAGGATGCGTTTCGTCCATGCGCTCCAGAGATGGGGCACATCGAGCACGATGCAGGGCATGTTGGTGCGCAGCAGGTCGAGCAACTGGTCGAAAGTGGTCTCGGTCAGATCGCAGGTTCGATCGAGAACGGCGGGCGCTGCGAGCAGCGACAGCTTGTCCGAACATTTCGACATCAGGCGATCGACCACATTGGCATCAAGCCTGTCGGGCGCGAAGATCGCTTCGGCGATGCCCTGCGGAGGATCCTGGTTGAAGTCGAGCCCGGCAGTGCCGAAGGCGATGTCGAGATCGGCGACCACTGTCGCCATATCGAGATCGCGTGAAAACGACCAGGCCAGATTATGCGCAACCGTCGAGGCGCCGACGCCGCCTTTTGCGCCGATGACGGCAACGATCCGACCAACCGGATCGGAGCCGGGCGTCGTGAACAGGCCGGATACGGCGCGGACCATATCGACAGGGGAGAGGGGAGCGATCAGGTAATCGCTGACACCGCGGCGGATCAGATCGCGATAGAGCAGGACGTCGTTGACATGGCCGACGACGAGCACCCGGGTGCCCGTATCGCAGACCTCGGAGAGTTCGTCGAGGTGGCGAAGGAACTGGGCCTGCTCGCTCTGGCCGACTTCGAGGATGATCACATTCGGCGTGGGAGCCTGGGCGAAGGCCGCGACTGCGCCGGCGGCGCCCCCGGCCTGAACGCGCAGATGCGCCTTCTGCATGCGCCGGTCGGTCGCCGCCGATTCCAGCGCCGTCGCGATATCGGGCGAATCACAAAACGCCTGAATCGTGACGCGCGGTATTGGCGCGATCATGTCGTCTTCACTGTGACTCATGACTTCAATATCCTTCGTAAACGACGTTGTCCTGTCGGGATTGGCATCCGTTCACGCGTGATCAGTCGCCGACATCGCTGATGCCGCCGCGCCCATCTTGCCGGTAGTTGGTGGACGGATCGTTGCCTTCGCGCAGTTTCCGGATATTTGCGGAACGTCGAACCGGATCGACTGCGCCCGGAGTGCGCCCGCGTACCAGATCGACAGGGTCGGCGATCTGGGAAGCGACGTTGCTCTGGGTGGCACAACCGTGGTTCCAATAGGGTTCGTTGCGCAGGTTGAACCCGGGATCGCTGACGCCGAGATCCTGCGGCCAGAGCCCGCAGGGGCCCTCGACCTGCGCCGCCATGTGGCGGAAACTCAGGCGGATCGGCGCGGCGAGACCCGATTGCGTCGGGTCGTAATGCGACACGGAATAAGCGTTGGACGGAATGCCGGCATCGCGTAGCCGGACGCGCAGCGAATCGAGGGTGCGCCCGGCTCCGGCTTCGGAACGCGGCACCTGGATGCTGATACGCCCCTTGCCTTCCTTGCGGTATTTTTCGACGAAGCTCTGCAGATCCTCCGTCTGACGATCATCG
>Ga0102934_1001083_pt1 | contig 18881 bp, 13 predicted proteins | sample SalPonR2_A_D1_MG_FD_78175 | JGI IMG/M metagenome (GOLD analysis project Ga0102934, IMG submission 78175) | Salt pond soil microbial communities from South San Francisco under conditions of wetland restoration - Salt Pond MetaG R2_A_D1_MG | ecosystem: Environmental > Aquatic > Marine > Intertidal... | reverse complement strand
GTCGTTAGAGTTTCAAACTTCATATATATAGTGCCTAAAAAAACAAAATACAATCTAGCTATCCAACCCAGAAGGACCTGAACATGACCGACAATCCAGCAGAAAACACCCTCAACCTGTCAAGTAATGCCCTCACGGTTTTGCGTAAGCGCTATTTCATCCGCGATGCCGGCGGCAAACCCCTGGAAAACACCGAAGAACTGTTTCACCGCGTTGCTCGCACCATCGCCGGCGTTGAGAAGGACAGCAAGCGGCGTGAGCAGTTTGAAGCCGACTGCTTTGAGATGATGTCTCAGCTTGATTTTCTGCCTAACTCGCCGACCCTGATGAACGCCGGCCGCCCCCTGGGACAACTGTCAGCCTGTTTTGTGCTCCCGGTTGGTGATTCTATGGAGAGCATTTTTGATGCCATCAAGCACACCGCCCTGATCCATAAAAGTGGTGGCGGCACCGGCTTCTCCTTCTCCCGTATTCGTCCGGCCAATGATGAGGTGCAATCGACCAGCGGGGTCTCCTCGGGGCCCATCTCTTTTATGCAGGTGTTTGATGCCGCGACGGAAACCATTAAACAGGGCGGCACCCGTCGCGGTGCTAACATGGCCATTCTGCGAGTCGATCATCCTGACATCATGGACTTTATCATGGCTAAACGCGATCCGACGGTATTGACTAATTTCAATATCTCGGTTGGCGTTACTGAAGCTTTTATGCAGGCGGTAGAAGCAGGTGATGACTACGCCCTGATCAACCCGCGTACCGGCGCGCAGGTTAAACTGCTGAATGCCACCAAGGTCTTTACCCAGATTGTCGATATGGCCTGGAACAATGGCGAACCCGGCATTGTCTTCCTCGACCGCCTTAACCGCGACAACCCCACCCCTCTGGTCGGGGAAATAGAGAGCACCAACCCTTGTGGTGAACAACCGCTGCTCCCTTACGAGTCGTGCAATCTGGGCTCGATCAATCTGGCGCGGATGATCAACAATGAGCAGATCGATTGGGATAAATTGAAAAAAATCGTCGGGCTGGCCACCCGCTTCCTCGATAATGTCATTGAAGCCAACGCCTACCCACTGCCGGAAATTGATCAGATGACCCGCGCCAATCGCAAGATCGGCCTTGGGGTTATGGGCTGGGCCGACCTGCTGATCCTGCTCAAGATCCCCTACAACAGTCCGGAAGCGGTGACCCTGGCAGAAAAGGTGATGCACTTTATCAATGACGCCGCCCACGAACACTCAGCAGAGTTAGCGGCCGAGCGCGGCACTTTCCCCAACTTTCCGGGGAGTATTTTTGATCATCCCGAAGGTCGTGCCATGCGTAATGCCACCTGCACTACTATTGCCCCGACTGGTACCATCTCAATTATTGCCAATTGTTCGAGCGGGGTTGAACCCTTATTCGCGGTCTCTTATGTGCGCCAGGTTATGGATAACAACAAGCTGCTCGAAGTCCATCCGGTGTTTGCCCGCATTGCCCGCGAGCGCGGCTTTTATTCAGAAGAACTGATGCAGGAGATCGCCGAAAAAGGCTCCGTGCAGGATATTAAGGTGATCCCCGAAGATATCCGCAAGATCTTTGTCACCGCCCACGACATTACCCCGGAAGATCACGTGATGATGCAGGCGGCGTTCCAGAAATATACCGACAATGCCGTCTCCAAAACCGTAAACTTCTGTCACAGCGCCGCCCGTGAAGACGTCTCTACCGTTTACCGCCTTGCCTATCAGCAGGGATGTAAAGGGGTGACCATCTATCGCGATGGCTCGCGCTCCATGCAGGTTCTCTCGGTGGCCGGCAAAGCACAAGCCAAAACCGAAGAGGATGTCCCGAACGAAACCCGCAAGGCGTTGCGCAAACGGGAACGTCCCCGGGCCCTGACCGGCGCTACCTATCAGATGGAGACCGGCTGCGGACCCCTCTACATCACCATCAATCAGGACGAAAAAGGGCTGTTTGAACTGTTCACCACCATGGGCAAGGCTGGTGGCTGCGCAGCATCACAGTGTGAAGCCATCGGTCGTTTGGTATCGCTGGCCTGGCGCAGTGGCGTACAGGCGCGCCAGAGTGTCAAACAGTTGATCGGGATTACCTGTCATAAACCCAGCGGCTTCGGTAACAACCGCATCACCTCCTGTGCCGACGCTGTTGCCAAGGCGATTCAGCTGCACATGGCAGATTCCGAAGAAATCGTGGCCGCCGTTAACAATGGTGGTGGTGCCTGTCCCGATTGCGGTGGCCCGGTTGAACACGAAGGGGGCTGCTGTGTCTGCCACGCCTGTGGCTATAGTGAGTGTGCCTGATCAGTTCACTCGCGCCACTGTCATCCCATCCGCGACCCAATCAGTTACCCGCACCAGGCACAGCTCTCCCGCTTGTGCCTGGTGCTGATCAATCAGTAGGGTCAGATAATTTTCCGACAACCCTTTGCGTAGTCCCTTGCTGACTCCCCCTTCAACCAGCATCAGCACTTCCGATCCGATAAAACTGCGGCTGAACTGCTGCAATTTTTCCTCTCCCAATGTGCGCAATCTGGCGGCTCGTTCCTTGATCAACGCCGGAGCCACCTGGTCGGGCATGGTCGCGGCCGGGGTTCCGGGCCTGCGGCTGAAGGGAAAAACATGCAGATGACTGAAAGGGAGCTGTTTTAACAATCTGTAGGTGTTGGAAAAATGTTCATCGGTTTCACCGGGGAAGCCACAGATGACATCAAGTCCAAGCGCCATTGCAGGCTGACGCAGATGCAGATCAGCAAGAAGATCAGCAAAAAAAGCGGTATCATAGTGACGATTCATGCGCCTTAGAATCTCGTCATCACCGGCCTGCAAGGGTATGTGCAGATGAGAGCAGAGCCACTGCTGTTGAACGAGGTAATCGCGCAATTCAAGGGGCAATTCGGTTGGTTCAATCGACCCTAAGCGCACGCGGCCACCAAAGTCACTGGCTTCTATCGCCTGCAATAAGGTCAGCAGACTGGTGCCATCCGCATCATCCTGGCCATAACCACCGATATGGATACCGGTCAGCACAACCTCTCGATAATCGGCCGCCCCCAGGCGCTCGATCTGGGCAACAACCTGTGCTACCGGTACCGAGCGACTGGGACCACGGGCATAAGGGATAATGCAGTAGGAACAGAAGGCATCACAACCGTTCTGAATCTGCACAAAAGCACGGCTGCGCTGGGCAAAGGTCTGCAGATCCAGAGGGTTGCAGTGTTCAGCAGCGCGAATGTTGGAAACCAGGGTGGTGACTTCGCTGCTGCCCTGCGACTGTGTCTGCGCCAGCAAGCTCAGCAACTCTTTTTTCTCCTCATTACCAATAATCAAAGCGACACCGGGAAGTTTTTGCAGTTCAGCTGGATTGACTTGAGCATAGCAGCCGGTGACAATAATACGTGCCGCCGGATTTAAGCGCTGCGCGCGGCGAATCAGCTTGCGTGACTGGGAATCAGTAGCCGCTGTCACCGTGCAGGTATTGACGATCACCAGATCAGCGCCGGCAGCAAAATCCACCGGTTGATAACCGTTGCCGGCTAATTGTTCAAGCATGGCCGCTGACTCGAACTGATTGGTCTTGCAGCCTAGGGTAACAACGGCTACCGATCTGGTTACTGAATCCATCCCCCCCCCAGCACCCGATCTCCCTGATAGAACACCGCCGCCTGACCCGGTGTTACCCCCGACCGGGGGACAGCAAATGTTACATTAACGCGGCCATCGCCCAATGGGACAACCTGCGCGGCTTGTTCCAGATGACGGTAACGGATGCGACAAGCGGCTGCAAATGGCTGTTGTGGTGACTGCGTACTCCATACACAGTTGCCGACAATCATCTGATCACAGCGCAGGTGCTGTTTTTCTCCAACGATAACTTGCTTGTTAGCAGCATCGATACGGATGACATAGAGGGGTTCGCTCCAACCAATACCCAGTCCTTTACGCTGACCGACAGTATAACGGTAGTAGCCCTGATGTTGCCCCAGCACTTGCCCCGACACATGAACTATGGCGCCGGCACAATCATCGAGTTGCCGTTCTTCTTCTAAAAACCGGACATAATCACCATCCGGGACAAAACAGATATCCTGACTTTCAGCTTTTTCAGCAACGCGCAGTTTAAAACGCACGGCAAGCGCTCTGACTTCTTCCTTGGTCATTCCACCCAGGGGGAAGCGCAGGTGTGACATCTGCTCCTGGGTCAGGGTAAAAAGAAAATAACTCTGATCCTTGTCGCCATCAATCCCCTTGTGTAACGCGTAGCGACCATCGGCCCCGGCAATAATCTGCGCATAATGACCGGTCGCCAGAAAATCCGCTTCGAGTTCACGCGCCTTGCGCATCAGTAACTCAAATTTGAGGACCTGATTGCACAGTACGCACGGGTTGGGCGTCAGGCCGGCAAGATAGTCATCACAAAAACGATCAATGACCTGCTGCTTAAAGTGTTTTTCAAAATTGATGACATAAAAAGGAATCTCCAGTTGTTCGGCAACCCGCCGGGCATCATAGACATCATCAAGAGAGCAGCAACTGCCGAAGGTCTCGCCATGCCTGTCGGTATACTGAGAATAGTCCCAGATCTGCATGGTCATACCAATGACCTCATACCCCTGCTCTTTCAACAGCGCGGCGGTCACTGAGGAATCAACGCCGCCACTCATGGCAACGACAACACGTTTTTTCACATCCACCTCAGAGAAAAGGCCCCGGCATAAGCGGAGCCTTTCGAAAAATTATCAGTAAAAAAACATCGACAAATCAGGAGTTTTTTTCTTTGTAATCCTTGATCGCTTCATGCAGGGCATCGGCGGCCAGATTCGAACAGTGCATTTTGGCCGGCGGCAGACCATCAAGGGCCTCCGCAACCGCCTGATTGGTCAATACCAGCGCCTCATCAAGGGTCTTGCCGATGGCGAGTTCCGTTACCATGGAAGATGTGGCAATCGCCGCACCGCAACCAAAGGTCTTGAACTTCACATCCTTGATGATGTCGCCTTCGACCTTCAGGTAGATCTTCATTATATCACCACAGGAGGCATTGCCGACTTCGCCCACCCCGTTAGCGTTTTCGATTTCACCAACATTACGTGGGTTGCTGAAATGGTCCATGACTTTTTCTGTGTACATCCTTCTATCTCCAATCTTTAAGATATTTCTACCAAGGTGTTATTTTAACTGGCCTTATTCACCATCCGGCACTCATCACAGTGTAGCGGTGTCGGAGCTTCACGTTGATAAAGGGGGCTCATGTCGCGCAGCCGTTGAACAATCGGGGGAAGTTCCGCCAGGATAAAATCAACTTCCTCCTCGGTATTTTCCGCACTGAAGCTGAAACGCACACTGGAGTGAGCAAGGACGATATCAACCCCCATCGCCTGCATCACATGGGAGGGCTCCAATGAACCGGAGGTGCAGGCAGAACCCGAAGAAGCGGCAATCCCCTTCATATCAAAAAACAACAGCAACGATTCCCCTTCGATGAAATTAAAACTGATATTAAGGGTATTGGGTAACCGCAGATCAGGATTCGGATGACCGTTGAGTTTGACATCGGGAACCGTGCTGAGAATCCCCTGTTCGAGCTTGTCACGCAGGCGACGGACATAGGCATAATCCTTTTCCTGATTGAGACGGGCCAGTTCGCAAGCCACTCCGAGGCCGACGATGCCGGCAACATTATGGGTTCCGGCGCGACGATTGCGCTCCTGATGACCACCATGCATAAAACGCGTTATGCGTGTACCGCGGCGCAGGTAAAGGGCACCAACACCCTTGGGAGCACCAACCTTGTGTCCTGACAGTACCAGCATATCGACCTTGGCGGCCTTGACATCCACCGGGACCTTACCAATCGCCTGGACCGCGTCGGTATGAAAACGCACCTTATGACGATTGGCAATCTCACCAATTTCGTGAATAGGGAACAGGTTGCCGGTTTCGTTATTAGCCCACATAATCGAAATCAGGATGGTCTGGTCGGTAATAGCGGCTTCCAGCTCAGCGAGGTCGAGCATGCCATCTTTATCGACTGGCAGGTAAGTTACTTCAAAACCGTTTTTTTCAAGATATTCACAGGTTTCCAATACGGCCGGGTGCTCCACCGTGGTGGTGATAATATGATTCCCCTTATGGCGCAACGCTTCAGCAGTCCCCTTAATAGCGAAGTTGTCCCCTTCACTGCCACAGGAAACAAAAATAATTTCTGCCGGCGAGCAATTGAGTAATTGTGCGACCTGTTCGCGGGCTTTCTCGATGGCTCCACTGACCATGCGGCCGGCCCAGTGAACACTGGAAGGGTTGCCGAATTGCTCACGAAAATAGGGCAGCATGGCCTCAAGCACTTCCGGCTTGACCATAGTTGTTGCGTTGTTATCAAGATAAATCTGCTTCACAAAAATCCTCCGGGGTTACGTGAATGTAAAAAAGTCAAAAACAAACCTGTTCTTTAAAGCGCTGATCAAGGCGGCGCCGGGCATCGTTGGTGAGATCTTCCAGGGTCATGGATGCGAGAAAACTGCGGATCTGATTTCCTAATCCTTGCCACACCGACTGGGTCGCACATTCGAGGTCGCACCCACAACTGCCATCATCATTCATACAGGAGACCGGCACGAGAATCTCTTCAACCGTATCAATTATCTGATCCACGCGAATCTGATCAGCCGCGCGCGCCAGGAGATAACCACCGCCGGGGCCACGCACACTTTTAACAATCTGACCACGCCTGAGCTTGACAAAAAGCTGCTCCAGATATGTCAGTGAAATTTTTTCTCGCTCGGAGATATCCTTGATGGTCACCGGATTGCCGGCACTGGCCAGATTCAGGCTCACCAGAGCACGAACGGCATACTGGGCCTTGGTAGACAATCTCATGAAACCGTATCCTCCTCATCAACCCGATACTGTACCAGTTCAGCTTTCAGCTTATCCTGTTCGTCGCGCAAACCGACCACCTGCTCCTCAAGGCGCTGAATTTGATCAAAGACACAACTCACTGCCTTGGCTACGGGGTCAGGCAATTCACCGTGCTGCAGATCAACACCGACCCGTTTTTCCCCTGACAGCACAACTCGCCCGGGGATACCTACCACTGTCGCCATGGCGGGCACCTCTTTAACAACAACAGAATTTGAACCGATTTTACTATCATCGCCGACGTTAAAAGGGCCAAGAATCTTGGCGCCGGAACCGACCACGACATTATTACCGAGGGTCGGATGGCGCTTTTCCTTGGCCCAAGAGGTTCCGCCCAGGGTCACCCCGTGATAGAGGGTGCAATTTTCACCGATTTCGGCGGTCTCACCAATCACCACGCCCATACCATGGTCAATAAAAAAGCCGCGTCCGATTTTTGCCCCGGGGTGGATTTCAATACCGGTAAAAAAGCGCCCGAGATGGGACACAAAACGCCCCATAAAAGTGCGGTTTTTATTCCACAACCAGTGAGAAAACCGATAAAACAACATGGCATGAAAGCCGGGATAACAAAAAATCACCTCAAAAATGCTGCGCACGGCCGGGTCGCGATCAAAAACTGCCCTGATATCATCTTTTAAAAAAGCGAGCATGAACAACCTCCTGAAAAAACCGCAACAACAAGGCAAAACATCAGAAAACTACCGCCTTCAGCGCTAATTACTATCTATAAATAACTATCATACCTGACTGTTTCTGTCAATTTCTTTCAAAGAGAAACAGTCAGGTATTCGCAACCTGAAATATCAAATTGATTTGTTCTGTTGTTTTACACCTGGACACTGTACTTAGCGGTCGACACTGGGTGAAAAATCACCTATAGTTGTTTCCATTAATTTGCTGGCCGCAATGGCTTTAAAATCCTATTAACATTGACCAAGGAGTGAGAGAGATGCCGGAATTCACCTATCAGGATCCCATGCCGATGGGAGCAGACACCACCAGGTACTACAAGATTGAAGGGTCTGAAAAGTATGTCAATGTCACCAATTTCGATGGCAAGGAAGTCATCAAGGTCGATCCGGAAGCGCTAAAGGTATTAGCCAACGTGGCGATGCGCGATGTCTCCTTTCTGCTACGCCCCGAGCACAACGAACAGGTTGCCAAAATTCTCAGCGATCCGGAAGCCAGCGACAATGATCGCAGCGTGGCCATGGCTTTTTTGCGTAATGCAGAAATTTCCGCCATGTTCGAACTGCCCACCTGCCAGGACACCGGCACTGCAACCGTTGTTGCTAAAAAAGGTCAGCAGGTGTGGACCGGCGGCAACGATGCAGAAAAAATCTCAGCGGGTGTCTTTAAGACCTACACAGAAGAAAACCTGCGCTACAGCCAGACCGTTGCCCTTGATATGTACAAGGAAAAAAATACCGGCACCAACCTGCCGGCTCAGATCGACATCTACGCAACCGCTGGCGATGCCTATAAATTTCTGTTTATTGCCAAAGGTGGTGGCTCGGCCAACAAAACCATGCTCTATCAGGAAACCAAGGCCCTGCTGAACCCTGAATCCCTTTACAACTTCCTGGTTCAGAAGATGAAAACCATCGGCACCGCCGCTTGCCCCCCCTACCATCTGGCCTTTGTTATCGGCGGCACTTCAGCCGATGCCTGCATAAAAACCGTCAAATTAGCAACCGCTCGTTATCTTGATGGTCTGCCGACCAGTGGCAATGATCACGGCCAGGCCTTCCGTGATATCGAGCTCGAAGAAAAACTTCTTAAAGCCGCCCAGGAGCTCGGCATCGGCGCTCAGTTTGGGGGCAAATATTTCGCTCACGATGTGCGCGTTATCCGGCTTCCGCGCCATGGCGCCTCCTGCCCCGTCGGCATGGCGGTTTCCTGTTCAGCGGACCGCAACATTAAAGCCAAGATCACCCGCGACGGCCTCTTTGTCGAGGAAATGGATCGCAATCCCGGACGCCTGATTCCGGAAAAATATCGCGGCAAAAGCATTCAGGGAACCCGTATCGACCTCAACCGGCCGATGCCGGAGATTCTCGCTGATCTTTCCAAACTCGACGTTGGAGCGCCTCTTCTTTTAGATGGAACAATCGTTGTAGGTCGGGATATTGCCCACTCAAAATTCAAGGAAATTCTCGATAGTGGCAAACCGTTACCTGATTACCTGAAACAACATCCGATTTACTATGCCGGCCCGGCCAAAACTCCTTCCGGCAAAGCCTCCGGTTCCTTCGGGCCAACCACAGCCGGGCGCATGGACAGCTATGTTGATCTGCTCCAGAGTAACGGAGGCTCGATGGTAATGATTGCCAAAGGCAACCGCAGCCAACAGGTTACCGACGCTTGTGCTAAGCATGGTGGTTTCTACCTTGGTTCGATCGGTGGACCAGCCGCAGTTCTCGCCGAAGAAAACATCAAAAAGGTTGAATGTATCGATTTTCCCGAACTGGGAATGGAAGCAGTTTGGAAGATTGATGTTGTTGACTTCCCGGCCTTTATTCTGGTTGACGACAAAGGCAACGACTTCTTCAAGAAACTTGGCCTCTAGTCAGCTGTCACAAAAAGCGGCACAAAAGCCCCGGCGCCATGCCGGGGCTTTTGTCTTTTGACCCCGGTGGCGCTATAGTAACACTGTCATTTTCCACCCTACTGCAACAAGAGCGATGGACAATCAATGAAGCAAACGATCATTTCGATCTATGAACGCCTGGTTTTAAAACACCCCCTGGTCACCCTGGGTCTATTGTTGATACTGGTTGCTTCCGTGGGCTTTTTTGCCAAGGATTTTCACCTTGATGCCTCAGCTGACTCGTTGATGCTCGAACACGACGAAGATCTGCGTTATTTTCGCCAGATTAACGCCCAGTACGGCACCAGCGACTTCCTGATTATCAGCTATAGCCCAAAAGGGGAATTGTTGGCACCGGAAACCATCTCCGATCTTCGCAAGCTGCGTGATCGACTGCTGGAAATTGAACGGGTTCCGCAGGTCATGAGCATCCTTGATGCGCCGCTGATCGACAGCCCACGCGTCACCCTGTCGGAACTCAGCCGCGAAATCCGCACTGTCGAGACCCCGGGAATCGACATGGAACTGGCCCTGGCTGAATTTACCAGCGGGCCGATTTATAAAGATTTACTGGTCAGCGCTGACGGGCGTACCACAGCCCTGCAGGTCATGCTGGCAACCAATGAAGAGCTACGCTCTCTGCATCGCCAACGCACCGAACTGCGACAGAAGCGGGATGATGGCGTCATCACAGCAGCAGAGGAACAACAGTTGGCAGAAGTTTCCGCCGCCTATGATCGGGTCAGCCGCACCCACAATGATCAGGAAGCCCGTGACATTGCCACCATCCGTGCCATCATGGATGAACATCGTGATGAGGCTGAGTTATATTTAGGCGGTATTCCGATGATTGTTGTCGACATGATCGATTTTATTCGCAATGATCTGGTCAAGTTCGGCGTTGGCGTTCTGGTGTTTCTGGTCTCTATGCTGATTCTGATTTTCCGCCGTTACCAATGGGTATTGTTGCCCATGGCCTGCTGTTTTTTAGCGGTTTTTTTTATGTTCGGATTTTTGGGATTGATCGGCTGGAAAGTCACCGTGGTTTCCTCCAACTTCACTTCGCTGTTGCTGATCATCACCCTGTCCCTCTGCGTTCATCTGATAGTTCGCTACAACGAACTGTTGGCCGAACAGCCTGAGGCCAGCCATGCCTCCCTGGTCCGTGAAACCATCCGCTCCAAGGCACTGCCGAGTATTTTTACCGCATTAACAACCATCGCCGCTTTCGCCTCGTTGCTAACCAGCGATATTCGCCCGATTATCGACTTCGGCTGGATGATGGCCATTGGCATCGGTTTTGCCCTGGTGATCAGCCTTATTCTTTTCCCGGCGGGGCTGGTACTGTTGAAAAAGCCACAACCTTTCGTCCCCCGCCTCGACATTACCGGCTATATCACTAGATGGTGCGCTCATCTGGTCGAACATCACGGCCGGGCAACATTGCTGACCTTTGCCTTGATCACCCTGATCAGCATCTACGGCATCACCCAATTATCGGTTGAAAACCGCTTTATTGACTACTTTAAACCAACAACAGAAATCTATCAGGGCATGGCACTGATCGACCGGCAACTGGGCGGCACAACCCCCCTCGATGTCATTGTCGATGCTGATCCGGAATTTTTAGCCAACCTCGAACAGCAAGCGGCAGTTGCCGACGATGACCCTTTTGGCGACGATTTTTTTGCTGATGATACGGTTGAAGCAGGTTTATCGGGCAGCAGCTATTGGTATAACAGTTTCCGGGTGAATGACATTCACGCGATCCATGACTATCTCGACCAACTTCCGGAATCAGGCAAGGTACTGTCCATGTCGACCACCTTCACCTTGATGAAGCATGTCAATGAAGGGCAACCTCTGGACAACATTGCCCTGTCGGTGATCCATCGCAAGTTGCCTGAGGTCATTGACGAAACCCTGTTTCGCCCCTATATGGCTCCAAACGGCAATCAGATCCGTTTTAATCTGCGGATTATCGACTCCGACCCGAACCTGCAGCGCAATGAGCTGCTCGGTAAAATCGAAAGGGATCTGGTTAAATTGTTTGATCTCAAACCAGAGCAGATCAACCTGACCGGGATGTTCGTACTTTACAATAATGTTCTGCAGAGCCTGTTTGCCTCCCAGATCATGACCATCGGCGTGGTTTTTCTGGTCATTGTCGGCATGTTTCTGATCCAGTTTCGCTCCTTGCGACTGGCGCTTATCGCCATTGTTCCCAACCTGATGTCAGCTGCTGCGGTATTGGGATTGATGGGACTGCTGAAAATTCCCCTGGATATCATGACCATCACCATAGCGGCTATCACGATCGGGATTGCGGTAGATGATACCATCCACTACGTCCATCGCTATATCGATGAACTACGTGTCGATGACAATCCCCTGGGGGCGATCAAGCGCACCCATGACAGTGTTGGGCGCGCCATGTACTACACATCGATCACCATTATTACCGGTTTCTCCATTCTGGCCTTGTCCAATTTCAATCCAACCATCTATTTTGGATTGTTCACCGGCCTGGCAATGATTGTCGCCATGTTTGCCAACTTAACCCTGCTGGCTCTGCTGCTCTTATTGTGGCAAGCACGGCAACAACCGACATAAAACCACCATAAAACACTGGCGCCCAGTCAACTTACAGGATATTATTGAAAACTTTGCCATCAAAGAATACGACTTTTTTCAGGACAGGAATAACATGAGCAGCAACGAACTACTTTCTTTCAGCGAACTGGCCCTGGCCCCGGCCATCATTAAAGTCATCGACGACGTCGGTTACGAATCACCCACGCCCATCCAGGCCCAGAGCATTCCTCCTTTGCTTGCAGGGCGGGATCTGCTCGGCCAGGCGCAGACTGGTACCGGCAAGACCGCAGCCTTTGCATTGCCGCTATTAACCCGCCTCAAGCCGGAGCTGAAATATCCGCAATTACTGATCCTAACTCCGACCCGCGAACTGGCTCTCCAGGTAGCCGAGGCCGTGCAAACATATGCTCGCTATCTACCGGGGTTTCAGGTTCTGCCGGTTTACGGTGGCCAGAACATGGTTCAGCAATTGCGTCAGCTTCAGCGGGGCGTGCAGGTCGTGGTCGGCACCCCTGGTCGGATCAAGGATCATTTGAATAGGGGCACGCTGAAACTCGACAAACTGAGCGCCGTTGTAATCGACGAAGCTGACGAAATGCTGAAGATGGGATTTATCGAAGAGGTTGAAGAGATTCTCTCCCACGCTCCCGCCGAACATCAGACCGCGCTTTTCTCCGCCACTATGCCGCAGGGAGTACTCAAAATTGCCCGGCGTCATCTCAAAGACCCGGTTGAAATCCGGATCAAATCCAAAACCTCGACGGTTGAACAAGTCACCCAGCGCTACTGGCAGGTCAAGGGCCTGCACAAGCTGGACGCCCTCACCCGTATTCTCGAGGCCGAAGAAATCGACGGCATGATCATCTTTGTGCGCACCAAAATCGCCACCGTGGAGTTGGCAGAAAAGCTTGAAGCGCGGGGTTTTTCCAGTGCCCCCTTAAACGGTGACATGACCCAGGTAATGCGCGAAAAAACAGTTGAACGTCTCAAAGAAGGAAGTCTCGATATTGTCGTTGCCACCGATGTGGCTGCCCGCGGGCTGGATGTCAAACGCATCAGCCACGTCGTCAATTATGATATTCCCCACGATACCGAAGCCTATGTTCACCGCATCGGCCGTACCGGGCGTGCCGGCCGTGAAGGCAAAGCGATCCTCTTTGTAGCCCCCCGTGAAAAAAGAATGCTGGCGGCAATTGAACGTGCTACCCGGCAACCGATCAAGGCCATGGCTTTGCCAAGCCGCAAAGAAATCACCAATCGCCGCGTTGGTCTGTTTAAAGAACAGATCAATGCCATCCTTGAATCCCAGGATCTTGAGTTTTTTGAAGAGCTCATTGATGACATTCAGACTGAGTATGATATCGGTCACCGCCGCATTGCTGCAGCCTTGGCCTTTCTCCTGCAGAAGGAACGCCCGCTGCAGATGGAGGATGACAATTTTGTTCAAGAGGAGCCAAGTGAACAACGCTCTCCCGCCAGGAGAAGTGAACGCAGTAGCGGCGAACAAGCAACTTGTTACCGGCTCGAGGTCGGACGCAGTCACGGAATCGAACCAGGCAATATTGTCGGTGCTTTGAGCAACGAAGGACGGATCGACAGTCGCTCGATTGGTCGTATCAATATTTTTGAGCACTTCAGCCTGGTCGACCTGCTCTCCCCTCTTGACGCAGCGCAAATCAAACGCATCAGGGATATTAATATTAATCAACATCCGTTATTAATCAGCCCGGATACCAAAGGATCAACGCAACAAGACACCCAGAGAAGAACAAATCGTGGTAAGCGGTTTGTCGGCAAGGGGCGCAGCTCGGCTCCTAAAAAATCGCCGCCGCGCAACCGATCCACCAAGCGCAGCTGATTCAGGTAGCTGTATACGAACTTCCGACGGGCTTTGTCCTCAGCGATTTTTGATCTGTCACTGAGGATAAAGACCCTATAATTTACCTTGTTTCCAGCAAACAAAGGGGGATGGTAACCTTTATAAGCCCTATTCAGAGTGGAAAAACTTGAGGATGAATCAAGAACCGGACATAGACGCCATCATTACTCAAAATCAAGACATTCTCAAAACCATGCTGTTGCTCAGCAAACATTTGAGTTTGTACGATGAAGACAATGCTGTCGTCCAGGCTGCCAGCGCCAAGCTGATGAACAGCATTAATGCGGCCCATGCAGCCAATCTGCCGTTACAAATTACCGTCGCCAGAAATAATTTTATGGTGTTGGGGCAAATACTGGGCCCTAAAAACCAACTCTTCAGCACATATGCCTATCGTATGTTTCAGCACGGCATCACCTCTTTTACCTTAACCTCTGCACTCACAATATCTTCCCTTTACCAGTTTTTGCGCATCATCATGAACAACCCCGATGACACCTGGAGAGCTGATGGCATCATCAACTTGCTCGCACAGAGACAGATTGACGGGGTAATCATCACCCAGATGTCGCGCAAGGATTTTCTGCTGATCGATGGCAAGGATCAGATTAACCAGAAAAGCAGACAGAGCACAAGCGACCGCTTCTGGGAGCGCTACGCCCGCTCGCTGATCGCTGCCCTGCCTGATGCTGACCTTGACAGTCTCGCGCAAGGAGGGCTTGATCCCGCTCTCCTGGCACGCCAACTCAGCCAGGTATTAACGGGCACAACCGGAGAAGATCAGTCTCAGTTCAACAAAGCTCTGATCCGCTGTATTACCACGACCCAAGCTCACCATCCTCAAACTGAGCGCCTGGAAATCCTAATTAAGCTGGCAGAATTGATCAACCATCTTGATGATGTTCCCAGGCAACAAATCGTCAAGGAACTCTGTAAGCTGTCGATTCCGGCATCCTTTGCAGAAGACCTTTTCACTAATCTGTCCAATAAGGTGATCCTCAACGCATTGTATCAAGCGACCTCAGGGGAGCACCATTCATCGCCGATGATGCTGTCCTTGATTAAAAAACTGGCGGAGTCACGGGAAGTGGTCTCTGCTGAAGAAGTAAACCGACTGACACGTGAAGAACAGGGCTTTTTGACAAAGGCAGGTGAACTGTTGAGCAATGAAGATATTGCCCAATACGTTCCATCGGAATACCAGAACACCTTGCTGGATATTCTCGCTAACCCACAACCACCAGCGGCTCTAGGTAGCGAACTGCAACACCTCAAAACCAGTCTGGAAAATTTCCAGGTCGACCTTCAAACCGCGCAGTTATCACTTTATTTGTTAGATCATGGGCCCGACAAAACGCAGATGCCGGCGCTGTATCAGCAGATTGTCAAGGCGCTGCAATTCCATATTGATGCTGGTGATTTCGCCAGCGTGCTGACCCTCTGTCAATCAAGTTTTGCTCATGCCGGCAAGGAGGACAGTCAATCTCTGATCAACATGATTCCCTCTTCCTTATTAAAGCAGGCGGTGGCAGAAGCCTGTTACCAGGGCAAAGACCAGAAAATCATGATTGGTGAAATCATTGACCTGGTCGGGTCACCCTTCATTTCTCCTTTAATCGAATTGACGATCAGCGAAACAACTCGCTCTAACCGGTTTTTTTATTTGAGTTGTTTAAAAAAACTCGGACAACAGGTTGTCGACTCCGCAGTCTCTTACCTTGAAAATGATCAATGGTATGTAGTCCGCAACATGCTCCTTCTGCTCGGTGAACTTGAGGCCAAAGAACAACTCCCTAGAATCAGGCCCCTGCTCAACCATAGCCACAGCAAAGTGCGACAGGAAGCGTTAAAAACCTGCCTGCTACTGGGTGATACCCATTCCATCAAGGAGATTGTTACCAGTCTCCACTCAAAAAATCGTCAGGAAGCACTTAATGCTGTCCTTCTCGCAAAGTTGATTAACCATCCGGAAGTAACGAAACATCTGCTGGCCATGCTCGGCGAAAAATCTCTGTTACATTTTGACCTGGAGCTGAAAAAAAATTTGGTGCAAACTCTGGCAGAAAAAGTTCATCCCGAAGCACTGAGGGTTTTTTCCAGCGTCTTAAACAAGCGCAAAATGTTTCATCGCCAGGAATTTGAACAACTTAAAATTGAAATTATCAGAGCCCTTGCCAAGTACCCTGCGGATCAGGCCAACCCACTGCTCAATCAACAACTCGGCAAAGGGAACGTTGAAGCGGTCAACCTTGCCAGACAAATTCTTCAGCGTAACTTTCAGGAGAAAAACCCATGAAATCAGGCATTGATCGCAGTAAAATCGACGACCTATTACGCCTTTTTTCAACTGCCATCGCCACGACCAATCTCTATTCCCTTTCCCATGAGCAGGTGCAGAAACAAATTCCCCGCATCAGGGAATGCTTGAACACCCTGTTTAACCAGCAAAGGGAATTAACCTTTATGATCGTCAACAGGGAACTGTTGTACGACGGCACCCCCCTGGAACAAACCCTTCATTGCGAGCGCATCACCCGTTCTCTGTATGGTCAAAACATCGGCTACTTTAGTCTGAAAAACGGAATCGGCAACAATGAAATCGAGCTATTCATCGATGTTGTTTGTGGTAATCAGTCAATCCGGCAGTTCGACACCAGAGCCCCCCATATCGACTATGGTGAAATTGACGTCAAGGATGACCCGGACAGTACCCTGGCGATTGCCCGCTTTGAAGATTTAAGCTCCGAGGAACTGGCGAGCATCAAAACTCTTTATGATAAAATTGCCACCAAGGATGACTTTGACCTGCGCCGGATTTCCGCCATCATATCCGGTTTTGTTACCGCCTTCCAACAGGAATGCAACCCGCTACTGGCCCTGGTTCCACTAAAAAAGGAAGATGAATATACCTTCGCCCATTCGATTAATGTGTCCATTCTCAATATCGCCCAGGCAACCTCCCTGGGCTTAAGCAACGATTTGCTCCATGATGTGGGTGTGGCCGGGATGCTGCATGATGCCGGTAAAATTTTTGTCGATAAGGAAATTATCAGGGGGACGGAGCAGTTATCTGATACCGAGTGGCAGGAGATCAAAAAACATCCCACGCGCGGGGCACAGTACCTGATGGGGCAGAACGATGTGCCGCAGATCGCAATTTTAACGGCCTTTGAACACCACATGCGTTACGACCAAACCGGATACCCGACCCCACCGTCCGGTTGGCAACTTAATCTCTGCAGTCAGATGACGATGATCTCCGACACCTTTGATGCCCTTAGGACCCGCCGTGCCTACAAAGAACCCTGGGATCTGCCGCAGATCAGTGGCCGGATGATGGAGGTGGCAGGCAGTCAGCTCAACCCCTATCTGACAATGAATTTTTTTAAACTACTCAAAACCTGCGGCGATCAGATTATTGCCGACGGCCTGGAATTATCGGCGGAAGCGCCCCTTTTGAGCGAAGAAGAACTCAGCAGGCGCTGCGTCTGCGAATAACCGGCCGACACTCATACTATCCTATTCGGCACCAATCCAGACCTTCACTTGCCGTAGCCACGGCAGATCATGGGCACGAGCTGACAAAGTAGTCTGTAACTGCGCAAGGTTTTCGAAAGAAACATCTTCGACTGCGTAGAACAGGTCAACCTGAATGCCCTGATCGAGATAATGCAAAATAGTATGATGAGGCCGCTCAAATAACGGCTCCCCCTGCCAGCGTTGAGTTAACAGGTCAATGGCGTCCGGTCGCAAGGGCAGTCGATACTTGTCTTCGGTGACATCGACATGCTCATCACATTCCGGATCGATATGAAAAGTGACATCGGAAATGTGACCATATTGATTCCGCAGCAAGCGCGCGACCCAGGCCCCGACTTCATGACCCTCTGACACGCTGATATGCGGATCGACCTGCAGATGGATATCGAGCAGGGTGCGGTTGGCCATGCGCCGGCTACGCAGGTCGTGGACATCCTTAACTCCGGGGATAGTCAGGGCGGTTGCGCGGATACTGGTGACCTCGTCCTGAGGCAGCGCCGTATCGACCAATTCTTTAAGACTGTCCCAGATCAGGGTAAAACCGATGCGCGCCACCATCAACGCGACAACCACTGCCGCCACCTGATCGAGCCAGGTAATACCAAGCAACGTGCCACCAATGGCCACAAAAACGACAATGGAAGACAGGGAATCGGTGCGATGATGCCAGGCGTTGCCTTCAAGCAGGCGTGAGCTGATCTGTCGGGCAATGCGCAAGGTGTAACGGTAAATCCATTCCTTGCTGGCAATCGAGGCCAGAGCAACGACCAGGGCAATGGCTCCGGGAGTCACCAGTTCACGTGGAGTTATCAGACGCATCATGCTGTCCCACACCAACGCACCGGCAACGGCAATCAGCAGGGCACCGAGGATCAGGGTTGCCAGAGTTTCGTAACGATCATGGCCGTAAGGGTGATCTTTATCCGGCCGCTGGCGACCATAATGACTGGCAACCAGCACCAGAACATCGCTGAGCATATCGGACGCAGAATGAATTCCGTCGGCAATCAGGGCGTAAGAATTGGCCCAGAAACCAACGACAATCTTAACAATAGCATTAATGACATTGACAACCAGGCCGACCAGAGTGACCTTCCGCGCCGCTTGTGCCTGCTGGTCAGGTGATGCAAGGGAAATATCCATCGTCAATTTATCTTCACACCGGAATAAAACAGGTATTATTATCGATAGTCTTCAAGGTCGCAGTCAACAGTTTGACAGCCCGTTCCAGATCGTTCAAATCAAGGGTCTCTACCGGGGTGTGCATATAACGTAAAGGAATCCCCAACAATGCCGTGGCAACCCCACCACGGGAGAGTTGCATCACGTTGGCATCGGTGCCGGTAGCGCGCGGTAC
>Ga0102934_1001081_pt1 | contig 18904 bp, 16 predicted proteins | sample SalPonR2_A_D1_MG_FD_78175 | JGI IMG/M metagenome (GOLD analysis project Ga0102934, IMG submission 78175) | Salt pond soil microbial communities from South San Francisco under conditions of wetland restoration - Salt Pond MetaG R2_A_D1_MG | ecosystem: Environmental > Aquatic > Marine > Intertidal... | reverse complement strand
TCACTACCCTAAAGAATGCTCCGATTTTCTTAATTTTTGCATTTTTGGAAACAGAATCCTTAAACCAGTTTCAACTAGTGAATTCAAAAATCGGCCTTTCGAGTCAAGACCCTCGGATTCGGGTTCAGGGGCCCAAAGCCAGTTTCAGGATTTTTTTTATTTTTTTTTTAAATTTTTCTTGTGACCTAGCCTTACACATTAGTCTCTCCGCAGTACACTCGTGTTGTTCATTTCACTATTCGAGACGGTCTTGCCCTCTCTTCAGACACTGGAGGTGCGCCGTTGTCGCTGAAAATTATTGATGTCTAGGAGCGTCAAAAATCTCGGCGTTGCGGGTTTGATATACATTCCACGGGTAATCTGCTGGATTGTCAATGGTCAACATACACACAACAGCAAACTCCTCGGTAAAGTCTTGCCACATGTTTTCAAAATCTGCATGCAAATCCGCTACGGTTGAATCATGAAAGACCGACTGCTGCGTCCACAAACACAAATCGTAGCCATCGCGCAGTGCCTGTCGTAAATCCGAGAGCGTCGCGCTTGCTTGCACTTGCTGCTCGTAGATTGAAAACACGAGCGCGCGAAACTGCCGCGGTGTCATGATCTTGTTGCCTTTTCCGGTAAGGTTGACATAGAACCGCGGCTCCGCCTCGTTCGGTGCGTACTTTTGCGCCAGCCGACGCTGTGACATGGGCATGCGAGAAACAGGGAGTCTTGGGGCCGACAGCTCGGTACTAATGCGCCTGTAAAAGTCATCGGAAATGTTGTCTCCGAACTCGAACTGATAGAGCGCGCAAGCTCGAACAATGTGCTCTAGCGAGACGCAGTGAAGGCCGTTGAGCTCAATAGGGCCCACGTTCTCAAACAAGAGCTGACGAAGAACGGGCGTGTGCCCCTCGCCAAACATCTCTCGTAAACGGAACCCGATACAGTCTTGTATAAACGGAGTATAGAGCCATTTGTTGTTGGTAGACAAGCGGACGATGCCGCGTGCACCAGTTTGCCTGCGAATGTGCGCGAGACGCGCAGCGCTGCGCCTGTGTTGTATTATGCGTGGTGTTTCTGTGACCACTAATTCGAATGCTTGTCCCCGTGCCGCGTGCGTGCTGCAGAAATACAACCCACTCGTAGATGATCGACACCTCGGCTGGTTATTGCATCCCTGCGCGTCACAGTGTCCCTGTCGCTTGCGGTCGACGACGCGCAAAGTAGCTGGCAGGCTCATGTTTCGCGGCGGCTGGAGATTGAAAGTTATTTCGGTATGAATTTTGTCATTTCAATGAAAATACTCAGCGCTCAGTGACCGGAAGCTCTTCTTCGCTGCAATCTTCGACCTCCTCGACAAGCACTGTATCCATAGAGCTAGTCTGCTCCATGGAAGTGCCCGACAGTTTCCTCTGTGCTTTCCCAATGTCGGCAGATCGCAGGCGCAGCTTGGCGCGCGATTCGTCGTTGTCGCAGCAGTAAATGAGCTGCGGGTGAGAGAACTGCTCTACCACGAACAGCAGATTGCACACGGAAATAACGAGCACAAGCCACTGCAGAGCAAATTGCGCCTCGGTAGACGAATCGTTTGTCTCGGCGCCCAGCAAGACAAAGAAGAAGTTGATTGTACTGGTTATGCTATACACAAGACAAACAAACTGCGAGACTCCGGAGCGCATAAGCAGTGGGTTCTTGATCTGGTGCATCAATGCACGCAAATTGGCATAGCCGTGCGATATGCGAAAGAGCGCGTAGACCGACGCCGACACCGCCGATGTCAGGGCCTGCTGCACGGCGATGTACGAGCTGCGCGATTCTTCGTCCACTTCGTAGTGTAGCTGCGCGAATGCGATGGCGAGAACCGTTATCCAGAGAATAAAAACATTTACGGTGTTTGCCGCGTGCAAAACAATCCAACAAGTCACCCTCATTCTGGTTGCTCTGTGTTTGCGCCGGGACAGACGCACCAATCTTTAATGTTAAAGCGCTGGCGCCAGCCTACTGTGCGGCACTTGACTCTGCTTTGCCGGCCTCGATCGCCTTTTCGCGCTCGTGTGCTGCTCTCGCCACGAGCCCCGCGGCGTACTCGCGCAGGCACTCGTCGTCGTCGTGCGCGCCCGTGCGCTGCGCTCCGTCGCGACACATTGTGGAGCAGAAAAAGGCGCCCTGGCACTTGCATGCGAACGTAGCCGGCTTCTCGCAATTCGCGCACATCGGGGCGTTCTCGTCCGCCGTGCACGTTTCCATTGTGCCGACGGGGCAAAGGTATATTTCGCGAATAGCCACTTCGCCCGCCTTGCGCGGATGCGGTGAGATCTTGTACACAATATCCCAGCCGTTCATCAGCTCGGCCGTGTCGCGGTGCAACAGAATTGCGTTGGCGGTTCCCTGTGACAGGCTGGAGCCGTCGTGTAACACCCAGTCTTCGTGCTTCACCTCGAGCGGGTTGCACTCAAAGTGCGCAAACAGAATCGCTTGCCGCGTGCCCGGCGTTCCGTCTTCGGTCTCGAGAAGCTTGGCCTTGCGGCCAGAGTCTTCTTCGGGCAACTCGCCCTCGACGAGCGTGACGACATACTCGGGTATTGTGTTGGTCAGCTTGTACTCGGCGCTCGCGGGAACCTTAAAATGCGGCCGTTCGGCTCCGTTTTTGTTTTCCTGTTCCGTGTTCTTTTCTTCCAATTGCTCGAACCGCAAACCGAACTTGCCGGACTTCTTTGGAAAACGCAACATAGTTGCCTCTTTTTGCACCGTGAATGAACGGACCTCCAAAGCGCCGCCTTGTGGCCAAATATTCACAGCAAGCTAACAACACAGCGTGGGCTATCATCCGAATACTGCTGTGGACCACCGGCATCTCGCTCGGTGTCTTTGCATCAATCACACTGGTCCGGCTCATCAACCAATCGAGCGAAGTGCGACGCTGTCTCGACATCACGCGCTTCAAAGTCCAGCCCGTGACACCGGCACTGCCTCAGCCGCAGGAACATGAACCGTCGGCGTTTGGGTACATCTTTTTCGACACTCAACAGCGCTTTGTGCGCTGGCGCATTGCCGACGACTATACGAGTGCCGGAGTGCCCGTGACCGACATTGACTTGCACGGCCCGCTGACGCCGCAGTCGCCCGACGTTGCCCCTGTCGCGCTCGACCTCAAGTCGACGCGCACCGCCGCTACCCATTATTTCAGAGGCAATGCGACAATAGACGCGCGTCTGCTATTCGAGATCCAGAACGATCCCGCTTCCTACTACCTAGCACTATATACCGGCGTTGGTGTGCAGCGCAGGGAAGTTGGTCGCGATTTTCTGAATAAACTCTGCTAATCTTTAGTGCGTCTGCAAGTTTTCCGGAAGAGCCGAGTTGGCGGAGAGAATGGCATCAACAGAAACTTCTCCTGCCGTTGGCCGAGTCCACACAAGCGCCGCGTCGAGCTGGGATTCGGTCAGCAGCTCCTGTGTGTACATAGAGGTAAAGTGCCGGTTCATCTCGGTGCGATGTTTCATGGCCCTGTTGCTCGTCAACGACGTGGCGTGTGCGCTCTCGATGCGCTCGCGCGCCGCGTCCAGAATGCTCGGCGTGCACGCGGCGGTTGCCGGAACTACGCGGTCGTAAATCGCGTCATTTTCGTGTTTGCTGCAGAGAATCGAGTGCGAGTACGCGTACGCGTGTCGCTCGTGCGCGTGTGCGTGGTGATGCGGATGCGTGTGGACGTGGAGGTGATGTTTGCTCATGGGCTGCACAACGGTGTTTGTTGAATTTAATATTGAGCGGTACAAAGGGTGGAGACAGACAAAGCAAAAAAACCCAAATATTTGTTTTGCTGCAACAATGACAACAACACCTGAAACCGAGCGCGGAAGTGGCCACGGACCCGTGACGCGCAAGACGCCGCTGGAAGCATTTTCGCGCCTTTTGGAGAGCACCAAGACGCACGCAAACCGCTCGCGTGCGTCGCACACCGCAAACAACGTCGTTCAGCACAGCGACGAGGAGCTGGAGCGACAGCGCAATCTCAGCCGCGTGCTGTTGAAATCGAACACGGCCGTAGAGAGCGACGTCGAAGCGCCGGCCGAAGTTCAGGAAGCGACGGACGCGGCGTGCCGCGAGCGCTGGAAGAAAACGCGCGATCAGTGTCTGCGCGAACGGATCACCAATCTGCGCGCGGTGTGTGGCGACGGACCGGACGCAGAGCCCGAGAAGCTGCGCGCGGCGGCAATGCGCTGGATTTCCGCCGAACTGGCGCGACCCGCCGAAACTCTGTCGCAGCGCAGTCTTCGCGTCATGCAGAAGCCGTTCAACGAACTCTGCGCCTCGCTGGCGGCGCGCAACGCCGGAAAGTCGAAAACTGCGGTGATGAAGCTCGCGATCAAGACGCTGGAGCGCGCCGAGGCGCTGCGGGCGCTCGACGAGCCGAAAGACGACGAGCGCCTGGAAGTGCGCTTCAAGCGCTGGCTCGAGGTGAATCCGGGAGCCGCGCAGCAGCAGATCGAAGACCGCCTGAGCGCCAAGAATCCGCGCGCGGATCCGATCAATGTGCGCACGCAGGCGCGCGCCGAGTTGCGCAAACTCGTCTCGAAGAAAACGTCCAAGTGGGCGCAGTTTTTTCTCGACGACAAAATGACGCAGATGCTGTGTCGCTACCAAGACATGGGCGACGAGTCGGCGCGCGCCATCCTCGAGGCGTTTCTCGACTACAAAGTGCGCATCGAGTCGACCACCGAGCGCGAGCGCGAGAACCGCGAGCACGACGTCTTTGCACAGCGTCAGTCGCGCACCGAGTCGCTTCAGGAGGCCAAGCGAGTTCCAAAAAGCATTGCCATTTTGGTGAAGAAGGGCAACGGACGCGTGCCGCACGGCGACGGCGAGTTTATGCCGCCGGACGCGTTGCGCGATCCGCCCATCGAGGCAGTCGAGACGCGCGAAGATTCTCTCACCGGCGCGGTCGTCAAAATCTCGCCGACCGGCGAGCCTGTCGAGCGCGGCGTGTCGACAGCGGCGCAGTTTCTGAACGCGTACACGCGCGAGAAGTCCGACTCGGACGACTCGGCGCACCAGCGGCTGGCCGAGCGCATCGCGCGGGGCGTCGAGGAGGCCATTATGCTTCACATCAAGTTCCTGCAAATCGCGAGTCCGTCGGCGCTCTTCGCGAGCACGGGGCGCGCCGACACGACGCCGCGCGGCAATACGGTCGAGGACCTGCTTGCTCTGCTCGAATCAAGCGATGCCGTGCCGCAACTCGACGGCAATTCGGTGGTGCGCTATTTGGCCGAGTGGCAACGGTGCCTGGTCGAGTCGCGCATCGACATCGACAACGCCGTGGCGGCACGCCATCGGCAGTACGATGCCGACCTGGTGAAGCAGCTGGTGGCCGAACTCGGCGTCGAGAGCAGTGTGGTCGAGGCGAACTTTGCGTTTGGCGTCGACCCCGAGACGTCGGCCGTCATGAAGCAAGTGATGTGGGCGGCCGACAACGACTGGTTCCGGCACACCGACGCGCAGGCGGATCAGCGCTACAAGCACAGCGAGCGCGTCGAGCGCATTGAGCGGCGCGCGAAACGTCGCCGGGCCGCCGCCGCCAAGGACGACGCACAGAGCAGCAACGCGGCGGGCGAGTCTCACTCGCACTCGCAATCGCGCACGCGCGAGCAGATCGAGATGTCGGACGACGAGGCGGCCCAGAACGCCGACCCGGAAGACACGCTGAACGTCGAGGCGCAGTTTAGCCACATGGTGCTGCATTCGCGCGCCGCGCGCCGCATGCCGATTATTGATTTCGACTACTTTCCGCAGTTTATGCGCAAGGGCCTCGGCGAAGAGCTGGGCGAGCGCGACTGCCGCAACGGCGAGAGCTGCTACTGCGCCGTCAAGAGCGCCAACTACCCGTACGTCGAGGACGCAAAGCGGCGCGGGCGCGGGTTCGTGTGCCGCGAGTTTCTGTTGCCGTCCGAATTGGACCAGTGGCGCGTGCGCCACGAGCTGCCGCAGCGTCGCTCGTTCTGTGTGTTCTGCGAGATGTTTATGATCACAATCGAGTTCGATCGGCTCGTCAAGGAGCGCGTCACGCCGGTCAAAATTCTGCATCGCTGGGCTGTGCGCATTGGTCCGGGCCAGTTCAACGCGGACTGCATGCTGCCGGTGCGCCACGAAGACCGCTGGAGCGGCATTGTGCGCCCGTTTCCGCGCATGAGTGCCAGCCATTACGTGTTTGGCAAGACCGAAGTCGGCGACATTCCACTGCCGTGCATGCGCCCGACCGATCGGCTGGATTTTCGGCTTACCTCGAGCAAAAGAATGCGTATCTAGGATCGGCCCGCGTCATGCCCATGCTGCCGTTTCTTTCCGGCGGCGAAGCGTGGCATGAACGCGGGCCATCCAAGAACACGCTCTACACGCCGTTTGCCGACGTTGCGTCGGAGATTTGCCTGGCGTGCGCGTCGCCGCTCAACACCGATTGCGGCTTCACCAACCTCTCGTTGCGCCGCGTGGCAGACGAGAAGACCGACGCGCCGCGCTGGCGCATCGAGACGCTCTCGTGCATGTGCGCGCACTGCGACGAGCACTGCGCCGAGCTGAGCGCCAACGGGCGCGACTCGGCCAATCGTCGCGAGAGGCTGCTGGCGCGCCACAACTTTGCGCGCCTCGACGCGCTGCTGGGCGTCGACGAGCCGCTCCCCGAGCAGGCGCACTTCGAGCACAACAACGTGCCCGTTCTCGAGCTGCGGCGCATTTTTTTGCTCCAAGACGGCTTTGCGCAGGCGAGTGGCGGACTGCGCGGGCTCGTCGAGGCGACGTTTTGCTCGTTTTCGCGCACAGTGCGGGCGCTGGTGTCGCGTACGACCGAGCTGGACGAGCGCGTGCGCGCAGTTCTCGGCGCACGGGAAGAGCTCGAGCGCCGCTTTCAGATCAACTGGCCAGCCGACATCGACATACTCGACGGCCGGCACTGGATCTTGGCCGCGGCGGTGGTGCGCGTCTACACGGCGCTGGAGCTGTCGGCTCGCCTGCGCGACAACATGCGCTACGAGTACGAGACCAAGCCGGACACGCAATGGGCCGTTCTGATGCTGCAAATGTTCGCCGACACGCACCTTGATTTGCACTTGCTTTGCGATCTCTTTGCGCGCTACGACGACGAGTGGCTGGAAATGCCGTTCATGTGCAACATCATGGTGTCCGAGCAAGCGGAGCGCACATCAGCGGCTCCTGTGCTGGTGAACGAAGTAATCCAGCTACCGCCGCTGCACATCGCCTACCCGCACCCGTTGCGGTGCGTGTACGCTGGCGAGATGATTGACGCCACGGGCGCAGCCGCTACTGCCAACCTCTGGACCGACGTGCAGGACAAGAAGAGCCACCAAGTTGGCTCGTTTGTGCACGTGTTTCTCTGCAAGGCCGGCAACCATCGGGTGCGCGGCAGTGCTCGCGGGTCGGGTCGTGGGATTTTTTTTTTGATTGGGGGATTTATTCTTTTTTCGCTGCGCACACAAGGTTCACCCCGGGCTGGGCCCGGGGCTTGCCTGGGGAAACTACGCACTTTTTTTCTAATCCTAAGGCCTGGCGGACGTGCACACCGCAGTGCATGCTGCGCGAGTTCGACGTCATGCTGTGCCGCGAGATCGGAAACTTCCCGATCATCATCAAGTTCGTGCTCAACCTTCTCGAAACATTCCAGCTGGGCAACTACCCCGGCGCGCAAACGCGGCCGTTGTGGCGCTTTCGCAAACTGGTGCGCCGTACGTACCACTACGACCGCTTTTCGATCGAGCAGTGGTGCGCGTCGTGCAACAAAGACGCGCAAGTGGCGTGCCCGCGGTGCGACGGGCGCGTGCCGTCGACACGCGACCAGGAGCACGCCACGCACTACTGCGACATGTGCGCGTTCCTGCGCTCGGTCAAGCTTGAGATCTTTCTCGCCGTCAAGGAGTTCTTTGTGTACCAAATGCACTGCCAGCAGAGCATCGAAGTACTACTGCAGAGCGAGTCGGGCTGGCGCGAGCATTCTGATCTCGTTTTTCTGGCATGCAACGACGCGCGCCGGCTCATGAACCGTCCGTGCCGCTCGCCCAAAGTACGGCACTATGACGTGCGGGGCTCGGTCGTCACCATGCTGCGGCGCCTGGAGCTGCTGCACGACGCCAACAAGATCTCGAACCGGCGGCTCTTCAAGAGCTTCGCGCTGTACGATCTGTTCCTCGCGAAGATGAAACGCATTGCCGGCGCGCAGTGCGTCATTCGCAACTGGACCGGCTGTCAGCAGCCGGGCGACTTTCTGCTCGCGCCGCTTCGTCGCGAAGAGCTGCGCCTGGTCATTGCAAAGCACCCCAAGGTGCGCGCGATGTTGCAGTGCGATGTGCCACTCGCGCACCTGAACGGCGCGCGCTGGTGCGAGGTGTACCAACTCTCGCACATCGACGCGCTGGCGCAAGTGTCGGCACAGTCGGGCGACGCCATTTTTTCGGCCCTCGCGATGGTCGGCGTGTCGCCGGACGGACTTAAGCTGCTACAAGAACTGCACTTCAACTCGGACGAGCGCGACATGCCCGACAACGCAACCGAAGAAATCATCAAGCGGCTCTTTGTCAACTACCCGGTCGATTTCCACATCGCACACTACTACTTCAACTCTCTGCGACTGTACGACCAGGTCAAGGTGCGCCCGCTCGACGCCAATACCGCCATTGCGCAAGGCCTCGCGCTGCGCCAGCGCTACCACATCGCGCCGTGGGAACGCATACCGGACGACACCGATCACGTGTATTTGTGCCGCCACTGCCGCATTCTGTACTCGCTGGTGGTCGATCCGCCGCCAAACGCCTCGCTGCGCCAGAGACGCGCCGTGTACGACGAGACAATTGAGCGCGGCGGCGACATGATTTCGATGGTCAACACGCCAAGCGCGCGCGGCGTGCAGTTTGCCTTCTACGACGTCGAGCGCGGCGCGCTGATGTGCTCGCGCGACGCCGACTCGTCCAATACCAAAAAGTTCCTCAAGACGGGCCTGCTCGACGAACCGATGTGGATTGGCGACAAGAAGCGCGCGTCGTCGATTCGCGCGGCTCGTGAGTCGGCGCGGCCGTGCAAACACGAGCCGCTCGAGAAGGTCCCGCTACTCGGCCGTCTGCTCGAGCTCGGCGGCAATCTGTACACGCTGTGCGTCGTCTGTGCGTCGGTGTGCCACTTTACCGACGCGAACATGACTGACAAGGGCCCGACGTGCGGTCGGCACTTTCGCCTTCGCCCGCCCGGCATTTTCCAAAATCTACGGCAGTGCGTGACGGCCGAGACGCAACAGGTTCGCAGCTTCGCGCCGCGCATGATCTTTCCGGTGCCCCAGGCGATCCGCGCCGCGCCCAAGGCCGTGCAGTTTTCGTCGCCTTCGCACATGAAGCTTGGCGTCACGAGCACGGCAGTGATCGACGGGTCGATCTTTGCGATGGTGCAAGAGGAGATTTATAGAAAATCGAACAGCACCGGGGCCGTCATGCGCAACGTGCGCGTTGAGCCAAAAAACACATTCTATGCGCGCGAGCAGGAGCGCAAGGAGACGGAGGAGCAGCCGGATTGGACCGAGCGCGCGCTGGTGCAAGCCAATTCGGATTTGTTCTTGCGCAACGGAGCGATTTCCGAGAGCACGTTGATGGTGTGCGCCTACTGCACGGCGCGGTGTGATTTGCGGCAAGATTTTACGCGTTTGACAGTCGACAACTCGGACGGCGCGCTCGTTGACTTTCTGTGGAAGAAGCCGCTGCAAAATCGCGGCCTCGTGGATATTTGGCTGTGTGTGTATGATTTCAACCGTTCGCTCAAGCTACTGCGAGAGCATCCAGTTCCGCTCTGCTCGCAATTGTATTTTAGCCTATCGGAGCAGCGCGAAGGGTCGTTGCAGCGGCGCATGAAGAGGAAGTTTAAGAAGTCTTGAGGAAGGGCGGTAAACATTAAAGAGCAAGAAAATCTGGTGCATCGCTCAATGCGCAAGACCTATGAGCTTGTTTTATCTGCGTGGGCTGTGTGTTGTGCGCAGGCCTACTTATTCAGCTCCGCGGACCGGCACTATCATTCCTGGATGCTGGTTTTGCAAACATTGGCACACATATCACCGACCGTCTCGATTCGCAGAACTTTCTCTGGCTCTCTTCACGCTCTGTTGCAAGGAACTCTTTTCGGACTCTCTATTGCGCTGCCGGTAGTCGCGGAAACATTGTGCCCGGAGTGCACTACGCGCGGAAACCGCACTCTCGCTAGATGCACAGCTCCTCTTTTTGCTCTTCTGATCCAGTACAACAGCGCAACGGCACAGCAATGGATTTATTCTTTGGCTGCAGTTCCCTTGATTACTGTGGCGGTTGGCCCAGATATGCAGATATTTTCTCTGTCCTTTGTCGCGCTGCTGACGGCGACAGCGTGCGGGGTTTTACTCGGACTTGCACAGAAACACTCTCCCTACAAAATCATGTGGAACGAAACAGCGCTCGTTGCGCTGTGTTTTGTAGTCACAACGTCTGACTTTCCCAGGCTCGCTATGAGCATACAAGAGGCGATATTTGGGTTGGTATACTTCGCTGTGAGCATAGAATGCCGACTTTTGATAGGCGCACTTTTCGAACATCTCGATTACAACCCTTTGTCCGTCAACGGCTTCTTGTGCTTCCGCCGCGCAAGCACTGTGTTGCTAGAGAAAGCTTTCTCAGGCGCACCGGCATCCGAAATGTCAGCCGCTGCGGCGGTGGTGCTTCTTATGTATTTGCTCGCGCTGGATAAATCACGAAACGCCCGTAAACCTTTCAATCAGCCTTATTGGAGCGCCGAGTGCCGGCAGCGGCGAACTCGGCATCGATCTCGGCGTCGCTGAGCTGCGTTTCCTTTTGCGTGCGTCGCGAGTGGCGATGGCCCGGCGGGTTGGGGTTCTTCCACGCACTAGCGGCGCGCGATTTTGTGATTGCGTTCTTTTTTGATTGTCCCGGTGGCACGTTGCCCTGGTCTCCCGGCGCGGTGTCCGCTGGCAGAACATCGCACGTCGAGGGCACGTCAACTCCCTCGACTCCGTAGCGCTCTGCCAAAAGAATGCGAGCCGAGCGCTCGCCGCCGCGTTTCGCACCGTGCGTGTAGCCGTTGTGGCGAAAGCACGAGTGTTCTCCGGAGAAAATGAGGTTTCCGTAGCGCTGACGCGACGGCTCGAGTTCGACGTCCGACACACCGACGCGGCGGTTGGTGTACATGCCACGGAAAAGCGGGTCTTGGATCCAGCGCGTCATCGAAAAAGCAAGCACATCAGAAGCGCGCAGGGGACGGCCGAGCGCATCGTCCAGTTCGTCGTCGAACATGTCGTTCAGGACGGGCAGCATTTGCGCAATGATCTCGCTGTCGGTGACACCCGGAGCGTGCAGCTCAGCCGCGCGCTCGCCGAGGACGGTGACGAAGAAAATGTTGGAGCCCGGCAGAAACTGGCCGTTGCCTTTGACGTCGAGTGATTGCCACACAGGCGCAAACTCGCCCACCCATTTGCCGCCGTTGGCAGCCGACAATACGATCTGCGAGTCGCCCCAGAACTTCAGCGGGAACTGAAAGAAAATCTTCGAGTAGTACGCCATGGGGTAGTTCTCGAACGACTCGGCGAGGTCCGGAACGCTCGTAAGGGGCGGCGTGAAGCGAGGCGCGGTGTTCTGCGAATTGGCGACCGGCACGCCGGCGCGCTCTTCGGCGATCGATTTTTGGATGACGGCGACGGAAAACGTGGAGAGAAAATGCTCGCCCTGCATGGTATACTCGCTGCCCGCGACGCACGGATAAAGAGTAGGTCCGTTGGCGACATTTTGCTTGCGTGTCTTGCATGCCCGAACAGTCACGGGAGCGGTGCCAGTCGGGTCCCACTGCACCTCGAGGACCTTGGTCTGCAAGCGCAGTCGGTTCGGGTCGTCGAAAACCTTCTCGGCGTTTGTGTTGACGCTCGTTGCAATGAACTCGGCGGCGAGCGACTCCACGAGCCACGCGTAGCCAGAGCGCTCGTCGTACACCCAGTAGTCGGCGTCGCGGTGGTCCGAGTAGGTGTTGGGCGGCAAGGTGCTGTTGGTCGACGTCACGCTCGGCGCCTCGGCCCACTCAAAGTCCTGGTTGTACACCTCACAGGCGCGCGCAATCGACGGATCGGATTCGGCGAGAGCCAGAAAGCCGTTTGCAACTTGCTGCGCCCGCTCTTGGCTCAAATCGTCGTCGTCGGCGTACTGGAACGGCGCAGGAAAGTACTGCTCGCAAAAGCGGCGATCCACTGATTTGGGAGGATTGGCAGCAGAGCCCGGCTGCAGGCAGCGCGTGGAGATCTCTCCGGCCGTCAAGTAGGCCTCAAACGACTTCAGACACAGCGACCCAGGGCCGTACGCGGATTCGAGTGAGTTGATCTCGCCGTCTTTGTCGTACAGCACCGAGTCGTCAAAGTTCTGGCTATTGCCGCCCAGGCCAAAGCGAATGGCCTCGCCCCAAACATCGTTTCCGTTGAGGCCCTGGATCCAGTTTGCGCCCGCCTCGAGCAAGTAGGCGGCGCCCGTCGACGGATTGCTTCCAAACGGTTTTGCCCACATGCGCCCGCCAAGCCGCTCCGAGGCCTCGAGAATAGCGACGTCGACACCGTGCATGTTCAGCGTTTTTGCGGCAGCGACTCCGGAGTAGCCAGCGCCGCCGATGATGACAGGCGCCGCGCTGGCCGCAGTAGAGCGCGTCAGCATGTTCACCTCGGCGGCAGAGTTGTGCGAGGCATTGGTGGTTGTGGCCGTGCCACTGGTCAATAGCACAACAAGACCAATGAAGCCGGCGACAACCGAGGCAGATCCGGCGCCAAGGAGGCAGCAAGCAATGGGCGAGATGCCCCGTGAACGACGGCGAGCCATGACGCAGGACGTTCTTGGATTGTGTGTGAACATGGCGGAGTTTGTGTTTTGCGCGGACAAATAAATGAATTTAGTGGAGCGGGGCGAACAACCCTGTGTGTTGCGAAGACTTTTTTGTATAAGAAGCAACACGAGAAAAGATGACCATTGGTGTCTTGTTCTTGTTGGGGGTTGCTTTTGTGTCGTGCTTTGTGTGCGAGCATAAATCCCAAAGCGGAGAAAGCGAAGATTTGTATAGACATTTTTGGAGCGAACCGGCCCCGTTTACGAACGGACAGTTTGTAGAAATCGGAGGCTACGACGGTGTCACATTCTCGAACTCTTGGTTCTTTGAAAAATGTCTGAATTGGCGCGGCGTTCTTGTCGAAGGACACCCAGTGCTGTACAGAAAAATGCAAAAAAATCGACCTAGCGCAGTCAATCTTAATATGGCAGTTTGCAGCCAGCGCAAGCTAATCAATTACACGCTCAATGCTTCCCCTGTTTCGGGTGCAGTCGAGTTTATGCCAGAGTCGTTCAAATCTCACTGGAGATCGCTCTTGCGCGTCGATAACACCATCGAGGTGTTTTGCGGCCCTCTTGGTCATCAACTTTGTCTACTTGGAATTGTGAATATCGATTTTTTCTCTTTAGACGTAGAAGGAGCGGAATGGCAGGTATTGCAGACCCTGGATTTCAATCTTCTTAACGTACACGTGCTTTTGGTTGAGGCCGATCGCCACGATACTGAGAAAAACGAAAGAGTGAGACGGTACATGACGGAAAGTCAGGGGTTTATTCTCAACCAAAGCCTAGTAGCTCGTTCCGACGTTTTTGTAAATCCTTCGTACGAAAAGCGGCGTGGTCTCATGCACCCTAGTCCGTGTATTTCAATCATACAGAAGTAAGTAGAATGTGCATATCTTGGCGCACGCATTCTCTATATCTACTAAACCAAGATTGCGTCCGGCTTTGAATGTCGTCAATTGTCGAATCTCTTGCCGTGATCTGTAGAATTCTATCACGAACTTTGACCCAGGAGTTCTCAACGATAAAGGGGGGCGGCTCGAAGAACTGTTCTATGTAAAAATGATTATTCCTCGTTCCCGCAAGATGCACCAAAGCTGGCACTGCTCCCATTTTCAGAGCATCCATCATTCTAATTGTTTCCACGTTGTTGCCGCGCGGAATCAATGCTACTGCACAATTTCCCAGTGTCTCTATCGCATACCGACCAGTGCCAAGATCGCCGCGGAATGTCTTTTGTAGTACAATCTTGCCTCCTTCAACTTGCTCGAATGCGCGAGACATATCGCGTCGATCGGCGTGTTCTGAGCCAACAAAGCAGAAGGAAAATTTTCTGCGAGATCCAGGGACTAAATTGCCACGCGGAAACAACGGCAAAGTGGCGAGACTGAGCGGCGGCAGCCAGAAATAGCCCAGACGAGGAGCGGGTTCCGTGATTACGTTTTCGTGATATCCGCATGTCAAGTTCCCGAGCGAACCGAGGTGTATGTGCCCGGCGTTTTTGAGTACCGGGAAGTAGTAATTCCTTAGCGCAAAGTCAAACGGGCCGAGAGCATTGCTGTTTTTGTCTGCGTTGTACTCATCGGCCATAACAAAAACCCCGACGTTTTTTAAGAAAAATGAGCGTTTCCACATAGAAACCCGATGGGACAGCTGAGTAACCATTTGCCCGCGTGCCACGTACAACGTGTCATTTGCTGGATGTAGACTGTTCAAATCGCACTCAACTACGCTGATTGGTACATTCGCAGGCATAATGTCATGCAGATTCCAGCAATGCTCCGGGCATCCGCCTTGCGCAAAGATACAAATAGTTAAAACTGAAAGCATTTTTTCTTGTATTTCCTTCCGTGTTCTCCTATCGCAAAATCTTAAAATCGTCTTTTTGTTTATGAAGCGAACGTGAACTTGCGTCGTGCGATCAAGCAAGCTGAACATATAAGGGGCAGAAAGAGGCGATTCAATTGTATCGATAGAGCATCACGCATAGTCACTGTCGCCCTCGGTGTCGCGCCACTTGATAGCGCGCACATGCTTGCGAGCTAGCGCTCTTGCGGCCATTTTGCGCGCTTTCCGCGCCTCGGCGCTTTTCTTTTTTGATTTGAGCTTTCGTGTGACTTTCTTCAGTTTCTTAGCGGTCTTTGTCATGCTGCGTAATTTATAAACAAAAACAACTTCGCATTTCCATCATGAACCCTGGTCCAAATTCTGCGAAAACGAACACTCTTGCATCCTTTCTACTAACCGTGCATCCGGACCGTCGCGCGCTTCGAGATACCACTCAGGCAATTCCTCGTCTTCGTCCAGAACGACGTACAGTTGCGAATCTGGAATCCTGGTCAAAAAATTCGCAACGATCGGCGCAACGGGGTGGTTCACGACGCCGGCCAGGATGCAAGTCCCGTGCGAAGAAGCTGTTCCGCGTAAATATTCAGGCGCCAACGCATACGCATAAATTTTCCGTATACGCCCGTTTTCGTCGCGCAGCGTGACCGACTCCAATACGTTGACTTGTATAATGTCATAATTGGGCAAGCGCTGGAAAGCACAGAAGCGTATTACTTGCGATGCCATTCTTCTGTTCTTCGTGTACACAACAGTGCTCACATGCGGCTGGTCCGGTTCGCGGTCTAGTGCAGCGAACGCAAAATCTCTGACGTCTTTCAGTACCGTGCTATTCGGCGCGGGAAATCGGGTCAGAGTTTCGGACACATTCATTGCTGTGGTTGTGTCTGTGCAGAACAGACGCACGCGGAAGAAGAGCAAAAAGTGTCATTAAATAGTCTTTATTTTTCTTTCTAAGTATCCTTGCACAGAAAAAACAATTCCTCCCGCGCATACACTCGCCCCTCGTCGCACAGAATCCGAATGGGACACTCAGACTCACCGACGCGCGGCTGCCGGCCGGACCCGCTGCGTACGCGCTGCGGGCGCGATCTCGCCAAGAGCTTGCGCACCTGGAACTGGGTCGTGGCGGCGGTACACGGGACGTCGTTCCTCGCTCTGCTCATCATCACGCTTGTCAACGTCGGCTCGTTGCTTTCGTTTCCACTTTGGGTTGATTTTGGCGGAGTGGTGACGCAGCTGACTACTATCCCAATCTCGTCTACGCTCTTGCCGTTTCCGTTCATCACGGCTGGTTTCCATGTGGCGCAGGCTCTCGGGGTGGCAAACTACTATCGCACCGCGTTGGTGCGCGGTGTCACGCCACACCGTTGGTTGGAGTACATGATTACGAACGGTCTCATTACGGTGTCGGTGTTTGCTCTGTCCGGTGCCGGGAATGTGTTTTTGCCAGTCACCGGCATCCTGCTCAACATTCTCATGAATTTCTTTGGCTATTTGCACGAGATGGCCAATTCAAAGCGACAGCGCACGCTAGCGTTCGTGTGGTGGGGCTTTGTGCCATGGCTTCCGTTGTGGTACGTTCCCATCGCGTACTTCCTCGCTTCTCCTGTGACTCTTCCTGTGTTCTATCCGGTGGCGATCTTTGGCACCTTTGTGTTCTCGTTTGCGTTCGTCGCTCCCCTCGTCTACCGGTATTACACAACATCACCGGAGATTGTGGCGAATTACAATGTCGAGCGTGCCTATCTCGTCTTGTCACTGACGGCGAAGCTCTTTCTCGATTGGACGGTCACTATTGGTGCTCAGTTTTGACACTGCAAATCCTTTGCGTCCAGAAAAGTTTGCGATTTCGGCATTGAAACATTTTGCAGGCGTTGTACGTCTGCCATTTAGATTACAAGAAAATTTACTGATTTTATCAAAATCAAACAATGAACTTTCTCCTCTTTTCGACCTCTCATATCAAAGCCCAGGCGCTCGGACTCCTTGCGCCGGAAACGGTCACTGCTGTTGAACCCGGACCGACATCCACGGCACAGCCGGTCGGAATCCGGCAGGCGAAACAAATGCTGCTGTCGCGCATTTCGACGCACGTAGGAAATCTAGCCAATCTTCCTTCCGGCCACTTTGGCGTCGCCATTGAAAACTACATCGAGAAGCTCGACGGCGGACCGTATGTCGACAAGGTCGCGGTTCTGCTCATTTCCTCGTCTGGGCTCTTTTACCACTTTTCGCAAGGCGACATGGCAATCCGCATTCCGGACGAGTACACTCCGCAACTGGACGAGCTTGTGCGCTCAAAGGCGAACGTCGACGAAACATTCGGCGAACTTTACGCAAGCACAAACGGACTGGCGTCGTCGGTTGCCAAAGACTGGTTTCAGGACATCGATTCGCTCAACCCGTCGCGCAGCGCACAGATTGCCCACGCCGTGCAAAGCGCCGTACAAGGCGTGCAGCTCAATCGCGGCGCTCTTTCCGGCGCAAAAAAGTACCCAGACTGGCCTAAAGAGGGCGTCACGTTCGTCGACATGTTCAGCCTTGCGGCGCGTGGTATGCCGACACTGTACGTCGATGCGATGCAGAAAGCGCTCGATTTCACTACGCTCAGCGACCTGGGTCACGAGCTGGTGATACTCGGACTCGAATCGCGCGGGCTGATGCTTGGCTTTGCGCTGGCGGCGCGCATGAATGCGCGCTTCGTTCCCGTGCGCAAGCCTGGCAAGCTTCCAGGAGACGTGCTGTCGAAGACGTATTCCAAGGAGTACGGAAACGACACCTTCGAGATCGCCAAGGACCATCTGGACGAACAAAGCGCAACGGCCACGTTTGTGATTGTGGACGACATCATTGCGACAGGCGGGTCAATCTGCGCCGTGCTCGACATGCTTGCGACAAAGGATTGCAACAAGACCGTAGTCCTCGCCCTGGGAGACGTGAAGAGTCTGCGCAGCAGTTGGCGTGCACGAATAGCGGCGGCCAACAAGAACGTCGAGGTGCGTCTGGCGTTTAGTGATTGAATGCCTGGTTTACTTCTTCGCAAATCCACGACGCGCGTTGGTCATAAACTTGATCGTGTTGATAAGCTCGCCTGCGAGCCTGTCTGACACATTGATCTTGAAACGCCCTTTTTTGTTGTCGCGAAACAGGTCCATTTCTAGATGAAAAGTCGAATCGCACGACCTCGTGGACGCCGTCGTGCTGCCGAAGCGACAGGATTTCACCTCAAACGAGATTTGTTCGTCCGGAATGGCGTCTTCGTTCTCCGGAACGATTTGCACTGGCTCGACTCGCGCCGGAGACGACGCGATCGGATCATCGCAAAGACTCGATCGGTCCTCTACAGCGCTGATCTTGCGTTTCTTTGTCGTCTTCGTTGTCTTGTTCTTCTCCTGCGAAGATGTGCGGCGAGCGCTTGCGCCGTCCGACGTCTCGTCGTTTGTCGCGCTCGATTCTTCGCCGTCGGTGTACTCGTCGTTGTCTTTCGGGTGCACTCTAGTGGCGTGAATGGCCAAGCCACGCTCGGTACGAAAAAGCTTTGCGCATACGCCGCATGTGAACTTGAAGTTGCTCGTGGCAATCTCACACTTTGCCGGTCTCGTGCCGTGCGCCGTGCTCGCGTGTATTTCCATGCCCAACTGCGAGCCACGGAGCTCCCCGCATTCGTCGCATTTCCAAACACGAGCCGAATCCTTGTCCTTCGGCTTTCTTGATTCAGCTTCGGCGACCGAGCCAGGTGCCACGAAGTGGAGAAGATCTTCGGTCAATGACCCATCGTCTGCGTTGTTGTCGGGGAGTTTTTGTGAAATCGATGACATTGTTGGTGAGTTTTGGCGGCTGTGAGAATTTTTTTTTTGAGTTCGAAAAAAAAGTGAAAAAAATCCTGAAACTGGCTTTCGGCTCCTGAACCCAAATCCGAGGGTCTTGACTCGAAAGGCCGATTTTTGTATTCACTAGTTGAAACTGGTTTAAGGATTCTGTTTCCAAAAATGCAAAAATTAAGAAAATCGGAGTATTCTTTAGGGTAGTGATTTTTCGTCAAACCAGTTTCAGCTAAACCAGTTTGGTAATGTAACGTTTTTTGTGATCGGGGTGACAAACCAGACCCTACCCCAATTTTGGCACTTTTTTGGTGTGCTCTTATCCTGAAAAAAACAATTCGAGAGATAGGTTGTGAAACTGGT
>Ga0102934_1001080_pt1 | contig 18920 bp, 16 predicted proteins | sample SalPonR2_A_D1_MG_FD_78175 | JGI IMG/M metagenome (GOLD analysis project Ga0102934, IMG submission 78175) | Salt pond soil microbial communities from South San Francisco under conditions of wetland restoration - Salt Pond MetaG R2_A_D1_MG | ecosystem: Environmental > Aquatic > Marine > Intertidal... | reverse complement strand
TCCAAGAAAAAGGCTTCCAAGAAAAAGGCTTCCAGAAAAAAGGCCTCAAAAAAAAAGCGCTGAGCGCTGACCCCTGGACGCAACTTGCCGAAGCGGCCGAGATGATGCAGGACGCGGCACGCCGGATCGCCGCCCACGAAGCGGCCGCCGGGAGGCGAGCGATCGATGAATTCGTCGGCGCCACGCGTTCAAAGCTCAGCGATCTCGAGGAAATGGCCGAGAAAGGTATTGCCAGAATCGCCGGGAAGTAACGCCGGCATGGACGACGCCGGTCTTGTCCCGCTGATCGACCGTTTCATCGATTCGGTCTGGGCCGAAGATGGCCTCGCTCCGAAATCTCTCGATGCATACCGAAACGACCTGACCGGCTTCGCCCGGTCAGGTCTTTTCGTGTCCAGTGACGGCAGGCTCGAGGTCGATCGTCGAACCCTGATGGATGTCTTCGCGAAGCGCCTGCGTGGCGGCACTCAGGTCAGCAGCCTTCGTCGTCAGCTCAGCGCATTGCGGCGCTTCTGTGCATGGTTGCGTCGAGAGGCGCGGATGACCGGCGATCCGCTCGCGCACTTCGAGCCGCCTCGTGCGCCGCTCCGGTTGCCGGGCGTCCTGAGTGAGCATGAAGTGCAATCTCTGCTGAACGCGCCCGATGTCGAAACGCCGCTGGGCCTGCGGGATCGCGCCATGCTGGAAACCCTTTACGCAAGCGGCCTGCGCGTCAGCGAGCTGGCAAGCCTGGAGCGTTCGAACCTCAACCTGCGCCAGGGCGTCGTCCGAGTGACCGGCAAGGGCGGCAAGGACAGGCTGGTTCCTCTCGGCGATGTGGCCTGTCAGTGGTTAGGGCGCTGGATGGACGGGCCGCGACGCGATTGGGTACGGGACTCGGACGAGCAGGTCTTCGTTTCGCGACGCGGTCGCGGCCTGTCCCGCCAGGCCATCTGGCAGCGGATCCGCAACTACGCGATCATCCTCGGTTTCGGCGCGCGCCTGACGCCTCACAAGCTTCGCCACTCCTTCGCCACGCACATGCTCGACCACGGCGCGGACCTGCGCGTCGTCCAGATGCTGCTGGGGCACGCGGACCTGGCGACGACCCAGATCTACACGCACGTGGCCCAGGCCCGCCTGAAGGACCTTCACCACCGGCACCACCCCCGGGGATAGCGGACCCGATGCGAACGGCGGTTCAACGAGTCGTGGCCCGTCCGGGACCGTCCTTTCAACGCGCGTCACAGCGGCCCAGGCTAAGACCGAGCGGTACATTGCGCGAGATGCGGCCTCTCCGAACTCGCGGCGGGACGGGTCTTTGCGGGGTCTCCGCCTCGTTCAGGCTCCCTTGCGCGGAATGACCGGGCCGCACTGGTCGAGGCCGATACGGGGCCTCCCGCAATGGCGCAGTCGAGTTTGTGACTATTTGTTCAGAGGTGCCCTGGGTGAGTGTGGCCCGATGCGCTGAATGGTCCGCCAGGCCGGACGCCGGAATCGGTCGTGGAACTTCCAGGCGGGGTTTCGTTCCAAGCCCCCGTCCCATGCCGGGCCGTCTGCGGTCCTGCGTAATCGAAACTCCAGATCGAGGAATGCCGTGAATCAACGAACCCTTTCGATGCAGCTGGCCGCGGGTGCGCTCGCGCTGGCTTCGACCCTGGCCGTCGGTCAGGACTACCAGGCCGTGCGCGACCGAATCGAGGGCCTGACCGGCCCGGAAACCGAGATCGCCATTGCCGAATCGGCCATTCCGGGCGTGCTCCAGGTGCGGCTGGGGGGCGACATCGTCTATATGAGCGAGGACGGTCGCTATCTGATGCAGGGTCGTTTGCTGGACCTCGAGACACGGCTGGACCTCACCAACGTGGCCAAGACCGAAATCCGGAAAGAGTTGGTCCAGTCGATCGCTTCCGAACAGCTGATTCGCTTCGGCCCCGAGAAACCGGACTACGAACTGCTGGTGTTCACCGATGTCGATTGCGGTTATTGCCGTCGCCTGCATCAACAGATCGACGAATACAGCGAGGCCGGCATCCGGATCAACTACCTCGCGTTTCCGCGCGCCGGTGTCGGCTCCGAGACCTTCCGCAAGATGGACGCGGTGTGGTGCGCCGAGGACCAGCACGCGGCCATGGACGAGGCCAAGACGGGCGGCAGCCCGAGCGCCGAGGCCTGTGAATCGCCGGTTGCGGAGCAGTATCGGCTCGGCCAGGCGTTGGGCGTGACCGGTACGCCGGCGTTGCTGACCATGGACGGTGACCTGATCCCCGGCTACGTGCCGGCCGACGACCTGCGCGGCCGTCTCGAGCAACTGTCGGCACAGCGCGACGCCGACTGACACGCCGCGGTTCGAGCCGCTCGGCCGCCGAGTGGCGCGACCGCCTTCGACCGATGTGCCCACGGTCCGGGCGGCGTCCTGGCCTGGCCGGGGTCTCCGCCCCGATGTCCGCCGCGCCCGTTCGGGGCAGGCGCGTCCGTATAATGCCGGTCGTCCAGTCAGCGGGCCGCCGCGATGAAGTTTCTGCTCGGCCGGGGCGGCCTGCCCCGGTTCAAGACCGCCGCCCTCGGCGACGAACTCGGCCGTGCGATCGGCCGCACGGTTCGGCTGGAAAGCCGCGACCTCCTGATGCTCGACGTCGACCCGGCCGATTGGGCCGAGCACGAGGCCGGCATCCTGCAGGTGCTGGATGCCGAGCCGCTCGACGCGACCGGCCTGACCCCCTTCGACCTGTTCATCGTTCCGCGCCGTGGAATCGTCAGTCCGTGGGCCAGCAAGGCCGCCGACATCCTCGTTCGCTGCCACATCGACGGCGTGCGCCGGATCGAGCGAGGCCGCTGGTTGCGGCTCGATGGGGTCGAGGTCGGCGAACTCTCCGCCGACGCGCGGCAACGACTGTTCGATCGGATGACCGAGGACACGGTCGACGACGTGGCGGCGCTTTCCGACTGGTTCCGGCCGATGGCCCCGGAGCCACTGGGCCGGATCGCGCTGGGCGATGACCCGGCGGACGCGCTGGCCCGGGCCAACGCCGAAATGGGCCTGGCCCTGAACCACGACGAAATCGGGTACCTGGCCGACGCCTACGCCGGAATGGGGCGCGATCCAACCGACGCCGAACTGATGATGTTCGCGCAGGCCAATTCCGAGCACTGCCGCCACAAGATCTTCAACGCCGACTGGATCGTCGACGGCCAGCCGCTGGACGGCTCGCTGTTCGGAATGATCCGGACCACGCATCGATGCACGCCCGAGGGCGTGATCGTGGCCTACGACGACAACGCCGCGGTGCTGCAGGGCTTCGACGGGGAGCTGTTGAACACGCGTCTCGACGACCCGGTCTGGCGGGCCGAGTCGATCGGCCTGCATATCCAGATCAAGGTCGAGACGCACAACCACCCCACCGCGATCTCGCCCGAACCCGGGGCCGCAACCGGCTCCGGCGGCGAAATCCGCGACGAGGCCGCGACCGGCCGCGGTGGCCGTCCGGTGGCCGGTCTGACCGGCTTCAGCGTGTCCGATCTGCGCATCCCGGGTGCGCACCAGCCGTGGGAAACCGCGCCGCCGCCGCCGTCGCGGCTGGCCACCGCACTGGAGATCATGATCGAGGCGCCGATCGGCGCCGCCCGCTACAACAACGAATTCGGCCGTCCGAATCTCGGCGGTTATTTCCGGACCTTCGCCGGCCGTATCGATGACCGCCTCTGGGGGTATCACAAGCCGATCATGATCGCCGGTGGATCGGGGATGATCGCCGAGGGGCAGACCGAGAAGAAACCCCTTGCGGCCGGCTACCGGGTCATCGTGCTCGGCGGTCCGGCCATGTTGATCGGCCTCGGCGGCGGAGCGGCGTCGAGCGTGCACTCCGGGCAGTCGACCGAGGCGCTGGACTTCGCCTCGGTCCAGCGCGCCAATCCCGAGATGGAGCGCCGCTGCCAGGAAGTCATCGACCGTTGCTGGTCGCTGGGCGCCGCCAACCCCATCGCGTCGATCCACGACGTCGGCGCCGGTGGCTTGTCGAATGCCATTCCCGAACTGCTGCACGACGGCGGCGTCGGCGCCGAGCTGGCGCTGCGGGCGATCCCGGCCGCCGACCGTTCGCTGTCGCCGATGGCGATCTGGTGCAACGAATCGCAGGAGCGCTACGTGATGGCCGTTGCGGCCGAGGACCTCGATCGTTTCCGAGCGATCTGCGAACGCGAGCGCTGCCCGTTCGCCGACCTCGGCCCGGCCACCACCGAGCATCGCCTGCATGTCACCGATGCCGAGGCGAGCGATGCGCCGGTCGATCTGGATCTCGACGTGCTGCTCGGAAAGACCCCGGCACTGATCATGGACGTCACTCGTTCGCCGGTCCCGGTGGCCGACGAAGGCACCGGCGGCCTGGATCCGGATGATGCGCTGGACGCCGTACTGGCCGTTCCCGCGGTCGGCAGCAAGCAGTTCCTGATCACCATCGGCGACCGCACGGTCGGCGGGTTGAGCGCCCGCGACCAGATGGTCGGCCCGTGGCAGGTGCCGGTCGCCGATTGCGCGCTGACCCTGACCGACTACGCGCACTACACCGGCACCGCGATGGCGATGGGTGAGCGCACTCCGCTGGCGGTCTGGAACGCGCCGGCATCGGGCCGGATGGCGGTCGCCGAGGCGCTGACCAACCTGGCCGGCGTCGCATTGGACGGTCGTCGGTCGATCAAGCTGTCGGCCAACTGGATGGCAGCCAGCGGCGCGCCGGGGCAGGACGCCGCGCTGCGCGAAACCGTTGAATCCGTGGCGCTGGAATTCTGCCGCGTGCTCGGGCTGGCCGTTCCGGTGGGCAAGGACTCGCTGTCCATGCAGACCCGCTGGTCCGACGGCGACGGCGAGCAGGTCATGACCGCGCCGGTCTCCCTGATCGTGTCGTCGTTCGCGCCGGTCGCCGACGTGCGCCGCGCCGTCACGCCCGAGCTGCAGCTCGACGCCGGCCCGAGCGAGCTGCTGCTGCTGGCTCTGCCCGGCATGCGTCTCGGCGGTTCGGCGCTGGCGCAGGCGACTGGGCGTGCGCTGGGCGACGTGCCCGACGTCGACTCGGTCGATGCCTTCGCAGCGCTGTTCGACACGGTTCAGCGCCTGCTGGCCGACGGTCGGATCCTGGCGCTGCACGACCGATCCGACGGCGGGCTGCTGGTGACCGTGCTCGAGATGGCGCTGGCCGGCCACGCCGGCGTCGAGCTGGAGCTGGGCCCGTCCGACGACCCTGTCGCCGCCCTGTTCAACGAAGAGATCGGCCTGGTGATCCAGGCGCGGGCCGCCGATCGGGGCCGCATCGAGGCCGCGCTCGACGAGGCCGGCCTCGTCGATGCGCTGACCGTGCTCGGGCGCGTGACCGGCGACGAACGCCTGCGCGTCGGGCAGTCCGGGGCCATCTGCATCGACCGGCCGCTGGCCGAGTTGCACCGAGCCTGGTCGGCCACCAGCTGGCGGATCCAGCGGTTGCGCGACCACCCGGACTGCGCAGATGAGGAATATCGTCAGCTCGCCGACTGGAACCGTCCTGGCCTGTCGCCGGTGGTCACCTTCGACGCCGCGCCGCCGGCGGCGGTCGGAATGGCCCGGCCGCGCGTGGCCATCCTCCGCGAACAGGGGGTCAACGGCCAGCGGGAAATGGCCCAGGCCTTCCGTGCCGCGGGCTTCGAGGCGGTCGATGTCCACATGAGCGACCTCGAGCACGGACGTCAGTCGCTGCACGGCTTCCAGGGACTGGCGGTATGCGGCGGCTTCTCGTTCGGCGACGTGCTCGGCGCCGGCAATGGCTGGGCCCGCTCGATTCGCTTCAGTCGGCGGCTCGGTAACGCGTTCCAGGCCTTCTTCGAGCATCCCGGGACCTTCACGCTGGGCGTCTGCAACGGCTGCCAGATGCTCTCGGCGCTGGCTCCGATGATTCCGGGTGCGACGCACTGGCCGCGCTTCGAGCACAACCGTTCGCGCCAGTTCGAGGCCCGGCTGAGCCTGGTCGAGATCGTCGAATCGCCGTCGATCCTGCTGGCCGGCATGGCCGGCAGCCGGCTGCCGGTGGCCACGGCCCACGGCGAGGGTCGCGCCGCCTTCGCGGACCCGGCCGCGCGCGCCGCCGCGCACGTCGCGGTGCGTTACATCGACGGTCACGGCCGCCCGGCCGAGCAGTACCCCGACAATCCCAACGGTTCGCCCGGCGGCATCACCGGCCTGACCTCCGAGGACGGTCGCGCGACCATCCTCATGCCGCATCCCGAGCGATTGCTGCGCGCGGTCAACTACTCCTGGGCGCCGGTCGAGTGGGGTGAATGGTCGCCGTGGATGCGGATGTTCGAAAATGCCCGGCAGTGGGTAGACTAGGCGACCAGGAAACCAGGAAGAATCGATGAGCGAACAGCAGCCCACGGAACCGAAGCCGAAGTCCGACGAGGTCGTGATCAGCGACAACCCGGTCAAGGAGATGTTCCTGCTGGCGCTGCTCTACCTGCCGATGGGCTTCTTTCTCTGGTTCTACCTGGCCTCGGCGCTGATGTGGTTTCCGACCCGGCTGACCGATCTGGCGCTGACCGGCCTGTTCCCGGAGATCTTCCGCGACGTGGTCCAGTTCGGCTACCGGTTGGAAATCCAGCTGCAGTTCGTTCGCCCGGAGGGTCGAATTGCCCTGGCCGACCGCGAGATCATGATCTATGCCTGGGGAATGGCGCTGCTTTTCGGCCTGATCATGGCCACGCCGATGTCGATCAAGCGCCGCTTCGCCCAGCTCGGGATCGGTTATCTGGTCGTTTCCCTGGTGACTGCGTGGGGCGCGTTCTGGGACGCGATGAAGGAAGTCGCCTTCAAGATCCAGCCGGAGGGCGTGGCGGCGATCGCTCAGACCGCCGTCTCACCGACCATGATCGCGCTGTTCTACCAGCTGGGCTACCTGATGCTGCCGGCGGTCGTTCCGCTGGCGACCTGGATCCTGATGAATCGGCCGTTCCTCGAAGAGGTCGTGTTCACTCGCAAGCGCTGACCCTCCGTAGTCGGTTCGACGGAACCCCCTGCCGCCAGGGTGGTCCATTGCAGGCGACCTGCCGAGGACTCCGTATAATCGCGCCATGGAACACGCTCTGACTGCTACCGGCGAAACCGACCTGCTGCCTCAGGTCGGCGATCATCTCGAGGATCGCGCCGCCGACCTGTGCAAGCTGATGATGGCCCAGGGCCGGCTGCGGTCCGAGGACCTGGCCCGAGCCCGCGCCTACCGCGAACAGCACGGCGGCAACCTGCTGACGCTGCTGGTCCGGCTCGGCCTGGTCTCGGAGCGCGACCTGGCCTCGGCCCAGTCGGAACTGCTCGGCGTCGCGTTGTTTTCCGAAAAGGACTACCCCGAGCAGGCGCCGGACATCGATTCGATCTCGGTGCGGTTCATGAAGCAGCAGCACCTGGTGCCGGTCAGGGTCGACGAGGGCACGCTGCAGGTCGTCATGGCTGACCCTCAGAACCCCAGCATGCTCAAGGCGCTTCGAATGGCCACCGGCCTGGAGGTCGAGCCCAGCGTCGGCATCACCTCCGAGATCGACAACGCGATCGAACGCTATTTCGGCGGCGGCCGCAGCGCGATGGGCCAGATCGCAGAAGGGCTCGGTTCGGAGGTCGAGAGCGACGACGAAGAGAACGTCGAGCATCTTCGCGACCTGGCCTCCGAAGCGCCGGTCATCCGGCTGGTCAACCTGATTCTCGGCCGCGCCGTCGAGGCGCGGGCCTCCGACATCCATATCGAGCCGTTCGAGAACCGGCTGAAGGTCCGATACCGGATCGACGGCGTGCTGCAGGAAGTCGAAGCGCCGCCGGCGCGCTCGACCGCTGCAGTGATTTCGCGCGTCAAGATCATGGCCAAGCTCAACATCGCCGAGCGGCGGCTTCCGCAGGACGGCCGCATCATGCACCGGGTCTCCGGCAAGGAACTGGATCTGCGCGTGTCGACCGTGCCGACCTCGCACGGCGAGAGCGTGGTCATGCGTATCCTCGATCGCGAAGCCGTGACGCTGGACTTCGGCGCGCTGGGCTTCGCCGAGGACACCCGCGACAAGTTCATCCGCCAGCTCGAGATGCCGCACGGCATCATCCTGGTCACCGGGCCGACCGGCTCGGGCAAGACCACCACGCTGTACACCGCGCTGAGCCAGCTCAACGCGCCGGAGCGCAAGATCATCACGGTCGAGGACCCGGTCGAGTACCAGCTCGAGGGGGTCAACCAGATCCAGGCCAAGTCGTCGATCGGGCTGAACTTCGCCGCTGCACTCCGCGCCATCGTGCGCCAGGACCCCGACGTCATCATGATCGGCGAGATGCGCGACCTGGAAACCGCGAAGATCGCGATCCAGTCGGCGCTGACCGGTCACCTGGTGCTCTCCACGCTGCACACCAACGACGCGGCCGGCGGCGTGACCCGGATGCTCGACATGGGCGTGGAGGACTACCTGCTGACCTCGACGGTCAACGCGATCATGGCCCAGCGCCTGGTGCGCCGGCTCGATCCGCAGACCCGGGAGCCGTTCGAGGCGCTGCCCGAAATGGTCGACGAGCTCGGTCTGCGCGAACTGACCGACGCCGACCCGATCACGCTGTACCGGCCCGGCACCTCCGAGATCAATCCGACCGGCTACAAGGGCCGCTCCAGCATCATCGAGCTGCTCCAGATGTCCGACGAGATCCGTCGAATGGTCATGAAGCAGGCCACCTCCGGCGAGATCGAGCGCCAGGCCGTGGCCGAGGGCATGCGCACGATGTACTCCGACGGCATGCTCAAGGCGCTGAACGGCACGACCAGCGTCGAGGAAGTCCTGCGCGTCACCCAGGAATCCTGACCTCGCCGTGCCGCTGTTCGAGTACAAGGCCGTCACGCCCGCCGGAGAAACGCTGACCGGCGAAATGGAAGCGCCCAGCGCCGACCTGGTCGTCGCCCACATCCAGGAAACCGGCAACATTCCCGTCCAGGCCAAGGAGGTCGGTGCGGGGTTTCGTCTCGAAACGCTGTTCCGAGGTCGCCAGGGCCTGAGCCAGCGCGAGATCGGCGACCTCACCGGCCAGCTGGCCACCCTGCTCGGCGCTGGCCTGCCGCTGGATCGCTCGCTGGGCATCCTGGTCGAGCTGGCCGAGAACGAGCGCGTCGAGCAGACGCTGTCGAAGATCCGCGACCGGGTCCGCGAGGGCATTTCGCTGTCCGAGGCGCTGGAAGAGCGCCACGGCGTGTTCTCCCGCTTCTACATCAACATGGTCCGCGCCGGTGAATTGGGCGGTGCGTTGGACCAGACCCTTGCACGGATGTCCGACTACCTGGAGCGCGCCAAGGAACTGAAGGACGGCGTGGTCTCGGCGCTGATCTACCCGGCGCTGCTGGTGATTCTCGCGATCGCCTCGCTGATGCTGCTGATGATCTACGTCATCCCGCAGTTCACGCCGATGTTCGAGGACTTCGGCGCCGACCTGCCGCTGATGACCAAGATCGTGGTCGGCATCGGTGAGGTGCTCCGAGGCTACTGGTGGGCGCTGGCCGGCGGCATCGCGCTGGTCGCGCTGTGGTTCCGCGGGCAGATGGCCCGGCCGGCCTCGCGGCTGCGCTGGGATGGCCGGTTTCTGAAGATGAAGTGGATCGGCGACGTGATCGCCAAGATCGAGATGGCGCGGCTGGCGCGCACCACCGGCACGCTGCTGATCAACGGCGTGCCGTTGCTGTCGGCGATTTCGATCGCCCGCAACGTCATGACCAACACGGTGCTGCGTGACGACGTCGGAGTTGCCGCCAAGAAGGTCAAGACCGGCGCGCCGCTGGCCCGCGCGCTGAGCGAGAGCGGCCACTTCCCCCGGCTGGCGCTGCAGATGGCCAACGTCGGCGAGGAAACCGGACAGCTCGACGAGATGCTGCTGAAGGTCGCCGACACCTACGATCGTGAGGTCAAGACCACGATCGATCGGCTGATGGCGCTGCTGGTACCGGCGCTGACGCTGGGCCTGGCCGCCGTCATCGGCTTCATCGTGATGTCGGTGCTGATGGCGATCCTGAGCATCAACGAACTGGTCGGCTGATCGCGGCCGTCCGCTCGGCCCGTCGCGGCGGCGCATGGACATCGACGCGGGCCGATCGAACGAATCGCGGCGGAATCTTACGCGTCCGTCGCGGTCGAAACGAACCATGAAGGAGCGAATGACGATGAATGCAATCCAACCGAAGACGACCGGCGGTTTCTCGCTGATCGAGTTGCTGGTCGTGCTGGTCATCCTCGGCATGATCGCCGGGCTGGTCGTACCCAACATCATGGGCCGGAGTGAAGACGCCAAGGCGCGCACGGCGGTGGCCGAAATCCAGCGCTTGTCGATGGCCGTCGACGAGTTCTACCTCGATACCGGCCGCGCGCCGCAGGAGCTGCGCGAACTGGTCGAGGAGCCCAGCGGCGTGTCGAACTGGAACGGGCCGTACGTGAACAACTCCAACCTCAACGACCCCTGGCAGAACGCCTACCAGTACCGCTATCCGGGCGAACACCGCGACTTCGACCTGTTCTCCTACGGCGCCGACGGGTCACCGGGCGGCGAGGATGCCGCGAAGGACGTGGCCAACTGGGAACAGTGAGCATCAACGGTCGCCGTCGCTCGAACCCGTTCGAGAGGGCGACCTCGATGCGCATGCGCGCGGCCGGATTCAGCCTCATCGAGCTGATGGTCGTGATGATGTTGGTGGTGGCGCTGTTCGGGCTGGTCGGGACCTCGATCAGCCGCTCGCTGAAGGGTGCCGAGCTGCGCAACGAAGCCCGCGAGGTCATTGCCGGTATGCGTCATACCCGCGGCCGAGCGATCGTTCAACGCGCCGAAACCGTCTTCAGGGTCGATGCTGACGCGCGCACCTGGCAGGCGTTCGGCCGCGAACCCGAGGCCCTGCCGGAGGGGCTGGACATCACGCTGACCACGGCGCGGTCCGAGCTGACCGGCGAGAACGCCGGCGGCATCCGTTTCTATCCCGACGGCGCCTCGACCGGCGGCAGCGTGCTGCTGAGCGTCGACGAACGCAAGTGGTACATCACCGTCGGCTGGCTGACCGGCGAGATCAGCCAGGACCCGCCGGAGGACGCATGAATCCGGGCCGCCCTCCAGTCTCGATTCCGATCCGCCGGAGCGGCGGTTTCACGCTGATCGAAGTCATGGCCGCGTTCGCGATCTTCGCGGTGCTGTTCGGGGTGATGCTGCAGATCCTGTCGACGTCGATGAGCAACACCCGCCGCTCGGGCGATTTCACCCAGGCCGCGCTGCTGGCGCAGAGCCAGCTCGACATGATCGGCATCGAGCAACTGCCCGAGCCGGGCCGCTTCGGCGGCGACTACGACGATCGGTACAGCTGGGAAATGGAGATCGAGCCCTACCTGATTCAGGACGATCGGGCGGTGAACTACGAAGAGCTGCCGATCGACCTGTACCACGTCGTGCTGACGGTCTACTGGGGCGAGAACCGGAGCCAGCGCTCGGCCCGTTTCGAGACGCTGCGCGCGGTCGATCGCTTCTACGCCGAACGGCAGGGAATGACGCCGTGAACGGGCCCTCTCTGGCGAACCGCAGCCGCGGCTTCACGCTGATCGAGCTGCTGCTGGCCACGGCGCTGATCGCGATGATCATGGCGATGGCCTACGGCGGCTTCCGGGCCGGCGTGCGCGCCACCCACTCCGGCGAGCAGCTGATCGAGGAATCCAACCGCCTGCGGGTCGTGCATGAATTCCTGCGCACCCGGCTGGCGCTGGCCCAGCCGCTGATCATCGAGGACGTCGAGGGCGAGCCGATCCGCTTCGAAGGCGAACCCGATCGGGTCCGCTTCGTCGCGCCGCTGCCGGGCTACCTGAGCTACGGCGGTCCGTACGTGCAGGAGTTCCGCGTCGAGCGCGGGCGGGAAGGTGTGGACCTGGTGTTCGCCTTCGCCATGCTCAACGGCTACGAGCCCGGTGACCTCGACGCCGAGCCGCCGGTCACGCTGCTCGAGAACGTCGGCGACCTGCGCCTGGAGTATCTCGGCTTCGAGGAGAACGGCGAGGACGTCTACTGGGATTCGGCCTGGCAGGAAGCCGACCGGATGCCGCTTGCGATCGCACTCGGGCTGGACATGGAGCGCGACAACGGCCTGAGCTTTCCGCCGCTGAACACGCCGCTGAAGGTCGACAGCGCCAGCACCGCGCAGCCGCGACTGCAGGGCTCCGACAGCATCCTGTCGCCGGTCAACCGCCATCTTCAGCGCACCCAGGACCGGCAGTGAACGCCGGCGCGTTCCCGGTTCGTTCCAGCCGCGGCATCGCGCTGATCGTGGTGCTGTGGATGCTGGTGCTGCTGACCGTGGTCATCGGCACCTTCTCGGTGCTGGCCCGGACCGAGAGCCTGCAGGCGCGCTTCCTGTTCGACACCACCGACGCGCGCTACGCCGCCGAAGCCGGCATCCACCGCGCCGTCGTCGAGCTGCGCAATCCCGACCTGGAGACCCGCTGGGTGGCCGATGGCCGCCCCTACGTGTTCGAGTTCGGCGGCGCGGAAGTCGAAGTCACGATCACCGACGAGACCGGCCTGATCGACGTCAACGCCGCCGCCCAGGCCCAGCCGGAGCTGCTGCTCAACCTGTTCGAGTCGGTCGGCGTCGAGCCCCAGTCGGCCCAGATGCTGGCCGATGCGATCCAGGACTGGGTCGACCCCGACGACCTGAGCCGGCCGCTGGGTGCCGAAATCGACCAGTACCAATCGGCCGGCTATCCCTACGGCCCGGCCAACGCGCCGTTCGCGTCGGTGGATGAACTGCAGCAGGTCATCGGCATGAGCTGGGAACTTTTCCGCGCCGTCGAGGCCAGTCTTACCATTCACTCGGGCCGCGCGAACTTCAATCCGGCCTTCGCGCCGGTCAGCGTGCTGCAGACGCTGCCCGACATGGACATGGAGACAGCGCAGTTGTTTATCGAGGAACGCTCGCAGTATCATCCCGGGGATGCCATGCAGCTGATGCTGCCGGACGGCACGCCGGTGAACCAGCGCGGTGGCGGACTCACGCACACGATCGAATCCAGGGCCACGCTCGAGGGCGGCACCTGGAGCCGGATCACGGCCACCATCCGGCTCGGCACCGACAGCCGCGGCCGGCCGTTCCGCGTTGTGCGATGGGCGGAGAACGAAACCGAACCGGCCGGCTCGACTGCGCCGCAGACCTGAGCCGGAGCCAGGACGACGATGATCCAGAACCTTGCCGACAACCTGCGCGACGCCGTGCGCCGCCGCTACCGGGCTTCGCCACTGCCGGCGTTCTTCGCCTGGTGGGGCGGCGAGCTTGCGCCGTTGGTGTCCGAGCGGCTGCGGCGGCGGTGGATGCCGCCGAAGCCGCAGCTCTGGATCGTGCCGGCCGAGACCGGCGGCGGTGATCTGCGAGTCCTGAAGGTCGGCGATGCGCCGACGGTCGCCGACGTGTTCGGCGCCGGCGAGGACCTCGACCTGTTGCGCGGGCGCTGGCGCGAGCTGCTCGCTGGGTTCGAGGACGGTCGTCCGGAAGTCCGGCTGTGCCTGCACGAGCAGGACGTGCTCGGCCTGCCGATCGATCTGCCGGCGGCCGTCGAAGGCAACCTGGCCCAGGCGCTGCGCTTCCAGATCGACCAGGTCTCGCCGTTCTCGCCCGACCAGGTGTATTTCGATCATCGCGTCGCCGAGCACGATCACGAGCATGGACGTCTTGACGTCGAGCTGCGCATGGTGCCGCGCGAGACCGTCGATGACCTGCTCGAGCGGCTGCACGCGATCGGAATGGTCGTCCACCGGGTCGACACGCTCCGGCCGGGCGACGAGGCCGAGCCCGAAGGCTTCAACCTGCTGCCCGAAGAGCGCAGGCCCCGCTACGTTCACGCCCGGGCGCGCTTCAACCTGATGCTCGGCGGCGCGCTGGTCCTGCTGATCGCACTGGTGATGGCGCAGTCGCTGATCCTGCGCGAACGTACCGTGACCCGGCTGACCGAAGACGCCGATCGGTTGCGTACCGAGGCGCGCCAGGTCATGGCGCTGCAGCAGCGTCTGGAGGACTCGCTGCTGGCGGCCAATTTCCTGGCCGAGAAGCGGGCGTCGCAGCCGCCGGCCATCGAGCTGCTGGCCGAGACCACCCGGCTGCTGCCGGACGACATCTGGCTGCAGCGGTTCCAGCTCCAGGGCCAGGAAATGACCGTGCAGGGCCTGACCAACGGCTCGCAGCGGGTCATCGGCCTGCTTAACGAGTCGGAGCTGCTCGACGACACCGAAATTCGCGGCAACATCACCATGGATCCGCGCTCGGGCAAGGAGCGATTCACGACCACCTCGCAGGTGGCGCGTTCCGACGCTCCCGACGATGCGCCGGCCGGCGACGATGAGGGAGGCGCCTGATGCAGCTGCTCCCCGATCGTCAACAGGGGCGTCCGCTGGCCATCGGCCTGCTGGTCGTCGCGCTGATCCTGGTCTACCTGGCCGGCTTCCACTGGTTCGTGGTGCGCCAGGCCGCGCTCGGCGATGAAATCGACCAGCTCGAGCGCCAGATCTCGCGGTTCAAGGCCACCGCCGGTCAGCGCGACCTGCTGCAGGAGCGCTTGCAGCAGCTGCAGCGCCAGCGCCTCGACAGCGCGCTGTTCCTCGACAGCGGTGATTTCAATGTCGCGGCCGCGGAGCTGATCCGCCGGCTTCGCGAGGAAGTCGATCGGCGCGCCGAGGATGCCAGCTTGTGCCAGGTCACCAACACCACGCCGCAGCGTCCGCGCGAGCCCGAGCGCTTCCAGGCCGTGAAGGTCAGCGTGCGCATGCAGTGCCCGCTGCCCGACTTCATCCGCGTGCTCTACGAGCTTGAGCGGTCGGTGCCGCTGATCTTCATCGACAACCTGATGATCAACCAGCGCACGATGCTCAGCCAGGCGTCCAGGCGGGGCGGGGAGCGCTACGGCCAGCTCGACGTCCGCTTCGAGATGTTCGGCTATCTCGATCAACCCGGGGAGGGATTCGAATGATCCGGGTCGACGCTCGCCGAAACCTGTTCACGGTGGTATTGCTGGCCAGCATCGGCCTGCTGCTGCTCGTCGGGGCGCTCAACTTCCTTGTGCTCGGGCACGGCGATGCCGATTCGATTCGTCCGGCCGCCGCCGGCCTGCCCGGCGCCGGCGAGTCGCGTCCGCCGACCCAGGACATCGGCGAGCTCGAGCGCTTCGCGGTAATCACCGATCGGCCGGTGTTCTTCGAGGATCGCCAGCTGCCGGTGATCGATGGCGACGAGGCCGTCGAAGACGAGGCCCTGGTCGAAGCGCCGGTGGTCGAAGAGATTCCGGAACTCGACGCCAGCGTGGCCGGCATCATCATCACGCCGGAACTCAAGCTGGCGATGATCGCCGATGCGAAGAGCCGAGAAACCCTGGTACTGCGTGAGGGCATGGCGCTGGAAGGGGAACTTTCGGCCTGGAAACTGACCGAAATCCGGCCGCGCAGCGTTCGTTTCGCGACCGACGGCGGGCGCAGCGCCGACCTGGAGCTGCAGGTCGAAACCAACGCGCTGGCCGCCGGGGCGCCGCCGTCCCGACCGCCGCGCCGCGACCAGCCGCTTCCGCAGACCGCCGACAGCGCGAATTCGCCGACCTCCGACACCGAGGCCCAGGCCTCGGCGCGCGCCCGGGCCGAGGAAATCCGCCGGCGCGTGGCCGAGCGACGCGCCCAGCTGCGTGCCGAAGCCGAGCGGCGCGCGCGGGAACAACAAGACAACGACGGCCGCTGATTCGCGCGCCGTGCCGCAATCACGAGACATGGACTACTGCATGCGTATCGAACCCATTGATCGACGCCGAGGACGTTCCGCGCTGATCCTGGCCGGCATCCTGCTACTGGCCGGTTGCGCCGCGCCCGGACCGCGCGAGGATCCGACCGATCCGACCCGCCCGGCGGGCGCCCGATTCGCCGAGACCGATCGCGCCCAGGGGCCGATCGAGCTGGGTCCCGACTCCGGCGAGGAAGGCGCCGCGTTCGAGGGTACCGAGACCTACCCGGGCACCGGCGTGTTCATCAACCGCGATGCCGCCAACGCCCCGGTGCTGCCGCCGGACGGCGAGGGCGAAGTCACGTTGAACTTCGAGGGCCAGGGCATCCAGGAGGTCATCCACGCCATCCTCGGCCACATGCTGCAGGAGAACTACGTGATCGCCCCGGGCATTTCCGGTGAGGTCACCTTCTCCACCGCCCGCCCGGTCACGCGCGACCAGATCCTGCCGATTCTCGAGATGCTGCTGCGCTGGAACGGCGCCACGCTGATCTGGCGCGAGGACCGCTATCACGTGCTGCCGATCTCAGAGGCCGTGCGCGGCAACCTCACGCCGCGGATCGGCATGGAGGCCCTCGGTCGTGGCTACCAGGTCGTCGGCGTGCCGCTGGACTACATCGCCCCGAGCCAGATGGTCACCATTCTCGAGCCCTATGCACGCGAAGACGCGGTGCTGAACGCCGACAACGCCCGCAGCCTGCTGATGCTGGCCGGCACGCCGGCGGAACTTCGCAACTACATCCAGGTCATCGACACCTTCGACGTCGACTGGCTGTCCGGCATGTCGGTCGGGATCTTCGAGATCAGCCGGGTCGAAGTGGCCGATCTCGCCACCGAGCTGCAGTCGGTGCTCGGTGAAGGCGAGGGCGAGGGTGGATCGCCGCTGGCCGGCATGTTCCGGATCATGCCCATGGAGCGATTGAACTCGATCATGGTGATCACGCCGCAGGCCCGCTACCTCGACGAGATCGAGAAGTGGATCGACCGGCTCGACCGGTCCAGCCCCGAGGCCGGCGCGCGGCTGTACGTCTACCGGGTCAAGAACCTCGACGCCGACGTGCTGGCCGGCTACCTGGCCAACGTGTTCGGCGGCGAGGGCGGCGGCAGCCAGGCCACCCAGCGGCAGGATCGCGGCGGTCTGGCGCCGGGTCTGGAGCGGGCCCAGGCCAGTTCGGTCAGCGAATTCCAGACCGAGACCGGACCGCAGGCCCGCGCGGCCACCGGGGGCGGCTCCCGCACCGGTGGCGGCGGTACCGTGACCCTCGGCGAGGACGGCGGCATCCGGATCACCGCGGTGCTCGAGACCAACTCGCTGCTGATCCAGGCCTCGCCGAGCGAGTACGACTCGATCCTCAACGCGATCGAGCGCCTCGACGAGCAGCCGCTGCAGGTGCTGATCGAGGCGCAGGTGCTGCAGGTGGTTCTCAACGACGCGCTGGAGTTCGGCGTCAGCTGGTTCCTCCAGAATTCCGCATCGCCGGACCTGCCGGACGGTTTCGTCGGATCGAACGATCTCAACTTCGCGCAGTTCGGCGACGGTTTCGGCGGCTTCCAGTCCGCGGTGACGCCGGCCGGCGGGATCGGTTCCAACTATGTCGGCGCGATCATCAACCTGCTCGACAGCGTCTCGGACACTCGCACGATTTCCGCGCCGTCGCTGATGGTGCGGAACAACGCGCAGGCCACGATCAACGTCGGCTCGCAGATTCCGGTCCAGTCGCAGAGCTTCATCGGCGGCACCGACACCGGCAGCCGGCTCGGGACCACCCAGTACATCAACACCGGCACGGTGCTGGACGTGACGCCGCGCGTGAATCCCGGCGGCCTGGTCTACCTGACCGTCAGCCAGGAAGTCTCGTCGCCCGGGGATCCCCCGACCTCGGACAACCCGAACGTCGCGATCAATACCCGGAACGTCACGACCGAGGTCGCGGTGCAGTCGGGTCAGACGATCGTGCTCGGCGGGCTGATCGCCGAGACGAACGGCGTCTCGTCCAGCGGCCTGCCGGGCCTCAGCCGGATCCCGATCATCGGCGGGCTGTTCGGACGTCGCGGCCGGACCCAGAGCCGCGAGGAAACGCTGGTACTGATCACCCCGACGGTGATCCAGAACACCGCCGAACTCGAGGAGATTTCCCGCGAGTTCGAGAAGAAGTTCAAGGGCCTCGAGCCCATCGCCGGCGGCTTCCAGGGCATTCGCGACTGATTCGCCGCCCGGCGTCGCCCCCCACACCATCGATTCGAAAAGAGGACCTATGCGCTACTCGAACCTGATTCTCCCGGCCGTCTTCGGCCTGCTGCTGTCTGCCTGCACACCTTCGGAGCCCCCGGCCGAGGCGATGCAGACCGACGGCGATGTCGTCATGGAGCGGGCCCAGGCCCGTTGGGACGCCCTGATCGCGGCTGATCACGAAGCCGGCTATGGCTACTACAGTCCCGGGTTCCGCGAGCAGATGACGCTGGTCGACTTCACCATCGACCTGCGCAGCCGTCCGGTCCAGTGGGTGGCCGCTGAGGTGGTGTCCGCGGATTGCGAGGGTGATCGCTGCACGGTGGAAACCGAGGTCGAATATCGGGTACCATCAGCCCCAGCCCAGATGTCGGGCATGGGAAACCGGCGACCCATCGAGGAAACCTGGATCCGCATCGACGACACTTGGTGGTTCGTGCCCGGAGCGTGAGCGCAGGACAGGCGGTGCGCCCCGCCTGAATTCTGTTGCTTTACAGTCCGGGCTTGGTTAATATAGACTTGCAAAATCTGATTCTGGGTGATCGTTGCCCAAAAATGATCAGAAATTGCTCAATGCAGAGCCCTGTGTAAAAAACCTAGGAGTGTTGTAATGAAAAGAAAGACCTTGACGACTGCGGTACTCGCAGGTCTGACGGGCGTTGCGGGGATGGTCAGCGTTTCCAACGCTGTGAACCTGAACCCGGACGGCCTGGGTCAGGTCCTCCTGTACCCGTACTATTCCGCCCGCGGCGGCAATGACACACTGATTTCCATTGTCAATACCACTGACAATGCCAAGTCTGTCAAAGTCCGTTTCCTGGAAGCCCTGAACTCTCGCGAAGTTCTCGACTTCAACCTCTACATGTCCGAATTCGACGTGTGGGTGGCGGCCATCACCGGCAACAGCGCTGGTG
>Ga0102934_1001079_pt1 | contig 18924 bp, 18 predicted proteins | sample SalPonR2_A_D1_MG_FD_78175 | JGI IMG/M metagenome (GOLD analysis project Ga0102934, IMG submission 78175) | Salt pond soil microbial communities from South San Francisco under conditions of wetland restoration - Salt Pond MetaG R2_A_D1_MG | ecosystem: Environmental > Aquatic > Marine > Intertidal... | reverse complement strand
TTCTGACTGCACCTTGTTTTCATCTCCCTTTCGCTCTTCTTGATCCATGTTGCCGGCCTCCAATGGCCCCGTCATTCTGGATATAACTTTACCGAGTCCATCCGCTGGCGTTGCTATCCCTAGTTTGTGAGAATGCGGACCGCTATTAGCGCGGAAGGAAGGAGTGGATGGATGCTGTAGTAGCCCTGTTCGCGACTCAAGTTTGGGTGTAAAATCATTTTTAGTGGCCATGCCCACGGCATCGTCAAATGTAGGGTCCGCTCCCGTTGACATTCTCGATCCCGTATCCCCTGCCGTCATCGTGTGATCCGACACATCAGCCAGGGGATGAAGGGGACCCATAGCGGGTAAAGAGGATGTCTCAAGGCCAATCAAGAAGCGTTCACCCGAATCTTGATCCATGTCTTCTTTTCCTTGGTGTTCTGTAAGCATTGACAAGACCATTGCAGCCCAATCGGCGTCAGCTACGAACTTCTCATTACCCTTGACGTCACCCAGCCCTCCTGATAAAGATTTGACCTGTTGATGTTCTCCCAATTTTGTTATAGCCTCTCCACCAAGAGCTCCTGACGCTCCTTGGATGATCGGGCCTAACGGACGGATACGGGAAAAGGCTTCGTCTTGCGCAGCGGGATCCACCTGACGCAAGGGCACAAACACGGCGTCGCTTCCATTATAAATAAATGTGGGTGATGAGTCGTTCGAGGATGGATCTCGTGTAAACGGTACAGGGATACGGATAGAGGCGTTCTTCAAGCCTCGCAATGTTCGGGGCCCTTTGGGCCTGTAAGCCGATGGCGCAGGAGGGCGAGCTGCGGAGGGACTGTTGTGACGAGCAACCTCACGGGCTACCTCCAAGAGGCTTTTCTTTGTAACTGACGCCTTTCCATCAGCCCCTTTAGAAATATCTCTTTTTCCTCCGCGTTTTTCCACTCCACCAGGACCTCCAGAGTGCGAGGCGATTGCGTCATTCACATTTTTCGCCTCCTTCGAGCCGATTGCATTGATCATAGCGTTGAATGCGTTCGCGTATGCGTCTTGGCTGACAGCATTGGTTCCTGCACCCTTTTCTGACCCCGAACGAAGGGCATTAGTATTTGGGTTACCTCCTTGCTCAGCATTCAACGCCTGTCGAGCCAATTCCCTCACCATGGCCAGCGCCGCATCGTAAAAAATCTGTCTCATTTCTGCTTTCTGTGCCTCGGTAAGCGAACCCGCCAAGGCCGCTCCGACACCGGCTCCAGTGCCAATCCCTGCTTGTTGCAGGCCCCGGAGACTGCGACGACCTAAAGGCACATAATTCTCTACCTCTGGCTGATATTTAGTCCCTGGCAAGAGTATTTGTTCCTTCTTGACATCAGTTCTACGGTCGAGCTTCTTTTCGCCGTTTAAATCTGTCGTTAGCCTTGCAACCGCGGGACGATCGACCGCTAAGGCATTTAAGACCGACTCTAAGTTGACCTTCACCGAGGTGTCGGATCGCTGCGTTTGAGTCTTTTTCGAGGCATGTCGCAAGGCCTGCAACAATTCCTCCCGTGCCTCATCCCGAACTTCAGCTAGCTCCATCTCCGTCATGTCCGGGTTCGCTTGTTGCCGTAAATGACGATGATGCCCGTGAATGCGTTGTCCATGATTTATATCATGGCTTTGTAATGGAAAACCCGTAAGCGCATCAGACTTGTGATGAACTTTCGACCAGAGTCCGCCATCCTTGCCATAGTAGGGACTACCGAAATTGTTACTCGCATCTGCTTCTGATTTTGGGCCTGCTCTGAATTTAACTTCCTCAGGATGGATAAAAAGCCGACGAACATTTGAATGTATCCCATCTGACGGTGTAGAGGCCATTCCAAAGACAGACTTCTCTGAGTCTTCATCTCCCTGAATTTGATTGCCATGTGCCGAGGTATGACCCTCTGCCGTTGTTAGAATAGAGGACGAATCGTCCACGTTCCCTGTTGAGTCTTGCTCTTTAGTTGTAGGCTGCTCTGAGGGCTTAGGAGTTTCATGGGAACTTTGGACAATCTTGTGCGTGTCTTGCGCGTATTGTTTCTCGCCTGTGCTATCGGGAATGTCTTGCATGACGGTGCTAGTGGAGGAATAATGTTCTACTAGATCTCCCACTAATACTGGCCGTTGCGAGTTTTGAAAGGTTTGACGGGTATTCTGTAGATCATCCGATTCTTCTTGCTGCGAGCTGGTGACGACATTTGCGGTCTCCATGTCATGCTTATCTTCATTCAAAGTAGCCCATACGCGCACGTGATTAATTACATCTTTGGCTCTGGAGATCTGCATCCATTTCAAAGCACGTTTGCGTTGCTCCATATCAGATTCTTCTTTGATGAAACCAAGTTCACGATTTTCAAGACGGTGCGTTCTCATTGGTACGGAGTCATTACGTGACGGATTCTGAACATTCATGCTCTTGTTACCAGCAAGTGAAGTTGCTTCCTTAAGTGCGTCACTCGATCCCTGAATTTTACCCTTAAGGCAATCATCATTTGGACTGATATATCCAGATATTAGTCGAGCCACGAAGTGTCCAACTTTGTCCCAAACCACTGAAAGTTCCCACAAGGATCGATGGGGAACTTCAGTCACTGCGCCTTGATCCCCATCTCCGGAAGTGGCAGCACATATAATTGCAGAAGTGGATGACGAATGGATAAAAACACCAGGATAAAGCGTCAATGCGATTATCAAAGCACAGTGCAGGATGAGGGGCCTCATCATTGCTATTCTGTAGGTATGCAGGGGAAGTAACTGAGTTGACAAGCTTACGTAAGTCATGAGCTAGAAAGCAAACCGTGAGAAACACAATTTAAAGAAGTAGTTGAAATAGGGACACAGGCATTAAACTGGGTTATATAACTATATTCGAGCCGCCCACCAAGCATAATTAAATTCCCCTCCAACCTTGTTCAAGTGGAAGGCTCGAAACAAGTTGAAGTTGGCCGTTAGCGGGTTTCGACGTCTCTCGGATCTGGCTCGAGCGAGTGGTGAGAGCGTTTACTGTCCACGTAGGAATTGTATGTTGACTGCAATTTTGCCCAGTCTTTCAATGAAGGAGTCAAAGCATTGCTGACTTATATTTGGAGTTCTATAATGGGTCCTTCTCTGTGATTCTTGTACGAGTGGAGGTTGGACAAGTATCTGCGGACCTCCAAATTTACTCCGCTTCCGTCTCTGAATCAATCAGCCACCACAGTGGCACTTTTTCTCCAGGGTTTAAGCCGTGGTTAGCGGCGTCAAAGATCTCACACGTCGATCATGATGGTCGTCCATCACCATCTTGTGGTACTTTTCTTGATAACTCTGAATACAAGTACTACTGCCCAGAGGCTTCAACATTCTTTACGAGCAATCACACCGGTACAAGGATATAGCAGCAACACAGCGGTTCATTTCAACCGAACGGCGTCTGGAAATTCTTACAATACATTAGCGACAACTCTAGTGGTCGATGGAAACATATTTCCGGAGTTATTGTACAAACAACAACGCGTAGAGTACACCTTTGCCATCCCCGTATCATTAGCTCCCGTTGAGCTCCTGAAAGATGGTAAGTCGTCAAAACAGATAAATTATGATTGTAATATTGTAGATATGATGCAAAAAATTAGCAAATGGATATTGAATTTCTCAATTTTCACCCTCATTCCCATTCCTATTTTTTTTGGTGTAGGATGGGTCAAGGACTTTGCCGCTTTTCCTTGCCTGCAGTGCTACGTGACGGATGCTGGTTTCTATGCCGAGTATGCAGAGAAAGCCAATACCCAGCTCGCATTTCTTTCTGGAGATCAATTCAAAGTGAGCGCTTCTTTTCTCATAAATCCTTTCTTATTTCGTCATTTTCTCTTCTTCCGATTGGACACTACTGCCTGGTTGCATTTCAAAGTATGTCCTACTTTGTCTTTCCACTCTGAAATGATATTTCCCCTTGAATCTTTAAATTTGAAGGCCCTTCTAGATCATTGTGCTTCTGCACCTGGCAAGGTCACCCAAGCATGCTGGGATGCCGCAGGTCTTGGCGATGTAGAGATTGAGGCGTACCCGTACCAGACTTACGCATACCATGACAAGGTAATGGATCGCGAATGAGACTCAAGGATAATAAAACTATCCTTAATGAAGCAAATATCCATTTCTGTCTATCTTAATTTTCAGGGCACTACACCTGTCTTCGAGGGTACCTACCTCGTCTTCAACAATGGCGACAATCCAGGTCTTTATCATCTTCCGATTCATTCCTTCTTCGATATATTGTCACAATCATGCCTTTCCTTATACCTAATTTCCCTTCACTCATTCATCAGTTAATATCGAGTACGGTATGGCATATTTCGGCCTCAATCCGGGGGCACCATCAGAGCCTGGGGGGCTCGTGGTCAAGGAGGGAGAGGGTAAGTCGGAAACATTGCTATGATGGTGGGGATAACAACCGGAGTAAAGTCTTGCGAAAAGCATTCAAATTACGTGACGAATGGACATCACTTGTAAATCATTTCCACAGGCCTTACCCCAACCCGCCTGAAAGAGATTGTTCAAGGTTTGCAAAGACCTATCCTCATTCCTAAAGCGACCGACAGCCTCGACATTCCTGGGCAGCGGAAAAAGGAAATTAGGCCGGTAGAGGAAAGAGCGTCTTCCGTCGAGCGCACCTCTAAGTCTTTGCGGGTAGCGGGAAGCAAGGCAGAAAGGGTAGAGGGAACGTGGACAAGATACGCCCTCGCGATGGGCAATGAGGTCGCAAACAACGGTATGTGATATCCTCGTTCGCGCCATACTTGGTCTTCTCTGCTTGGTTTTCTCAAAAGGCGACCGTAGAATTAGTTCTTCGATCAACGAGAGTAATAACGTCTTCGATGATAAATGACAAGCTCTTTTATTTTATTATCTTTTCATAAGGCTACAACTGGTGGTCTAATGCAGGTGCCACGTATGAGGGCGGAAATTTGGTTGCATCATTCCTTTCAGGGGACCTTTACATCAAACTGAGGACAGCTTGTCCACAGACAACAGAAGAAGGTAAGGGATGCCGATTGAAGATGAGGGCTATCAGCATTTAAATTCTTTGATACTTAATGGAAAGTCATTTCTTGTTCAGGGCTTCTGATCGTCACGTCTGATTGTTGGAAACAAGTAAGTAATAGCTTTGAAGCAGGAAATGGAGGACATGGCAGTGAATTCTCATAAACAATTACCGGCTCTTGCTATCCACATATGTCTTTGTGTCGTTTTCCCCCTACTGGTCACATTAAATACCTCTTTCTTCCCTTTTTTCTATAATAATTTGTTTGATCACAAGATCTCCAATCGATCCACGATAGCGAAAATTCTTGCTAGTGGGGAGCGCATCGAACGGGATTATGATGGAAGGGCGGATCCAAATGAAGGAGGGTCGTGCGTGGATGGTTGGTGGATCTTCATGAACGAGTCCAAGTCTACAGGGGCAAACGTCGTGAAAGCGGATGCAAATTTTGGTCTGAGAACCTTAGGAAATAATCCACGCGACGCTTAAAACCAAGAACATGATTCGACATGCATCCGACATAATCTATGCCATATATTATCGGAAAGGAACGCAAAAAAGTAATCATGCATCTCCAAAATAGGATGAACTCATTCATAGTGTCTACAAAGATCTGAGAATCGACTTCTTCAACTTGCATTTCGGACATGTTGTACGTGAATAATCTATCCTCCTCGCAGCACTACTGAATTAGAACTATCTTTATTCAATTGCGTAAACTTGAATGCAATATCCTGAGCATCCCTCGTAGCCTTTTGGGAAATCAATCCTACTTTCTCTGTCGTTTGTTTTCGCACCCTATTAGCTACTTCAACGTGCTGCCACATCTTGTCCTATGTGCGAATGTAATCCCTTCTGTAAGGTTGATAGACGAAAGGGGTCTTGATTCCAGTAGCCACGTCACACGTATAAACCTGAAGTACAAGATGAATGCACAGGAAGTGTGAGAGGTATGCGCTTTCCAAAGTCATCTAGGGAGGGGAAGAAGGAAGAGAAAAACACGTACCTGCAGGGAGGGATACTGATCTCCAAGGGATGCTTTCATGAAATCGATGCTTAAACATTTGTTTTCCTAAAAAAGGGATTATGGACGACTCAGAAAAGAGAAGGCGCTTCATATTCCAATTTCTAACATCCCTTATCGACATATCAACCGATTCGTATGCCTGTAATCATGCATTTCTTTCTATTTTTTTCCCTACTCCAAGACCCTCCTTCACACCTTTCCGCAATTAGATGTGACGTATTCAATTGACTGTTTATCTGAAGGCAAGCCCATGGCCATGTGACGGGCGAGCATTTCTCTTTCGATTACTGCCGGGACAGCTGGGGGGTTGTTGTTCATTAGCTCATTCTTGTAAGGAAGAAATAGAGCATGGGGATCATCTAGTCCGCAAGCCTAGGGTGTCGAGGCAAAATGGAAAGGTTTAAATTTTGGCATAGGTGGGACTGATGGCAAGAAAAAGAAAGGGACCCCAAATAAAGGGAAGCTGTACAAATTTAGAATCGGCTCCAAAGGTACTGACCTTGACAATATCTATCGACGTCGCGCCCACGATTTTATATCTTCTATCCCATCCTTTTCCGTAGAAATTATCCATGTCTTGGGCAGTCAAGCTTGAGTAAGTCGGACCGGGAACAAAGACGTCAGCGGCAGCGAAACTCCAATATCTGGAAGGAAAGGGAGGAAGCGAGAGAGACAGGAAGAAGATTTAACACTAGGATTTTGGAGCCTAAGCTGCACTGATTAACGATGCAGATCATAAGAATAAAAAGCATTCTATTAAAAAAATTATGAACCAACTCTTATTTTGATCCATAAATTTATGATGGCCCTCATCGCTCGTGTTGCAACCTTTCTTTTCTCACCTGGTGCTGTAATTGGTGACATTCCAAACAGGCCGAGGCCCCTCAAAAAGGCCCGTGGCTGTCAGCGGCGCAGTACCTTCAATAACCATAACAAAGTTTTCACCCAACTGCAACGATTCGACGAAGTGTAGAAAAGAACTTCATCAACGACGGAAGGAGGAAAAGCTTGACGGGAAGGAGAGCAAGGACACGTCCTTACCTGCTCGCCATCCGTACACCAATACAAATAATTCGAATCAAAATTCGCGAAGGGCACATAACTCGCACCGCTGTCAACAACCTGGACATTAACATCGGGAAAGAGAGCTGGATGATCCGCCTCCCTCTTTGACAGCAGGTGACAGGATCGTAGTCGATACCATTGAGAATGATAAATCAGGTAGCGGAAATCGTAGACGGTCCAACCTTTGGAAAGAGTAAGAAGGTGACTGAGGGTTAAAACCAGACAGTTTCATTGCCATTACATTTTTGCAACAATTGTTATTCGCTTGAACTGGACAAATTTCTCTCCCCTTTCACACAACTCCGTCGTTCCTCATCCTCGACCAAGTTCATTTCCCTCCTTCGTTTCCTATCCATTCTTGAAGCATACAGGAAGTCAAATAATCGCTCATTGCATTGCAAATCTTCTTCCCGCTCGATATTTGGTCGCTCACGCTATCTCTCGCTCCAACTGCTCTTCAAGGCCTCTTACCGATTTGTCTCATCGCTCTGTTGAACTGGTAGCGAGTGGTGTCTGAGCACGGTTGCAGTTCTTTCCAGGTCTGGCCCAAGTCATCTAGAAAGGAATAGAAGGGAATACAATAATTTGAAAATGGAATAATAAGTGAGACAACCTCTATGTGCTCGGAAACTTTGAGTGAAAATGGATCCAGTCACACGGCATCAAATTTTCCAAAATCTATCTTGTAGACTTCGCCCATGCCAGACCGTAGCTTCCCGTCCCTTTATCTTCCTATTCTCTCACCAGTGTACGATATCACGGGCCGATCCACCCCTCCCCACACGCTGGGAGGCTGCTCAGTGGTGTACAGACGCAGCATTACAACGGATAGATTGTCCACGAAGTCCTGAGGTGGGATGAGAAGAAAATAGCTTTTTAGGTGAAGATTAAAAAAACGCCCTCCAGCTGGCTTTGGAATCTTTTTGCCCGTTTTTGGCATATGTCCCCCAATGACCAGCACTCCACCTGCGCACCATTACGCGGGAAAAAGCCGCCTGCGTCGCGTTGGTGTGATCCTCACTTAGACCCCGAACTTCGTTTGGCCAACCCTTGTTCCCTGGTGAGAGCACATTCGGGCAAAGATTGGGGTTGGCATTTACTTGATATGGGCATTCAAGCTTCTGCTCTTGCCTCTCTTCGATTACCATCTCTTGTCACGTAGATTTCGTACGTCCCGGCCCCCTCTTCTGTCGTCTCCTCCCTGTATGGGTTCTTGCCCCACGAAGGATCGATGCGAAGGTCGGGGAGGGAGGTTAGCGGATGACCCCGCAAAGAGTAGGTTTCGTAGGAGAAGTACACGACTCGAGGGAAGGAAGCTGAGATCTGTGTTCGCATAGAGTGGGGGGAAAAGCGTGGTAAGGACAGCATGGAGCGACCTTTGAAAACTACTGCCCGCATTCTTTTTTCTCGACGAGCTTTTGAAGCTTACAACCTTGTAAACCCTGTGGGGATGTGCTGCGAAAGATAACAACTGAGGTTGATATACTGCATTGGGGTCGAGAAGTAGGGGCGTGTAGATGCTTTCATCCGTGGTCGCGTCCCAGGCACAGAATGGGTATTCACTGCTTGCAATCGCAAGATCGGCATAGCGTGATTCCATACGCCAGCGGGATCGCTCGGATCGAGAGGAAATATTTCCGTCGGGCTGGGAGGAGCTAGAGGTTTTCTCTTCATGGTTGTTTGAAAACGAAGTGTCATAGGAGGAGGTTTTGGCAGAGCTACCATGATCCCATCCATGCTCGCCCTCACTCTCAATAATGGGTGCGACAGGGGTATCAGCCCAGAGAGGAAGAAATGGGGGGAAAGGAAAGAGGGCTGCTTTCTCCTTGTTAGAAAGGTCGAGGAACGAAGCAGAGGGAGCAGGAGCAGAGTCAGAAGGAATCGCATCTATCTCCCTTTCTTCAAGGTGTGTAGAATCCAAACCTGGAGCCGAATTACTGATACGTACACATGGAAACGCAAGATTAAGGAGAAAAAATAAGTCTTGTCAAAATCAAAGATCATTACATCGTCCCTCCTGCTACACAAAGAGTTGAACAACTCACCTCAAGACGACGCGAGAGAGAATTAGGAATATGAGAATCGGTACGCAGCGGCCGACGATAGACCGCCTATGTTGCTTCTTGATTAAACACGACACCATCGTTTTCCAGGGGTGCGTCTGAATACTCCAACAGGCTAACAATTTGAAAACATCTGTGTCCTGGACGAGTGATGAAGAGACCACTTACTTACAGGGACAACATACCCAATGCAACAAATGCAGCGTAACATGCGATTGATTAAAGCTAGTGATAGTCTAGAAACCGTACATTTTGCCATGCAATAATGTAGGCTAAGCCCAAGACGTTGTTGGGTTGACGATACGCCTTCACTTTTGCTCTGGAAGTGGAGCAGCGAAACATGGTCAAGTCATGCAGCCCCAAAATTTCAATTATTTAATAATTTCCATATCCGAAATTGTAACTAAAGCACTAGATATCATACACTCTAAAAGTGAGTATTTTTCCCATTTCTAACATAAACACCTAGGGTGGCGGCCGCCGCCTCAGCCTCATGATGCTCAAAGCCTGCGCTACGAGTATTAGAAGGGGGAAGGCCGTTAGGTTTTCAAACGTTCACACGACCGTTTCTCAACTGTTACGCGTTCATGATGCACGATTACTTTTTCCTATTATCGCGTTACTTGTTGCCGGGCTGCATAGATGCAACAAATATCTCATCATCTGACCCAACAATCGCACATGACAGTTACGATGCGGAATAATTCTGCTTCTGAAGAAGCGGCCTCCTCGCAAGATGGGCATAGTTACACTTTCACTTCCCGCATTTATCAACCTTTACACGATGTTAAAGGCACAGATGGGAGGGGAGATTTGAGCTCTGCTTATAGTTCTGCAAGTGAAGAGGAAAACGATGAAATAGTATTTATTGTGGACGGATGTTCAGTAAAGCAGCACCAAGATGGCTCCGACAGGGCAACGCCCATCCACGAATCTTCAAAGGTCCAAATACCTAGCCTCGAGGCGTCAACAAGTCATTCAGCGCCATCACTGTCCCAAAACTATAGTCCTCGAAATGTCATTCTTTTTCTTGCGCTGGCAATGGCAGTACTCATGGGCATTATGACTACTGTGGTAATGACAGTCAATGATTATAGCATGCAGAAGACATCTATCTACGATGCTCGTTCCAACGTTCGTGGTCAAGAAGAAATGGATGAAAGCTCACCTATTTCATCGATAGTCAAGAAAGAGCCAATATCAGAAAATTTCGTGAGCTACGAAAGTCAATCCACAGATTCATCTCCTAAAGTTGGACCCGCAGTAGTCCACTCTGCCATATCTGTCTCAAACACGTCTTTAACAGAGGATGAATCAATAATCATAGCAGGTGAAAGGACGACAGATAGCTCTGAGACTAGCACGATCATAGCCTTACCCATTGAACAAACATCAAATTTTGCCGAAAATGTGTCCACGAGTGGTAGCACTGATTCTAATTCGAAACCCTCGCACGTTCGTCATTTAAGGCTGGTTCTCCCTCAAACAGAGTGGAAAGACTCGTGGATTAGGCCATTAACGCGCCTTGTGGAGGTTTTGGAAGATACAATAAATGGATTCGAGCAAGGCTGGAGCGAAGGGGAGGAAAATAGAAGAGGATGAAGCCAAGGACCGAGGAGGCCCCGATGAAAAACGAAAATGAAACACGTGAAGTAGATAGTGAAGACTGAGCTGTAACTGGTCCAAAAACTACCCCCAAAAATGAATCTCATTAAGTAAACGATCATCGTGACACGATCAATGAAGACAATTGGGACTTAATCATTCTCTATGCTATCATGAGAATTCATATAAACAGTAGGACATTTGCATCTTTAATACCATGAGCTGCAAAAGACCATTTCTTTCTCTTCTAAATAGAAAATTCTTTGTTCAATTACGTCAGAGTGCAAAAAACCTCAGAATCGTCTCAGGGACAATGTAATGATCAAGGTAAACTCTATCTAATAGGAAGAGACGGAAAATGTAGACTCTAAACGTCATTGCACTTTTCGTCTTGATTGATCGAAAAATTTGCGCACCATTCTTGCAGGAATTTAGGCACATTACCAGGGGTATGACACTAAATTGTATGTGGCAAATCGCCGCTCTTCTTCATCATCTCATGTTGTTTGACGCGTCAAAGGCACCAATAGACAGAGTGTAAGAGACGAATTGTAAATATATGGCCCTATAATCTTAAGTTCTATATTTCAAAATCGATTATGGGCAAAAAACGATACTGTTTGGATTTTGAGCTATTCTTACACTCTTTACTAGGCATAGCCTTTGTAGTCCTTCTTGAGGTCAATCCTGGAAACTGCTAAACACTCCGTCTTGCCAGCATGTATTTTCTGTTCCTGACCTTTTCCGACCCCCTCTCAGCATTCTGCCTATTATGGCCTACCAGCAGATAGCAAAGTTCTTACTTTAGTAATCGACATACGACTCTCGCTGTCCCTTGTTTCCGTGGGTGCCATACGTCATGTAGTCTTCATAGCTTGGGGTATAGTAATTTTTGTGATCCGGAAAGTAAGTGTCCCACTCCTCATCTTCGTACTCGACCGGCTTATTCGACAACCACTGCTCTGCAAGCATACGCCGATTTGCCCATATTTCTGCGTCTTCCGCGTCAAAAGCTCCTTCCAGCTGGAGTAACTTGCGGGTACCCGTGGGTGGAGTGGATGATGATGCGGCCCCCTCGCGGTTCACAGATCCGGCCGCTGCGGCGATATTAGAGAAAAGAGCTTCAAGCTCCATGTTGCCTTGGATACGCTCGTCCATACCTGCCTCACGCACCACGTCCCGAATCGCTTGCATTGCCGCACTTCGAGCATCAGACCGCAAACGCTCAGCTTCTGTAGCAGTCATATTCATATCACGCAGCGCCACGAGCATGCTTGAGATCAAAGGCACATCATTGGAAGACGCACTGTCCTCAATGGTATTGGAGGCATCAGTACTGTTGAGCTGTTGTGCACGATCGAGGAAGGACACGGCGGGCTTGTCAGGTAACATTAAATCATCCAGGCTTAAAAGCGTCGCCAATGCATCCTCGACCTTCTCCTCGTCGTACGTCTCTGTCACGTCATCCATACTCCATGCTTCTTTTTCAGCGTCTGCGAATAAGTTGCTGTCAAGTCCTGCATCGCGGGCTGCATTCTTGAGAACTTGGAGCGCGGCATCACTACAGATAATGGTTTGCAACAAGGAGAGAATATGAAAAGAGGGATGAATTTCATAGAATGACATTTTGTAGATTGATTCCGATTACGATTTCCACATTGACCCTCTTCATGTGGGCATCTTACCGAGCAATCATCCGCAACTTTTCTAAGTCTTCCTCGGATAGGTTCTGGAGACGTTGGAGTACACGATGGTGGCTGCCATGGGTTTTGTGAGCCATCTTGGCAACGTGAGCGGCGTGCGCTGCCCGTGCCTCCAGTTCTTTTTTGGTCTTCTTGACGTGGGCAACATGAGCATTAGCAGCCTTTGTGATTTCTCGGTGGATATCCGTCTCTTTCTTTTCAAGATTCTTATGCAACTTATGACCTTTCGCCTTGAGAACCGCTTTCTCTAGCTGATGAGCAGCATGCGCTGTCTTTTTTTGGGTGTATAGCTGAGCAACCACCAGAGGGTTGACATGTTTTTTCTTTTTATTGCTATGCTGATGATTCTTTTTCGAGTCGTGCTTGTGCGTGTGGCCGATGTCATCATGACCGCGAGACTTATCAAGCGCGGTTTTGGGTTCTTTAATGCCTGTGACAGCCGATGCACTTTTGTCCTGGTTTATAGGTAGTTGATATATGTGGTATATCATAAGCATTTCAATTTGATTTACTCTGTACGTCTGCAATGCTAAACTTACTTTGTCGTCCTGCATAGCTTTCGAATTGTCGTCCTCAGTGTGAGTGACTGGCATCACCTGATCTGGCACATAAGCAAATGTTGGAGGAGCCATTTTGAGCACCCGAGAATGCCCAGGCTCTCGGCCATCAGGATTTTCCTGTCGAGATATTTGTTCATGATAATAAGTGATGAAGGAATACGATGGAGAGCTTACCCGTGAGGTAAACTTCATCGATATGCGATCTGTAAATACTCCCTTCCTGATCACCTGAACAATCTTGACAATAGGAGTGTCACGAAGGCCGCCTCCTAGGCGGATCACAGACTCATTCGCTGGGACAGCAGCCTGCTCTTCGGCTCTCATTAAATCAAGATTGGGTCGGGAAATGCTTTCACTATCGCCCACAGCTTTGTGCACCCAATCGCCACCCAGGTTCTGGCCTTTCTGTTTACCGATACGGGGTTTGAGAGCATGCTCTAATACCTTGCCGACGCGTTCCAGCGCCTATTTTTATGATTAAAAAAAGGTGGAGAGTCATTTTGTTTGAATCGCTAGCGTTTAGCTTTGCTCATGTCAATGCATCATCAAAATTGATGTAAACTTGGAGAAGGAACGCACCGTTGTCTTCTGAGTGAGCTGACGTCGACGTAGCGAATAATTTGCTCGGTACGAATTCGAAGAGGAAAGCATTGTTACGGTCATAACGAAAAGTCCCAGAGCTCCAGTAAAGATGAGGAGCGCAATCCGCTTTTTTGTAAGGGTCGCCATTGTATTCGATCTTTTAAAGGCAGGAGAATGCTTCAGCTTACTATAGCGTTCGATTTAATTATTATTTAGATGAATAATCTTTAATAGCTATGTGTTCGATGATGTGAGGTCGTAGACAAGCAGTTGTTAGCTGGGTTCAAATAAAATCCTACTGACAGGCTCATCTTCGGAAGATGACCACGTAAGGTGTGGAGGACGAGATCGTGTGCTGGATATACCATGCACCAGATAATAATCACGCAACGACAGCGAAAATCGAGCCACTTATAACTGCTTATCATCGTGCTGCCCACAAGAAAAAACCTCCCACCTTTCTCGACAGCTCTGCAACGACTATTCAAAAGTTTGAAAAAAGTTTACAAGCAAAAGAAAGCTTTCCTAAATTTTTCCCTTTCCGCACCGAACATAGTCTGGCACGCTCAACTTTGTGCAATTGCTATTCCTTCCAAAATTTGCTCTCAGAAAGTCCTGATCGAATGTTAGACGTGAATCACTTATAGTGTCACTCGAGAAATGAGCGGCAGGATATTAAGGAGTTATCGCAATCGAGAAAAATCGATTTCACACTATCCCAAACAATGACAATAAAAGTAAGTGTTTTGTCACACATGATACATTTAAAAAAAAATCAACCAACGTACTTTATATAGTGACAAATATGACCTGTGCTGCCGTGCTTTTGACTGCACGTCATCCTACTCTTTTATTTCTGTGAAGGCAACTTAAATTGTCAAATCACATTTTCCTGCATCATTTTATCCACCCGCTTTATTTTGTCCTTTTCGGCCTTGACCAATACGTTCCGCAAGGCTTTCCCGTTGGTTAAGAATGACCTGCGTTGCCACAGAGGATGAAACAGTTAACATGTTTGTACAGAAGGGCTCGAACAGCACGGAAAAATGATATAAATGGGTTTCCGGACAAGAAGCGCAGTAGTATGAGCGTCCACACATACCTCTGCGAAGGGAAATAAGACTGCCAAGGCTGTCTCTGCTGCCATTGATGCGTCCCGAAGCTCCATAACAATACATCCTCGCTTCCCCTTTCTTGGCGCCCCGTCTCTCTTTTCCTCCTCCTCTCTTTCCTCTTCTTCCAGCCTTCCTCCTCCGTTCTCAATAGACCCTTCCCGAAAATAGACATTTCGCCGCAAATTGGGATGAGGTCGGGCCGAAGGACGTGAAGAAAAGTGAGAAGGAGGAAGGGCGCCGCACAAAGCGTCCCAGTGAAAGGAGAGGAGATTGCGTGTCACAAGCACCAAACGAGCGCGACCCTCCGCTGCTTTAAATGAAAGAGAGATGGACAAGAAGTGGAAATAATAGGAGCTTCAAGCGAGGCATGATATGACAAAGATTTTGCGCGCGGTGAGAAGAACGAAAACAAGGAGAAGAAAGGCATGCCCGCACGCTCTCTCTCCTTTTTAAACTCGCTCTTGGCTACCCAAGTCAAAGACTTTTGCCACTCTCTCCCTCCCTCATATTCCCTCTCACTCTCTTCTTTTCCCTCTCTCTCTCTCCTACCACTCGACTTGAGCAGGACTAGGTTTTCCCCACTGAGGACACGCGAGGCAAGGAGGAGGTTCAGACGGATGAAGAAAAGGCGGACGGACCGGGGCATAGGCGAGGTCGAGCAGTGGTAGGTGACCCTCCATCGTTTTTGAAGGGACTGGTGCAGAGAAGACATAATCGAGGTGAACAGGTGAGAAGGCAATGGGTCGAAGGACGAGGGTTAGAGGTATTCACGCGCAAAGGTTGCACGTGTTGAGATCCGAAAAGTAACGAGAGTGAGAGCAGAGGACAGTAATGGCAGCGCAGCCTGATGTCTTGAAAGCAGGATTCAAATGGAGGGCAAGATGACGGTAGAATATTACGAGAGGGTAAGAGATTCATTACCCGAAGTTTCTCGAAGGAGGGGGCGAGACGAGCCTCCTCGATTTCAGCCGTACGGGTCTTCTCATTGGGGAAGAAGGCAGAGGGCAGAAAGGAGGAGGATAGGACTGGAAGGAACAGAGGAAAAGCGAAAGGGGGAGTTTGGGGGGAAAGTCGAGCTTTGTGAGGAAGATGTTAGGCGTAGGCTGATCCGGTGATAGTGACCAAACAGCTTGCCTTAAGCACACACATTTGATCACAATGGTAAAATATGCTCTAGAAGGTAACGTATGAAACAACTTTCTCCAAACCTCACAATCTTTCTCCCTCCTTCAATCCCTCCCTTCCTCCCTCCCTTTCTCGCTCCCTCCTTACCTTGTTCGTTGGACAAGCCGTCCCCCAGATTGATCTCGGTGTAGGGCGTGGGTTCAATGGCTGTGCCTCGAACTAGCATCAAGGATGCAACGAGGAGAGAAGGTATGTAATAATGGGGCAATAACCGAGGGAAGGAGAAGAAATAAGAGGGAGGTAGAGGGGCATGGAGATGCCAAGGGACCAAAGGCGAGGAGTCGACGGGAGAAGAGAGAGATAGAAGCCTTACCTTTAACCAGTGCCTCCGCCAGCATGTTCATATAGACGTCATACCCGACGCCACTGCCTTTATCCCCGCTCTGTTCGTAGCCCAGAACTTCGCCTGGGGTCAGGGAGAGTGCACGCAGGGAAGAACGGGCAGGAGCGGGGTATGGATGAGATAACGGTCAGAAAGAGATCGATGAGGAGGGACGATAATAAGACGAAGGAGGGGACTATTCCTTTTTGACGTATTGCTCGTAGTCCACTTACCTCACAAATTGAGAATGTGAGAGTGAAAAGGAAATAAATAAAATGGAGGAAAGGAAGGACGCAAAGAGGGGAAAAAAGAGATAGAAGGTGCTTACCGGCGCCGCGAATAGCTAAGTCAGCCTTCGCAAGTTGCGGCCCCATACCGAGGAGGTGACTGTACTCCTTCAAGGCAGCGAGTCTGAGGGGTGGGTGGAGTAAAGGAGGGGAGGGGGGCAAAAAGGGGAAGCGAGTGGGTAAAGAAGAATGGCACGCGGGATGGACGGGGAACAGAAAAAGGAGAGGGCTAGGAGGAAGAGGAAGCGAGATCGCCTTACCGCTGCACGGCTTCTTGGGTCATGGACTTGCCGCCGAGTTGAGCGAGCTGACGCTTGCGAAGAGCAGGATCCGAGGAGAGGCTGGGGAAGGGGAGAAGGTGGAGGGATGGCGGCGAATAGCGTGTGAGTAGGGAAACGGAGAGGGAGAGAGAGGGAAAAGTGTGGAGGAGGGGGAAGAAGGGGAAGGCGGGTACCTGGCAGACAGCAATTCGAGATTACCATCGGCCGTTTCCATCTCTGTGTCGTCCTCCTCGTCGTCCCACTGGGTGTGCGTCGCGCTGGCAAAAACGAGGGGGGGAAAGGAATCGAGGGAGAAAGCACGTTAATGGAACGTGCACCATCACCATCAGCTCGCTCTTTCCTCGCAAGGGCCTCTTTCCGGTAGTCCTAGATGGACTTCTACAACCGAAGCTTTCCTTCTCCGCCCCCTCCTTCCCTCCCTTCAAACTCACCTCGCCTTCTCCTGATTCCCTTTCCCTCCCTTTTCCTGCTTCCCCGCCTCCTTCCCCTCCCCTTGCACCGAGCGAGGGTGGAAGAAGAAGGCAAAGGCTTGCTTTTCGCTCCGACCCACCCTCCCACGGAGCTGGTAGAGAGAGGCAAGGCCGAGCTTGTGGGCCTGTGGAGGCAGATGGGGTTGACAGAGGCAAGAGATGAAAGGGGAAGGCAGGTGGTAGAGGCCCTATCCGTGCTGAGGATCCAACCCTGTTCTATCTTGGAGTGGTATTCAAGCTTGCGCTTTACGCCTTCCGTCCCCCTCCCAAACGATTTCTCGCGCATTTTCCCCTTTCCCCTTCGTCCCCTCGTTCTGCGCTTCTTCTACTATTCCCTCCTCCCTGCGTCCTCGCCTCCCTCCCTCCCCACCTGCGCAACCACAACCGTGTTGACCGAGGGCACGTCGAGTCCGTTCTCGATCAGCGTGGTGGCGACCAAAACATCGCCCTGACGAGGCGTGGCCAAAGGGAGGAGGATGGGGAGGAGGAAGGGAGAGCAGAGGGATAGATGAGCTCGTCTCTCACAACAGACGCCAAGTGGGTCAAATAGCACTTGCGGGTGGGGCTGGCCGAGAGGGAAGAAGGAAGGGAGGGAGAAAGGGAGGAAGGGAGGGACACCTGACGCATGGCAAAGCGGACCAGGACTTCCTCCGCCTCCCCCGCAGGAAGAGCGCCGTGGGCCACCGCGATGGCGGCATCCTTGCCATCTATGATGAGAAGGGAGGAAAGGAGGGGGAGGTTGGAGGATACATGGCTCAGATGTAGGGGAGAATAACAGAAGAGAGGTACGTGCGAAAAGATAGGGTGGGGGCGGAAGCCAAAGTAAGTAGTTCCCTGGTAGTAAAGCCGTCGGTATGTCGGGGAGCCAGGTCATGATTACCTTTCCGCGCGCCTTTAAGCAAGTCTTTCAACATCTCCACGTGGTGGGGAATGTCTCGGATGCGGGGTACCACGTAAAAGGCCTGCAGGGCGGGAGAAAGGGCGGGAGGGAGGGAGGGAGGGAGGGAGGAAATGAGATTGGAAACAAAGAAGGAAGAGATGCAAGGAGCTTCAAGAGCCAACGTGGACCCCTTATTAAAAAATCACGGCGACTACATGTTTAAACAAAAAGCACTCAGTAGAAAGACGAAAAATAGAAAGTAGAAACAAAGGCGCGCAAATCCGAGAGAGAGAAGAAGGAGAGACCTGTCCTCCACGAGCCAGCTCCTCCCGCAAGGCCGTCTCCACCGCCTCGGGGGCCCAGGCTGTGATGTGCGTCTCGACGGGCTTCCGACTCGAAGGCGCGGTGTCGATGTGGGAGACGTCCCGCATACCTGGGGGGCAGCGGTGAGGAGGGTGGAGGCAGGAAGGAGGGAGGGGAGAGGGGCGAAGTGGTTGAGAGGGCCGAACCAGTGAAAGGTAAGCCCGAGAAGAGGCAAGAGAAATGGAAAGAGACAGAAAGGCAGACTCGAGGAGTCGAAAAGCGAGGGAAGAAGTAATGAAGGGCAGACAGGACGCACCGGAGAGGGCCATTTGTAGGGTGCGGGGAATAGGCGTGGCCGAGAGCGTGAGAACGTCGACGCCCTTGGCGAGGGCCTGCGGGAGGAGGAAAGGAGGAGGAAGAGGGAGGGAAAGAAAAATTACA
>Ga0102934_1001078_pt1 | contig 18934 bp, 15 predicted proteins | sample SalPonR2_A_D1_MG_FD_78175 | JGI IMG/M metagenome (GOLD analysis project Ga0102934, IMG submission 78175) | Salt pond soil microbial communities from South San Francisco under conditions of wetland restoration - Salt Pond MetaG R2_A_D1_MG | ecosystem: Environmental > Aquatic > Marine > Intertidal... | reverse complement strand
TGCCCGTCTTTGCTTTTGAGGCATCGATAGGGTTGAGCTCTTTTTAGGAGCCTTTCAAGCAACCAAAGGGTCTCGCATTTACGTTCGGAGAGCCAATCAATGCCATTAACTCATCGTACCGGTTAAGCCGTAGTGTTCAATTTTCTTCCTCTACAACACCTACAATGCGCAGATTCCACATGAATCATCAATTTGACTGGTCTCATAGCAGTAAGGGCGATCCATTGTGGCTTTCTGATACTGACGAGGGCTATATTGAAGCTATTCTGGTGTCGGTGCAGGGTGACAAGATTATCGTCGAAGACAAAGGGGGCAAGGTACGTCCAAGTGATGACATGAAGATGGATTTCAATGTTCCCACGCGGACTAGGCCATACTTGAAGTTCGGAGGAGTAAGATGAGAGGATTCGATGTATATGCAAATGTGCCTTGAGAAATGCAACAGGAGAGTCAACATATGAAATACCGCATTGGCATCTCATCTTGATTAAAGGAAGGGATGTTGTGCAGGGCCCCACGCGCCCGTCAGAATATTTGTCTATCAGACTCCTTTTAATTTTACAATGCATCTGTATAAAGCGTTTTACCGTAGATGCGGGCGCTCTGTCACGGGGTGGGCCGCCACCGGTTTTGCACGGTACCGGAAGAAATGGCGGAGGACGCATGAAGAACGCGGAAGGAATGCGGCGCTTGTTGCCTCGCGCGAGCAATGTCAGCGCTGCTTCACCTACAACGAAAACTTCAGTCCCGCCAGAGCTGCACTGCCACAATATGGAAAATATGGATGACTTGCACCCTCTGAACGAGGCGACCATCCTGGCCAACATCGCGCATCGCTTCCGCACGGACCAGATCTACACCCGCACGGGTCCCATCCTCATTGCCATGAACCCCTTCAAGTGGCTACCCATATACGGTCCCGAAGTCGTGCGACAGTACAGCGGCAAACCCTATGGGACACTGCCCCCGCATTGCTATCAGGAGGCCGAGGATGCGTACCAACAGCTTCAGCGTACACACGTAAACCAATCGGTCGTTATATGCGGGGAATCGGGGGCCGGCAAGACAGAGACAACTAAGCTTATGTTACAGTATATCAGCATTGTGGCGCGAGACGACTCAGAAAAGGAGAAGGCAAGAGGCCATCAGGGGCTCGAGGCGGGAGGAACAGCCGCCATGCAAGAAGGTGTCTCCCCGTCGCCGGCCAAGGAGCCTCTGACCATAGGCGAACGTCTGGTACAATCGAACCCATTGATTGAAGCCTTTGGAAACGCAAAAACCCTCCGCAATAATAATTCAAGGTACGTTGTTGACCAAGAGAGGATTGCTGGATTTCTCAGCATCACAAGGTGTCACGGTATTCAGGCTCGATATTCGAATGCGCGCGCCACATCAAGTCTTTCCCTTGTTTGGACATTTGTGACGTACGACTTTTTTTTCTCGGCCATTCTCATTAACCCGATTCCTGTAAATAATGCTCATATTTCCTTCAGCCGATTTGGGAAGTTTACACTGCTCAATTTCAAGCGCACAAGCAATGTGCGCGGATCCCCGGTCCGCCATGATCTGTTAGCACAGCCTGGGAACAGGCAGGGGGGTTTTCCCATTTGTGGAGGGCAAATAAGCAATTTCTTGTTGGAAAAATCACGTGTCTGTCGTCAACAGGGCGGAGAGAGAAATTATCACATATTCTACCAACTTTTAGCTGGTGCCTCAGAGACTTTGCGAAAGCAGCTGCACCTTCCAGCGGAAAGTGATAAGGACAAGGCGAATAAGTTCTACTATCTTGCGCAAAGCGGCTGTACGCAAGTGGAGGGTATAGAGGATGCTGACGATTTCGCCATGACCAGGTACGGATTTAGACATGACCCTCAAATCTGTAATTTTGCATGACATTGTGCTCAGTTGAGCGCACGGCACAAACACCGCCCTTGTATGTCTTTATTTAATGTTCTGACTGACGTATTTACGGGCACGTGTTTGTCAGGGCGGCCATGGATGCTGTGGGAATCACGTACGAGGAGCAGGTTGCTCTCTTCCAAATGGTGGCGGGTGTCCTGCACCTTGGCAATGTGGATTTTGAAAGCAGTCCCGATGGCGAAGAATCAAGCGTTCGGAGGGAATTTGGAGCTGGAAATAACGATGGAGAAGTGGACAATGGGGAATCCGCTCTGGATGTGGCAGCTGAGTTCTTAGGACTCGCTCCAGAAAGACTTGCTGAAGCTTTAACGACGCGCGTGCGGCAGCTACCAGGAGGGAAGACTGTCCGCTCCCCGCAGACCGTGGCGCAATCACGTGATTCGCGCGATGCCCTTGCAAAAGCTTTGTACAGTCGGCTCTTTGATCGTCTTGTGGATCGACTAAATGCAACCTTTGCTGAAGATGGCGGGTCTACGAGCACCGCCACAAGCATTACATCGTCTCACAGGAGCAATGTGCTTTCATCAGGCTCTGTGTCCGCCCCATGCTTCATCGGAATACTCGACATTTTTGGTTTTGAGAATATGGCCGTCAATTCGTTGGAGCAATTGCTTATTAATCACAGTAACGAGCGTCTCCAACTTTTGTTTAATTTAGCCACCTTCAAGCGTGAAGAAGAGGAATACGCGCGCGAGGAAATCGATTGGGATCGCTCCGATTTTCCTGATAATCAGCCATGCGTCGATCTCATTGAGAAGAAACCTTTGGGTGCGTAGGAAAAATTATCTCAGCAATATTTGTCGCGCCTCATTTTCTCTTTACTTGATATGCATCCTGTTCGATTCGAGTGACACCATTCTTACCTCTAGCTCAGCCAACTTTTGTCGACCCGTTTTCCCACATCTATGTTCAGGCCTGTTGCCCATATTGGATTCGGAATGCACCAGAGGTGCGGCTGCTAGCGATGGGGCCTTGGTGAGCACCTATAACAAATCATTCAGAGGACATGCACATTACGGCGTTTGCGGTCCTTCAACAGCGTGGCGAAAACAGGTTGGAAGTAAGACCAGCACTGGCAGCCACTTCACGGCCGATACAGATTTCGCTGTACTGCATTATGCGGGCGGCATCATCTATAGCTCCAACGATTTCATAGACAAAAATCGCGACGCGTTATTCGACCACGTCAACGCACTCTTGGCCACAAGCTCATATGTCCCGCTTGTTACCTCCCTCTTCAAAACAAACAATGATTTGCCTTCTTTTTCTGCTTCGTCTTCAGAATCCCCACAGTTCTTAGCAAAAATTCGGGCAAGTACTGGTGAAAGCGGCGGAGATGATGATGGTACTGGCGGCCATACGAATTTGCGCGCCAGCAATGGCACAGTCTCACAGCGGTTCAATGCACAATTGAATGGACTGATTCAGACTCTGGAGGGCTGCGATGTACGATTTGTGCGCTGTATCAAATCAAACCAGCTCTTGGCGCCCCAGGTGCTGGACAAGCCAAGCGTATTGAACCAACTCGTCTGCTCTGGAGTGATGGCAGCACTAGAAGTGCGACGAGCGGGGTTCCCCACTCGGGTGCCCTACTGTGATTTTATACGGGACTTCCGCGTTTTTACAGTCGGCTTTCCTTCCTCCGAAAAGGAAAATGAGGCGATTACGTACGACAAGCTTTTACGTCTGCATCGTAATGAGACTCAAATAAGGGCTGCTGTCAAGCCTAGGATGCCGTCTCTTAAGATGGATTCAACCACCCCGAGCACTCACGATCATCCTCCAGGCATATATGAAGTCGATGACCATGATGAAGCCAACGGACAAAGCAAATGCGGCGAGTTGAACGCAGCCCGCTCGTTGACGGCCATGATGATGACTCATCCAGCCGTACTTAAGGCTGTAACGGCACGTCAGTATCGCTTGGGCTTGACGAAACTTTTTTTACATGCCGATACTTTGCTGGTTCTTCAAAATGTTAAACACAAAATTATCCTCCCGAAAATTATTCGTCTTCAGCGATGGTGGGTTCGGATTTCTGAGTCGGTACTACTGCACAAATTGAATCGTGCAGCCCAACTTTTGCATGAACTGGAATCTCAAGTCGACGTGGGAGGGATGCATGGGACGGAAACAGTGCGACGGGCTCTAGATGAAACAGCGACCGCAGTTATGTACGCGCGGCGGCTCAATTCGCTTCAGCCTGAAGTGTTCCGGCCTGCTGTGGAGCGAGCCTGTAAGAAGGCACGAGTGGCAGAGGAGCTTGTTGAGCGGGTTATAGCCATCAAGAAAAGGGACTCAGAGCAGCGGGCAGAGCTGTTGGGAATGCTGGATACAGGCCGTGCGCGATTAAGTCATGCGCAGAGGGATCTAGATGATATTGAATTGCAGGGTGAGGCGCGATATCAAGTGATACACAGGATGGATAAGGCGGCGAAGGCTCTACGAGAACAGTCAACGCAACTACTGCAAGTAGCGAATCGAAATGCCATTCGTAGCCATGGCAAGAATCAGGACTCAGAGAAAGGGTACGAGCCTGCAGCTTTGCATCGCCTTCATCTTCAAGCTACAGAAAACGCTGATGAAAGAATGATTGACGGCACAAGCTTGGACCGTACAGGGAAGATTTACAAGTGTTTGGACGAGGAAGATCCTGAAGAGGTTGCGCGTCGAAGAGTTCTTGCGGTAGAAGGCGTGCTGACGATGGTGAAAGATGCAGAGATAGCACTAGTTCATCTCCAATCACAACAGCAACGCCTCTACGAAGCAAGGGAAAAAACTAAAGAAATTTTTGTGCAAATAAAAAAAGATTTTCGGCATACATTAGAGGCGGCAGAGAGCAGTGGCATCGTGGGAGATGGCATGGGTGTGGAAAGCAGAGCAATACAGCAAAATGTCGCGACTGTCCGCGACAACATAGCGGAGGTCGATTGTGTTTTAGAAACCTCGCAGGATCCCACGGCTTTGCAACCGGCAGTAGAGCACGCAGCCTTCCTTGTTTCTGAGCTCTCTTCTATCGTGCAAAATGAAAGGCTGCTCAAATCATCGGAGGAGAGGCGGCGACAAGGTCGACAATTATGGGAAGAAGCTCACTGCAAATTCAAGGAATTTCTGTCCGAAATAGAAAGCTCGGGTATAAAAGGAGGAAATGTACCCGCTTCTGCGCATGCTGTCACTGATGCCTCCACTGATTTCGAGAGTGCGATAGAGCAAGCAGCGTCTCTATTGACTAGCGATGATTCACACGCATACGTTCATGCTTGCCAATCCCTGCACGGAAAACTTGAGAAAATGAATGCGATTCTGAAAGCCGAGATTTTAGTCAAGCAGAGACATGACAAAGTGCGAGAGATAGAGCTTGCGCGCGTCAAAGTTGCACACGAGAAGGTCCTGAACTTGCTGAGAAGCGTTGAGATGCATTGTACTATGGCCGCAGAGCAGCAGTTGTGCGAGGGCTTGTGTACCAGTTTAAGCTTCTCGGAAGAGGTCTTGGCGGATTTGCAAGCGAGCCCAGCGGTCGCTTCCCTAAAAGATAAGGTTGAGACGGCCATTCTTCAGTGTGCAGCATCAGAACGTCGTTATGCAGATGTCAAGCAGCGGCATGAATCGCAGGCAAGAGAAATAGCTACGGCTCATGGCGAGCTTGTAGCTATGCAGAAACGATTCAAAACGCTGCTCTCAAGATATGGTATAGGTGGACCGGCAGTAGCAGATAGTAGCAGTGACAATCAAGGCACTGTCGGTGCAACTAATGTGCTCACTACCTTATGTGAGTCAGCAATGTCTCTGTGTCGTGATGCATTGCGAAACTTGGAAAATGCCGTCCGTCTGGGAGCCTGTCCATCGCTTTCCTCTGCTTTGTCTGCCGCTAGCGAATCTATATGTGAATTTGAATCGCACGTCAAGACGCAGAGCCAGCGCGTGGAAGCAATGTGTAAAGCCAGGCAAGAGGACCTTGGGAGACTATTATCAACGAAAGGCCGCTTCGACTCCTTTCTAGAGAATGTATCGCTCGTGGAGGAAAAATGTCAACCTGGTAACGCCGCTTCCCCTTCATTCACCCTTCGGTCATCCATGCTGTCAGGTAGCTCGTTTCTTGGCAAACCGAGCCTTCGGAAACTTGTATCAGAAGTCAAAATGGGCTTGCAGCAGGTTGAAGAAGAGATACATGTACCGATCACGGTGACATGGTTCGAAGATGAAGGCTATCACGGAAAACGACAGCAAGAGCGGCGGTCTGTCAATGAGGCAATCTCTCGTGTTGAGAAAGCTGAGGGCTTGATAGAGCATGCACAAAAAAGATACGCAGAGCGTCAGAAGGAATGGCAAAAATGTCGACTTAGCCTGGAATCGGGGCAAGCCAAATTGGTTTGCCTGGAGAATCTAGTAGCAAATGGCGGAATGCTAGTTTATCTGCGCGCGGCTCAAGAGATACTTGAAGCTTGTCAGGCGTCGTATGATATGACAGCGAAGCTGGTGGCTAAGGCCCATAATACAGCGTCAGCACTGAATGCCAACGTAGACGACTTTGACGAGCAGGACGTTGAGGAATCTGCGCTCATTAAAGTGTGTCAAACCGTCGCATCTTTCATCGAGAAAGTTACGAATGCTGAAGCTTCTTTGAAAGCCTATCAAGTTAGGGAAGACGCCTTTACGAAGGAAAAGCTTAATCTACACGAAAAATTTCATTCAAATTTGTGCCGCTTCCAAGAAAACGTGGCCATGATTGCGGCGGCCGGTTCCACCGTTCAAAAACTATGTCAAGTTCCTTCAGATGATGCTGCTACGGCGATTAACCGAGCAGCTCGGCTCCTTCGTCGTGGCGTTGTAGTAACTTCTGACAAAAACGGTGGAAAGGTCATTAAGGAAAGCGAAATAGATTCCGCACGACTTTATGATCCTTCAGATAATGATGGCATGTATACCTTGCAGTCGATGACCGAAGCCATTCATGAGGCTGTCAAACGCGTCGATTCCCTAGAACTTGAGGCGCAGCTACTTCGAAGGCGCGTAGATCGTGCCTCTGCTTTCAAAATTTGTGAAAGCAAGAAGCTAGCCTCTCTTCAAGACGCGTTGCAAGTGTGCGCTGAGAGGGCCGAAACGTATGGCCTGATTAATGAGAGCTCAAAAGTAGAGCTCCCTCTAAGTCGGGCAAAGCTTAGCATAGCCTCGATATTTTCCAAACTTGAGCAACCATTATCTGTTTGGATGGATAATATGACTCTACTGGCCAAGGATGTGGATGCAGCGATAGCAGAGGTAGTCAATGTCAAAGAATTGTTAAATCAAGATATTGAGCTTCAAGCCCGAGATAAACAAGAGCGTGAGCAATGGCTAATCGGTCAGAGGGCTCTTCAAGATCGATGGGAATGTGCTCGGGATGCTGCTGTGAATAGTGGGGTGATGCAATTACAGGAGGTACAATCAATGCTGCTGGCCGTAGAATCAGATTTAGCGGGGCAGGAAGGAATCGAGGATCGGCCAATGCGCCTCCATACACTAACGCAGCGTGTGACAGACATGGAAGAACTCGTATCACGTGAATCCCAGCGCCTTCGTATCCGAGAGTTGAACGTAGAGAAGGCGTTGAAGGCTATACCAAACCTTGTTGACCGACTCGCTCGCCTAGAAAAGACTCTTCGATCCAACTTCCAAACATCGTCGCAAAGACAATTTCCTGAAGTCTCAGCCGCTGAAGCTACTGATACGACGGCGGCTGGGGACGAGTCACTCGGCAGGACTCATACGTATTATAACGACACAAAGGAGGAAAGGAGTGATAGCAAAGAGGATGTATTGCAATCTGTCGTTCCACTTCATGTCAAAATGGTCGTTCAAGAAGCTAAGTCAGCCGTCTGGAAGGTCCAGCATTTTGCTCAAGAATCGTTAAGGTCGCCCCAAGTTCCGTTGCCTCGAGTTGATTGGGCGCTGGACAAGTTGCACGAAGCGGAAAAGATGCTTGCGAAAGAAGTAGACCTGAAAAAGGCTATCAACAAGCAGCGGGCGGACGCTTTGCAGCACTATCGCTCGTTGGAACGCAAATTTGCCGGTATTCAAGATGAAGTTACAACCCTTTGCACCAAATTTAGCTTCTTTCGAGTACAGCTTGAAGCTTATTCGGACGGTGAACTTTTCGAGTGGTTGGGTACTCAGACTAATTGCGTCCAGTCGGGCACTAGTGCTTCCTTATTAGTAGATGCAGCCATACCAGATACTGTGGCGTGCTCTAGTGCGCAATCCATGGTCAGAAGCATCGCCGACGCACGAGATGCACTCATGTATGCTCAAAGGTGCCTCTCCACGGAGAAAAAATCGACAGCAACTCATGATGGAATTACTGAAGACGGATCGCAACTTGCCAGCAAGACGGTTGCAGATTCAGCTTCCATGGCAGCAGTATTAGAGCGTGCTTCTTCAAAAATTGATCGAGCCAACGAGATATTGGAGCGACAAAAAGATTTTTGTGTCAGAAATGAGCATCAACGCGTGGTTGTATTGCGCAGCCTGGAGAAAGAACAAGACCGGATCGCCCGACTCTACGCCATCATAGGGACGCAGGGCTTAGATAGGACGATTTCTCCCGTAGCGAACGCATTGCAAGCTGCCGAGAGCGCTCTTAATGCCGTGTCTCAGCTCATTGATGCGGGACAGATATTAGTGGTAGGACCCGCTTTTGATGTGGCGGCAGCCAGAGTGCAAGAAGCTGAAGATGTTGTCATTTGGGAAACAGAACGGAAAAGAAGGCTTGATCGCCAGCACGACGCGGTCAAGGTTGAATTAGAACGTCAAACTCTACGTCAGAAAGCCTTGCGTCAACTTGTGCAAGAAACAAAGTACTTAAATCAAGCAATTGCAGTCAACGACTGCATGGTAGATGTGGGCAAGGCTCTCGAGCACGCAGCCCTGTGCGTAAATGATAACCCTATGCCGTCGGTCCCTCTAGCCACCCAACACGCCGAACTTCGGATTGTAAATGAGCGTCTACAAGCGGCAGAACGCGAAATTCGCCGAGCAAGAATCCAACACGAAGAAGAAGAACGCTACGCGCGGCAGCAAGCGGAAGAGGCGCGATTGCGCGTGATGCGTGACGCAGAACAAGAGCGGATCCGTGTGGAAATTGAAAAAATTAAGCGCTCTAAATTGGAAAGCGAGCTTGAGAAACTCACAGCTCGTTTAGCTTTTCATCGACCAACTCTCGACAATATTTTTTCAAGCATGGCTCGGGCAGAAGAGGCTGTAAAATCCGCTCGCGATACGTTGTCTTTACAAAATGAAGAAGCTTATGGCAATGATGAAAATGGCACTTGTGGAGAATGCGAGAAGAAGAATGTAGGTTGTGGTAGCATGAGCCGTTACAGCGGTGACGGAAGGAGTAGTGCCCCTGACAAAGGTATTACCGAAGCCGCGGCAGCTGCTGAGGCCGCCCTGACGCTGACCGCAAATCTAGAGCAACTTCTACATGGCTCAGCGATTGGTAAGTACTCGTCATTATCCCTTTCCCCGAGTGGCATAAATACTTGGGGCGAAGATAAGCTCGATCTCAGTAGGCCAAAGGCAGAAGCGATGGGTGAGTGGGAAAATTCTACTACCTCAAGATCGGTTTCCACCGAGAAATTACAAATCTACATGGACAAGACTACGCACACTTTGGAGGCGGTCGCTCGGAGTGTCGAGGTCTTGAACCTCGGGATGACAGACCTGAAAATGTCTGTACAGGAACAAGGCCTTCAGCTGAATGCCCACAAAGATATTCTTAAGTGCGCATCTTACTCGCCCGGTAGCATCACAGCTCTCCCTGTGGAAGGCGAGGCCTTTTCGACGCGCGCTCCCTCATCCATGGGGGGTCCGATGGTAAGTCGGCTGCCCAAAGAAGGTTCGTGGGAAGCTTTGTCGCTTTTGCGCCACGCTTCGACACCACCTGGTATCTACGGAAATGGTGGTCCTGAGGAAAAAGGAGACATTTTGTACAGCGGTAGTGATGAGGCGGACTGTGATAATGGCGGACGACTGGAAGATGACATTGGGCGGTCGGTTGATGCGAGCAAGCAGGCGGCGCTTTGTCTTCGGGAAGAGAAAGGCGTCACGCGGAAGGAAACAAGGCAATCGGTGGATGAGGACATTTCCGCGCTCCTCAGTAAATTTTATCCCGACGATCTAATTTCCCACCTAAGAAAGCTCGTCACATCAGGCGGGGTTGTGCTTAATGATACAATTGCCAAGAGCAGCTATTCTGGGGATACCTTGGAGCTTTTTGCCGGAGATTATGCCTGCTATTCTTTATTTGCCCCGCTCTTCGACCCAGTTATAGCTGCTTGCCATCCGCGCTACAATAAAACGCACAAGCAGCCGTCGGATTTTAATGCGGACCATCTGAGGGAGGCCTTAGGCCCTTCTGTGCTTACAGAGAAAAATGGGGATAACGTGCGAATGGCGCGGCTAGTCGCATCTAGAAATTTGTGCGGTTACAATTACACGCCAAAAATGAGCGTTGCGCAATTACGAGAAGTGGAAAGGAAAGTTGTGGCAGCTTTAAACTGCTTGACAGGGGACCAGCAGGGCACATACACTACAATTAAGGATTTGAAGACGAATTCCGCATTGCAAGAGGAGATGGATATTGCCGAATTGCCGCAATCTTATCGCCTGGATGAACGTGCGGGTGACCTGTCGTGTTGGCCCGAAGGACGTGGGGTATTCCTCAATCAGGATCGCTCTCTTTGCATCTTCGTGAACGTGGAAGATCACGTCACAATTGTAGCAACTGCTCGACAAAATGGATCGCAGGATGGAATCGCCGCCATCGGCTGTCGTGCCTTTGCTCTGTCATACCGGGCCCTTACAAACTTGGGACTGGACTTCGAATTTGACGAACGCCTGGGTTACATTACCCCTTCGCCGGCCAAACTAGGGACGGCCTTGGCCTTCAGCCTGGTATTTACCCCTGCGACATCTGCCCGGGAGCTGGATGAAATAGAGCGTCAGTACGATGTGGTCTTAGATCGGGCGGGAAGCGCACACCACGGGGAAGACGTCCCGTGCATAGTCTTCAACAAATTCAGCTTGGGCGTGTCGGAAGTAGAGAGCATTCAGGAGGTTATTATGGCGTCAAGATGTATCCTTCATGCTTCAAATGGCGCAATGAATGGATGATTGAGAAAAAAAAATGCCGCTTTTCTCTTTTATTGTTGACAAAACATAGTTGTTCCCTGGCAGAAAATTTGATAATAAAATCATTTATGGTATATTAAATGACTACTGGAAGTCTATGACAGCGTTGGAAAAGATGATTGCCCAAAAATGACCCTCAACCAAAGTAAATCAAAGCAAACTCCTGAAGACAGCTTCTCTGCATCAAGCTCCGCCTTCGGAAGATTTATATTTCGTTTCTTTCCATAAATAGTTTACATCTCTTTATCACCTGCATTTTCTCTTCCAGTAGTATTCCCTCCCAGCATAGGATTGTCTTTTCGGCTCATGAACAAAATACCTTCGTACATTACAGAAGACAGCATCCCAAGAGGAGCACTTGAAACAAGCTTCGGTGCGAAACCACGGAGAAAGGACTGCCACAGCCCTTCCTGCTGTATGATGGTATTTAGACTTCGTATGAAAGTCAAGGGTCCGGGTTTGGTATGCTGTGTTTGTAACCGCGTCTTGGCGACGTCTAGAGGGTTCGTGGCAAGAGCGCTCAGACCACCCGCAAATAAGCCAGCAATCATGTGTGGGAGCGACTGCCGAATGGCGGCGAAAAGCTCGCTTACTTGATCGAGCACAAGTTCAACAGAGAAAAGGGATGATGATGTTGAGGATGTTGGCGCGGAGGACGGCGATACAATCTCAAGCGGCGGAGGGGGAAAGGTTGTCGCCATTGTAAAGAACGACTTTAATGATTCATAAGTTTGCCACCACACGCCCGAGGCGATGCAGGACGTCACCAGTGTCGCCCCGAAACCCCGATAAAATGTGCGCAAACCTGGAGAGAAGAGGAATGATGTCAATCCAGAGATAGATTTGCACGCTTTTCTGGGAGTCTAATACAAAATAAGCAAGCCATCCCATAGAGAGAGAAATTACGGCACACGCAGTTCGAGAGATGGCAGATTTTCACGTCGCTCTTACCGTCCTCGCGCCACATGTCCGTAAGCACCTGTTGGACTCCAGAATAGCGCGTGGGCAGTTGTAAGCGTTGTGCCACAATTTCCACTGGTATGTACAAAATTAAACAGGCAGCATCAGCCATGATACCGGCAGCCATGGGTGCCATGGTAAGCGGGAAACTGCCCTTCGAGGTTTCCACAGGACCGTCAGCGGATGGCGTGCTTAGCGCACTCTTCGTGTAGGTGTACGTTCCTATGTATGTGAGGTAGGCGGGAAGACTCGCGATAGCGTAGAATAGGAAACCTTTGTAAAGTGAGCGTAAACCGCCCATGCGGCGCACGCTCAAGGAGTGCGTGACCGCCCCAGTCTGAACTTGTTGCCGGGTTTTCATGGCCCACATTGGCCACATGATGCTGTTTTCCACAAGAGTGGCTAAAGTAGATAAAATAAGGAGCTTGTTCATGTCGAGATCTTCCCAAGTGGTCTGCCCCAGGTTAGAGATGTCGAAAGTCATGATGAATCGTAATAGTCGGCTTACTAATCTTTGTGGAGTTTTAAATGGGTGACGAGCGCGAGCAGGTTACGAGAAGCAGTTGGCCAAAAACTCGCCTTGACCGTCCACGTCAGATGACCTAAGGTTGTTAAAAAGTCATGTGTCAGGATCAAATGACATGTTACGCCGTGAGAGAGTCGGGGTAGGGGCCCTATCGTTCGACTTCGACGTCTTCTCCGCTCCCGCCGACCCAGCGAGTCTTCGCCGGCCCATGTATTCTTCAAGGGCCCGTCGGGCCAAGACCTGCTCCCTGTACAAGTTGTCGGGTTTCAACGAGTTAACCATGCACAGTAATGTTTTGGCAGTTGATATCCATCATCAGAGATTCAAGTGTCGAAGGGTTGACGTACGGAGGGACGCATGCCGAAGGATCAAGCGCGCTGAGGACGCATCAAAAGAAGCATCATGACGGTGCATCTTCCAAAATGTTCCTCTGGTCTTTCTTTTGTTTCCCTTTCAAATCACATTGAATCCCGATTATAAATTTGAATCTATTGAGTGATACATTATCGCTCGGTTGCTTCCCATTCACGATATCGAACGAGGGTGTCGCCGACCAGATGAGTGGGAGGCAACTGGTTTCCCACCGTAATCCAGCCTTCACGTATATTATGTTTGCGACCAAAAACCTCTATTTTACGACCATCAGGGCATAGCCGTTCGATAATATCATAGATTTCATCGGGTTTGCGACTTGTTTCACGGGCCTCAGCAACGATCACGTCGCAGTCAACATAATGGTTCACACGAGTACGTCCGCCGCCTCCTTCTAGTCCTGCCGTGACGAAGTCCCCTTTGACACCTACCAAGCAATGTTCCTTCGAGTGATTTAGCCAGTGGCCTGTTCGGCCGGTGCGAATGACTTTTTGCAGCTGATTGGTCTTGATCCATATGATTTCCTCCAGCTGCTTGTATCCCCAGTACTGAAAGATTTCCCGCGCACGCTCCATCGCGCGTCCTGTCACCCACAAAAAAAGCAAGCCACCCTCTTCTTCCTGTACTTTGGGAAAGTCGAGCTTACACATCTCATCGTCCGACATGGTGCCATAGGGAAGGTCCATGTGGATCTGGAGATGTGTAAAGTATATAAGAGTAGGAGTGAAAGGCGGAGGCCAGAGTCTGACCTTCCGTTAAGATACTGTGGCGCCAAATCTCAAACATATCATGCCTCTTACCTCCCATGGTGGGTCCGCCATGATGACAGAAAATTGGCCAAGTACAGAAAGGTCGAAATTTCGCACATCTACGTTCACCCACTGCGCAGGTGCACGGGGCGTTCTGGTGAGGGCCGGCGTCGGAGTCACTCCACGCCTTGCGCTTTCTGACTCGCGATGTACATGATTATCTTTGTCGCTCGTAGTCTCCTCAATCTCGTAGTGTATGTACTTGCATGTACGAGTTCGTCGGCAGGTTGAGAGGTACGCACAATCACCCAAACTCACGTCAGTATGACTCTCGATGACTGGCTTGAAATGGAGCTTCATGCACCTTTGATTCGTTGCCGTCCTAGACGGCAATGGTGTAGCTAGGCCAATAGAAGATGGTTCCGACATCATTCTTGCTCGGCGATCGCACTCCATGCGTGTTCCGTGAGGACAAAATTCCCGGATCGAATGGGCATCCTTTGTGAAGTACGCCACGGCTGAAGCCTCAAGCGCAGTAGGCTTTCCCAATAAAGCTGCTATATCTTGTTGTTGCGTGTAGCGTGGTTCCGGGGATTTGCCTTCGGAAGCTGATGCCAGCTTTTGCATTTCTGCATCGTCGGACTTTGTAACGGCACGTCGCGGGTGTTCACATGTTTGTTCTCTCACATCTTTATTCGGATCCCATGAAACTTGCGCGATAAAGCGTTGTAAAGCTATCACATTAGTCCGTGTCAGCATTAATAAGCTTTTTGACCCAAAATGTAATATATCAGTGTCAATAAGTTTATGCTCGCGAAATTTCAATACTGCAGGAGCAAGGTCATCAGCTGAGGCAAGCGTATTTAGGTTTCTGAACTTATCCCGGTCGGAGCAGCGACGTAATTTTCGATAGAATGAACTTAAATCTAGCGGTAGACTTTCTTGCTGGCCATGCTGCTCAGCAAGATAGAGTGCCAACTCTTTCTCCATAGAAGCGTCTGTGAGTGGTGCAAGTATGACGTAAAATTTGTCTTCGATCGTTTGAGACTTTGATACTTCACGACGTAAACACTTCCGGTCTACAATCGCGCATTCTATGTCCAGCTACTAGCTGATAATGCCATGTTCCCATATTTCCAGGCCGAACGGAGACCGTGACCGTGATAAAGAGAAGAAAGAACGTTCATCGCCTCCAACCTCCTGGCGCCCGGCTTGGCCCAGCCGTTACAAAACCGTTACGAAGCGTTCCTCGGCCGTCCCGCCCCCGCGTGAAACCAGGCTTGCGATTCTCTTGGCGCGCAACTCAACAACAAACCATCAAGCACATACAAAACAGGAATATCAGCTTGCGAGTTTGGGGAACGTCATCGTGCATTTTTCAGTATCTATGACCATGCGTGATGTCATTGGAGATGTAAGTTCATTGGATGTGTGTACGTGGGTACCTTGAGATATGGATGTTCAGGGCCATCAATGTGTCTTTTGCGTAAATCAGTGTCAGAGCTGACCTCTGGACGTCCATTTTCCGCTTCTGTGCGCTTATCCTGTGCACCTAAAGCAATGATGCTTATTGGTATGCGACATACCACCATAATCTTGTTTGAAACAGTTCAAGACCGACATGCTCATGTCTGAAATGCAAGACTTCACTGAAAAGCTTAACAAATGGGGCCTCAAAAGCCCACGGCCTTGGAACGAGTTTGCAGGCATCCTCAAGAAACCCAAGAACAAACAAGAATTAGAGGAGCGCCTCCAGACGAACTTCATGTTGTACAAGGCAAATTACATTCTATTGCTGGCAGGTATCATGAGTTGGTCAGTCATCATATCGCCTTTCACAATGGGTGTCCTTTTTGTCTGCGCCGGTGTTTTTGCCTTGTTGCTTGGATGGCCACAGCCTTTGGAGATCTTTGGACGGCTCCTCACGCCAAAGGAGAAAACGATGATTGCTGCTAGCTGTAAGTTGTCTGTGAGAGTGGCCACATCCGTCTACTCTCCTCACTTTTCTGGCCATGACCCCTTATCCATCTGTTTCTCGTCCATCCTATAGTCACTTTCTTTCTCCTCCTGATCACGGGAGCCATGGTCAAGCTCATATGGAGTTTCTCACTGGGCGTTTCTCGTACGTATTTGGGGGGCCACCCTGTTAACGCTTCGCTTGCCTGACACACCAGTCAGCCCATCCATTTTAAGCTAGCGGCTCAGCTGCTTAAATTAGAGCATACTTATACTTAAGAGCCCAACGACTGAGTCCTATTCTTACCTCGATGAACGAGCACACTGAAAAGTGACAAAGCAGTCTCGCCCACCGTCTCTTTTCCTCTCACAGTTATAGTCGCACACATGTCATTCCGACCGCGATGCTCGGGACACCGCAAAGGTATCATTGACGACGCCAACTTGTCTCAAAGCCCTACAAAGGTATCGGGAACCGCCTGCTGCCCGCAACAATCTCGTTATTTCCACTGCAATTTCTCCTCTCATCCTTCTCGAATGTCATTAATTAGACGTCCTGATGTTTTCCCCAATCATTCAATGCGCATTATCCGTAGATTGTGGAGGACATCGAGTCGCCCAACAACGAGGACAGCGGCCTGAATTCTTATCACTCCGAGATAGCCCAGCTCAGAGCGACTGCTCACTCTATGTCACGAGACGGTCGCGATTAGTCTTCCTTCCTTTTACAATCTTTTGAATTTCCCACAATTGGTTTTAAATGTATGTATATAAGTAATTGCTTCGAAAAGATAAGTGGTGTCTGGTGTATGCGAGGTACTCGTATTTAGTTAAAACTGTTCGGATCAAGTTGAAGAAGTTCATCTCGAACTTCAAGTTACCCGTTATGCCACTGACTTTCGACTAAGGCGACATTCGGGAAAAAAAGACAAATGTGACCAAACATTTTCATATTCAAGGCGCTACTTTAATTTATCTTTTATGCAGGAGGCTTAAATTCATGTATCACGCCGTAGAGGGAGGAGGGGCGCCGACCGTTCGTTTAAAAGCGGGACGCGAAGTAATTCGATTGATGTACGCTCGCAGAAATGGGTATGCGTCAAGTGAAATTTGGTCTGGGAAAAAGACAGGGATGTAAGACAAGTAAGAGCCCACGGCAACGTCGCCAACTCCGAATCGCTCCCCTTGGAGGTAGGAGGATTCGGCGAGCAGCTCGTTCAGGACAGCGAAAAGCTTGTCCATCACACCCGCCTCGCGTTGCTCTTTCATAAAAATCGATGGTCCTAGGCTAGCATTTGCAAAGTGAGTCCACTGGGAGGCCAGTCCTCTCTCTTCTGCTGTGGAGACGTTGGGATCGAAAACATCTGCCAAATACAGGAGCTGTGCGCCCGACTCGATTAAAGGGGTGCCATCAGCCATTGTGATGACGGGCAGCTTACCTATAAAACAGCAGTGTATCATTTCAACGTGCGAATAATCGGTGTCCGTTCGTGTTTTCATTTCGAAGGGTACAATTCACATGGCTTGAACATGCACAGCATCGAGGGAGGTCAGGGAACCAAGACCGGTCCCGACCACACTATCAAACACTTACCGAAAGGATTGACATTTTTGACGAAGTCTGAAGCTTTGTGCTGTCCTGCACCCATGTCTACTTGTACGGCTTCGTAATCAACGCCAAGTTCTTGACAATACCACTCTATAATTTTCGATCTGGACCGATAATACGCCCAGACCTTAGGTTTGTAGCCATGCGAGGATGGTGGTATGTTTCGAAGAGCTGCATTATCAGCTGCAGCGAAGGCACTTGAAAAAGTGGTTCTTGTATATTGAGGACGATACGAGCGTCGGGGTGACAGAAACGTTGGCCGTCTGCCAGCAAGAGGGCGGGCGGGCAGGGTGGGAGGTTGGCTGCCCGGGAAGGCTGACGTCAAGAAAGATCCGCACGTCAACAACGCCACGGCCAGCCCGCACCGCGATCGGAACCTCGCGCTCACTGCCATGCCTGCTCTCGTCGTCCTGGGGAATGCGATGAATATTAAATAGAGACGATGTTTATAAAAGCACTAGGACGGACTTTGCCATGCACGGATTTTGGGAGTTCTCTGATGGGCGCTGGCACTTTCTGCGTGCACTCGTCGCCCCTCCCCAGATGAACAGCAAATCTATAGTCCTCAAGCTTCGCTTGCAGAGTACGTCTTGTATTTCACCCACGGGTTGGGCGCAACTCGAGATCCATCTCTTCATGAAAGGATAAGGGTTACTATCCACAGAGAACAGCACAGAATTATCAAGCGAGTCGGGCAAGTTTTAAGCATGGGGACTTGGCACATGCTTTGAGTTGTTTGGTATCGACCCCTTGGATCACCGCTGCACCGCCTCACGGATGCGCTTTCACTTTTCGAATTATCTCAGCTCTTACTCTAAACTCATTTCCTTAATGCATAATCAATAAACCACGACAGGTCCAAACACCCCCTTCTCTCCGCTAAATCATGAAGTTCTTGGCCCTCGCCACCATCGTGAGCACTGCCTCTGCCTTCCTGGCTCCTGTTCCGATACACACCCGTACCCAGGGCCGCGTAAGTCATAATTTCGATATTTCTTTTCTGTCACATGCTTACCATCTTGTGCAAGGCGTGGACCGCGGAAGAGCCTTTCCTCTAACTTGGATGGGACCGGCGGAGTGGAATATAGACCTTTACCCCAGAAGGACGCTCTGCACCCAAGCAAGCCTTCGAACAGTCTCACGCTCTTCTCTCACTGCACGGATAGCAATGCTTGCTAATGGCTATGCTTCTCGTTCCTTCTGACTGTATTCGATAAACAGATGTACATGGCCGACCAGGCTCCTGTGGATGAGGAAGTGCGGTCCATCGCCTTGCCGTTCGCTGCCAAGCCGCAGAACTTGAATGGCGAGCTTGCTGGGGATGTAGGCTTTGATCCTTTCAAGTTCTCTGACAAGGGTGATGTGGCCAAATTCCGCGTGGCTGAGCTGAAGCATGGTAGGTTTGGTACGGGAAGAAAACCGCGCGCCGTCATCGCGTGCTATCATGAGCAGACCTTAGTTGTAGAGTGTACTTGAGAGATGTCGTGTGGGGAATCAAATGCCTCGAAAGCTGTCTCGTGCGCTGGCATCTGTGCATGTGCTTGTGAGTGTGTTGTGCCCGCTTCCTATGCCCCCTGCCGGCACGCTCCTCTTATACCCTGCTTGCCTCTTCCTCCCCCCTCCCCGCCCATGACTGGTATTAGGACGTGTGGCCATGCTTGCGGTAGTTGGTGT
>Ga0102934_1001074_pt1 | contig 18951 bp, 12 predicted proteins | sample SalPonR2_A_D1_MG_FD_78175 | JGI IMG/M metagenome (GOLD analysis project Ga0102934, IMG submission 78175) | Salt pond soil microbial communities from South San Francisco under conditions of wetland restoration - Salt Pond MetaG R2_A_D1_MG | ecosystem: Environmental > Aquatic > Marine > Intertidal... | reverse complement strand
TGGAATCCCCCAGATGGCCGTACCCAACCACCCTCACCCCCCCTCCCTCCCCCATTACCACCCCTCCCTCTTCTAAGGCCTCCCGTGTGCGCTCGACCAGGGCATAGAAAGCGGAGAGGGGGAGGGAGACGTCGAATTTGTGGACCCGCCCCTCCTCCTCCATAGCCACGGGGATCAACTCTCTCAGCTTCCAGATCTCCTGGGCCTGGGCCAGGTCCTGCGCGACGGTACCGTCGCCCACCACCCCTCCCTCTAGGGCCGCCTCCAGCAGCTCCTCCATTTTTTCCCGGTCGTGGGCCTCGCCCGAGCCCGAGGTCTCCAAGAGCATGTAGAAAGGGAAGGGCGGGTTCGCGCCCGATCCCCCCGCCAGAGGGTTTCGCAGGCCCCACGCGGCTTTGCCTACCACCACGTCCATGGCAGCGGCGTCCACCAGCTCCATCGCGGACAGGATCTCGCCCAGCTTCCGCTTGCTGAGCATGACCATCTCCCGGACCTTCTCGAAGCTTTCCAACCCCACCAGGGCCACTTGCACCGCAGCAGGCGCCGGGGGCACCTGGAGGGAGACCTTGGTGATAACGCCCAAGGTGCCCTCGGCGCCGATGAAGATCTGCTTCAAGTCCAACCCCGTGTTGTCCTTGCGCAAGGTGCTGAGCATGTCGAGCACGCGCCCGTCGGCCAGCACCACCTCAAGACCGAGGACCGAGCCGTGCAAAGATCCGTACCGGAGGAAGCGTAGCCCCCCCGCATTGGTGGACACGTTGCCGCCGATTTGACAGCTGCCTTTGGCGCCTAAATCGAGCGGCATGATGTAGCCATGGGGGCGCAACCACGCGTCGAGCTCCTCGAGGACACAGCCTGCCTCGCAGACCAGGATGCCGCTGGCGGCGTCAAAGCTGATAATTTGATTCATGTTCGCAAGGGAAAGGATCGCTTCGTTTGCGAGGGGGATCCCGCCCCCGACCAGACCCGTGTTTCCGCCCTGAGGGACCACGTGGAGGTCTCTCTCATAGCAATGCCGCAGGAGCCCCGCCACCTGCTCGGTCGTGCGGGGTTGAAGGACCGCTGGGCACTGGGGAGCTTTCCACTTGTGAGTCCAGTCTTGTGTGTAGGGGGCGAGCAAATTTTCGTCGTCCGGGCCTGAGGGGGCCAAGAGGAGTTTGCCGGCAGCGGAGGAGGGAGAGCGAGGAATAGCGCTAGCACCGCCTGCAGAGGAGGCATCGCACGAGGGCTTCATTGTGCTGGCTTGGTCATTGCCCATCCTTGCAGAGACGTGACTGGGATTTGTCGATGTCAGAATGGCTTGAAAACGAGAAATATCGGTTGGTGTGACTGATGAAGACGCTTGGGGGGAATGTGGCGGGTTCAGGTCTGCCCAGGCTTTTGCGTCGGAAGAGGCGGGACGGGATGGTGGACGGGCATTCAAATGTAATGGTGAGGGGCGTAAAGACTTGGATTCGCGATGCGCGTGATAGAATGATGTGGTTTGCGAGGTCAAGAGCGCCGGGCCGTGTCCAGGAAGAGGAGGGTGCTGAACGCGACTTTTGATTTCACGAGTCGTGACGGCTGGGTTCTTGATACCTTGCAGCGTGCACGCCGGCAAGCGATCGACCGGAAGTGTTTTTTTAAGCATCGCCAACATTGTCTGCGTGGATGTGGTGGTACGGCATCAGCATTAGAGAGCATGGTTGGATTACATGGCATCGGGGCGGTGGGAGGAGCAGGACAGGAGGTTACTGGAATGGCTTTGAACATCCGAGTCCGACTTTGCCATGTACGAAGTAGAAGGAATGCTCCAGATGTAGACCTGAAATGGTGATATTTGACTTTTTCGTTGCACCCTTCTTAAGAGGATGTCTGAATTGCATGTTGTTGCGCCTTACGCTGTGCAGACAGTAACTTTCCTCGCGGTCAATACGCCCCCTTTCCCCCCCCACCCCAGAGGCAAATTAGCATGCCCGATGGTGCAGGTCGAGCCGCCGCCGCCAAGAACGAGGGAAATAGCGATGTAAAGGACCTCGACGTGGAACCAACAGCGGAAAATATCGCTGTGTCGCCCGGTGACGCTGCCAGAGGGACTCCTGACGCGCCGGGAGAAGAAACGGGTTCCACGGCCAGCGCCCCCTCGCCTGAGATGTCATCCGCCGTGGAGGCAGAGTTCCCCGCTCCAATGGAGGTAGACGAAGCTGTTCTTCCCAGCGAGAGTCAAGGAAGTGCCAACGGGGGCGTTCCCGACTCTGTCCAGGCCGAGGCTGGGGCCGGTCCTGACGCCTCCCGTCCCGCGCCCCTGCTTCCCGCTGTGTCCGCCCAGGTGCCTCCACCACCTCCAGCAGCCTCCGACACAGGGGAGGGCCTGACATTCCGGGTCCTTTACGGGGTGCTCGAGCACGAACCCTTGTGCTACCTGTTAAAAGTCGGGGAGGCGACCCTTCTGCTGGACTGCGGGTGGGACGTGCAGCTGGATGAAGCCTTGCTCGAGCCCCTGCTTCCTGTCCTTCCCCAGGTCCAGCTCGTCCTCCTTTCCTTTCCAGACCTTTCCCACATGGGGGCCTTGCCCTGGGTGGCCAAGCACCTGCGTCCCGGCGTTCCAATTTACACGACCCAGCCTGTTTTCAAGATGGCTCAGATGGTGCTCTACGACCTGTACCTGAACAAGTGCATGGACACTGCCAGCGGCGCCGCCGGGTGTCCCGCCTTTACACTCGACGAGGTGGACGCCGCCATGGCGCGTTTCCAGCTTCTCAAGTTCTCGCAGCCGCTGGAAGTGCGGCAGCAGGGCCGCTTCTACCTGAGTGTGACTCCTTACCCTGCGGGACGCATCCTGGGCGGGTGCTTTTGGCGCGTGAACTACAAGAAGATGGAGGAGATCGTGTACGCGGTGGACTTCAATCTCAAGAGCGAACGGCACCTTACGGGGGCCGTGGAGGCCTTCAATGCGCTGAGCGCGGACAAGGAGCAACGACCCTGCCTCTTCATCACGGACGCGCGCCCCTCCCCCAATCTGTCGACGGACGAACGCAAGGTCGAGACCGAGTTCCTGGCGGCGGCTACCGGGACCTTGCGGAAGGGTGGGCATGTCCTCATCCCCGTCGAGACCTCGGGACGCGCCCAAGAGCTCTTGCTCGCGCTCAACGGGCACTGGCGCTCCGATCGGCTCCTGTGGGGCTACAAGATCGTCCTCCTCCACCACATGGCGCGTAACGTGCTTCACTTCACCAAGAGCATGGTCGAGTACATGCACCCCGAGGTCATCCGGGACTTCGACCGCTCCCTGCGCAACCCCTTCTCGCTCAAGCACGTGGTCCCCGCCCAGAGCATGCTCGAGCTGGAGGCCGCCATGGGCGAGTACCGGAACCCGGTGGTGGTGCTGGCGAGCGACGAGGGCATGGACACGGGCTTCTCGCGCGCCCTCGCCACCCGGTGGGCGAGCGGGCCTGAGAACGCCTTGTTATTGTGCGGACATCTGCGGAAGGGGAGCCTGGCAGAAAGCTTCTGGAAGCTTCGGCACCTGCCCAAGGCGGCGCTTTCCTTCAGCGTTCCAGTTATAGAGCGCATCGTGGGGGAGGAACTGGCAGGCCTGCGAGAGAAGGAAGACAGGGAGCGTCGGAAGGCTTTGGAGGCGGAAGAGTTCCGCCGACAGGCCCATGAGCTTATGGAGGGTACGGTGGGCGCGGTCTTCCCGGAGGAGCAAGGGATGTTGGCAGGAAACTCGTCCAACGGCCCCCTGGCACCCCTTCAGGCCTCCTCCTCGGCCAAACGCCTGCGTAAGACCGCTGCCATGTACCGCCGGCCTCGCTATCTGGTCTTCGGGTGTCGAGATCCAGCCAGCGTGGAGGTGGATGCCTATGGAGAGCCGCTGCGGGAGGGGGAATGCGTGGACGAGGGCAACGCCGGGGGGGGGCCGCAGGCGGGGACTGCGCGGGGGCTCGTCTTCCAAGGGCCAGGGGCAGGGGGAGGAGGTGGGGGAGTGCAGCGGTGGGGGTATCTGGACGACGTGCTCATGACAGAGGGAGAGGCTCAGGTACGAGCGGGGACGGGTGCCTTGAAGTTTCTGATGCGGGAGTCTGTGGTGGAAGTGCGGTGGCGCGTCAGAGCCTTCCCCATGGAGGGCCGCTCCGACGGGAAGAACCTGCGGGCAATTTTGACGAACCTGGCGCCTCGAAACATCATATTCGTGCGCGGCACGCCTGAGTCTTTCACGGACCTGACGTTGCATGCAGGCAAGATGCTGGGGCCCTCCACACGTCTGTGGACACCGCCGGGCCCAGGGAAGGGAGGGCAGGAGGAGCAGCTGGGAGAGCTGGTGGGGGTTCTCGATGGCCTTGTGGGGGGATCTGCTGCAGAAGGGGCCATGGCGGCTTCTGTAGCCGCGGCAGCAGCCGCAGCCGCCACAGAAGCCGCCAGGACGGTGGGTATACGGTTTGATAGCAAGGTCACGGATGTGAGCTTGGAGGAGGACGAAGGAGAGGAGGAATGGAGGGAGGAAGCGGCACCCTTGGTGTTGAAAGAGATGGGTAACTATCGTCTGGCGCTCGTGCAGGCAGTGGCCTCGGAGGACCGCGTGGATGCGAACGGAAAGCCTCTGCTGCGCTGCCAACCTGTCGTGGCGACAAAGGGAGGCACCGTCTTACAAGACAAAGGTAGTGAGGAAGTGAGCGATGGTGCAGAAACAGCTTTCTCAGTCCTGTCCCAGACAAGGGCGCCGCTCTGGCTGGCGGACGGAGACGTGTTCTTGACGGAATCCTCTCAGCGCCAGTCTCTGCGGCAGAAGCTCCGAGAGGCGGGTGTGAACCCCGACTTCCACGTTGGACCGGAAGGGGCTTCCTTGATCTGCGATGGGACGACAGTGGTAAGGGTGAAGGACAATAAAGTCATGCTAGAGGGCCCGCTTAGCGAGACTTACTTCAAAGTTCGGCAAGCCATCTATTCGCGGTTCGTGGCTTTGTAGGGAGGATGGGCCAGAGGGATGAAAAGTGAAGCATATTGCCAAAGCACAGGACCTGGTGTAAAGCACTGGAATTAAATCGATTAAAAGGAGGTTCATACACTGCGGTACGATTGTTTACATTTTTCTTTCACGCAGTAATTACAAATAATTCGCAAGTCTGCATCTCAGCCACGGCTGTGTGATAGTTTTCTCTGCGCATAAGTTTTTTTCTAAAATCGCCCGTCAAAAAATGGAAATCCGATACGTGATGGTAGACAATTGAAATCAGTCCTTCGAAAGGCAACAATTTACCAAATCAACAAATGGAAAAAAAGACTACAAGCATGGGCATGAGCAGACCGACAGCTGTCTCGTCCTTTCCTCCCGTCATCAACCTCAAGCATCGTAAGGCCATATTTCTTCACGTCGCTCGACCTGGACTGTCTCACCCAATTCATGATGCACTCACGTCCATGCAATACACATATGATAGGGCGCCCCGCGGATAGTTTTCCGCTTTTCGTCCTTGTGAAGCAACCGGTGCGCCGATTGCTGAGGAAGGACAAGGCCTTAAAGCATCGCTCAGAAGCAAACTCACTCTGTGCCCTAATTCGTGCGCATCCCTCACTCTTGTCTATGGACACCGATCCTGAGCCGGCAGTCTTGGCTATATTGCTGGCCTTGGCTACCTTTTATCTGCTCCGGTGAGTGGACGCGTTACAGGTAGAACGGGCCTTGCCGTGCTGATCGCGCACGATTTCCGTGCACTGCACTCTTTCCAACGACATGCGCCTCACTGTCTCCCTTTCTCATCTGTTCACTTCAACTAGCTACTATCGAAGCCCTGATGTCTCCCCATCAGTCACTGTCCTCATATATATATCATGGTTGCTGGGTTTTGCCGGTGTTTTCCTCCTGCCATACGACCTAGGAGATGTGCAGGTAAGAAGAATGGGGAGGCAGCACCTTTAAAGATGCATGGTAAAAATCAAATCAAGAAAAGATATACGATAAGTCTTTTCAGACGAAGGTTTGCGTGTAGGTCCATGCACGCATCACTCCTCCATTCAAAGTTGAATTGCCTTCCCTAATGCGCCTTGGTATGCTTCCTCTATTTTTCCATCCTCCTCGCCAGGTGTATCATCGCTCCCTGCCGTGGATTTTGAAAGTATGGAAAGGCATCTACTGGTCCACCTTCATTCTCACCTGGCTGGTGCTCCCCATTGTCTTCTCTTATCTAGAGAGCGGATACTTCACCCCCCGGGACAGGATCCTGGATGCGCTCCGGGACCAGCTCCGCATGGCCTTCATCGCCCTGGTTGCCTTGGTCGGCTTCTGTATCTATTTGGTCGCACAACGCTACACCCTGGCCGGAGCGGAGGGCCTTTTGATGGCCCTGGGGAACACGTACGGACTCCTCTTCGTCGTCGTCTTGTTGGGCAACGGCCTGGTCGAGGTGCCTCGGAAGCTCTGGAAATCCTCCTTCCCAGACCAGGAGCTCAAACGCCTCTACTTCCGGTCGTCCCTCGTTGACAGCGACCTGCATGACGCCGTTTGTGTCCTTTCGGACGTGGAGGCTGAAGTCTCGGCCCTGCGGGAGCAACTTCGTCAGAGCCCTCCGGCCGGCGAGGAGCTCGCCCTGGAACTCGACGCCTGCATGAAGATCCTCCAAGACACGCGTGCCTCCTTCCGCCATCGCCCCGAGGATATGACCCTGGGAATGCTCCTCCCCCGAACCCCCTTTGGGGTCAACAGCCACCCGACGAGCGGTCCCCCGCCCTCCTTGGCCCATTTGGCCGGCCTGCACGCCCGCTTGAAAAAGGCTCAGCTCCGCGTCCAGGTGCTGAAGAAGCAGCGGGACGCTGTGATCAGCAAGGTGGAGGTCATCGAGGCGGTCTGTCAGGGCGCGCTCCCGTACCCGTCCGACGTGAAGGCGGGTGACGGGGAAGGGTGCTGCGCCGCCCTCGGTGCGTGGGCCTCCCACTTGGGCACCGTCCTCGCCTGGTACTGGCTCACGACGCTTTCGCACTGCACGCTCCGGCTGCTGGCCATTCTGGGCTGGTTTCTGACCGTCTGCTTCCTCTGGAGTCAGGTCTTCCTCGGGTCGCCCTATGCCCTGTCGCCTTACGGGGCTTTCCAGCAAGCATTTGGCACGTCCTCGCCGTTCGCGATTCAACTCGCGATCGCCGTTCCGCTGGCCTACGTTTCCATCTGCACCTATCGCTCCCTTTTTAAATTCAAACTTTTCGGGTACGTGACCATATACTCCGATCAAAGCATTTTTCTTGCGATCAGCATACCCCTTTCCCCTCCCCATGCCAAGCGTCGGGGACGCGACCGGCACGGCCCCGTCTTCTCGTTTTCCCACCCCCTCCATACACCCCCCCCCCCTACAGCGAATTTTCCCTGCAAGGACCGCACCAATCTCTGGCTGGGCCGCTCCTCGTCAACGCCCAGTACCTGATCCGTCTCCAGTTTCCCCTGGCCTACAATTTCCTCCTTATGCTTCGCTCTCCGTCCTCGAAACAAACGGCCTTCCGGCATCTGATGAGCAACATGGCCGTAGTCCCTCTCTTGGGAAGAGGCTTCAGTGTCTATGCACCCCTGATGATGGTCGTCTTGGCCGCGTTCACCTACTTCAGGGGATACGCCCGGCTACTGAGGTTGGTCGGGGCCTACCACGAGGACCTGATATCCGGGGAGGAGCAAGAGGAGATGATCCAGCAGGGGCGGTCTCTGGCCCGGAGGAGACGATATCCGCTGCCATCTGCAGGGGGGAACAACAGACCAGGTCGTGGTGAGGATGGGTTCGCGAGCGGCTCAGTTAGCTTGAGTGGCAGCGGAGGTGGGGGGAAGGCCACGACGGGCACCATGCGCGTTCAGCAAGAACTGCCACCGGGCCCTTTGAGGGGTTCAACGGCGGCTTATACGCAGCTCAAGACGTAAAGGTGGGAAGAAATGGGTGAAGGCAGGGTAGGGGGAGCTTTTGCGCACGATGGAGGAGGCGGAGGAATGAGAGAGAGTCGGCTGCGGCGTAGGCTGGGGTAGGCTGTAGAATGAAAGCACGACGAATATTTCTGTACAGAAAAGCAAATTAAATGGCATAAGATCGATCTTATCCTTAACTGAACATTCCCTCAACCGGTGGACACATTTTGTTTTTCAATATTATTTTTGGGGACAGCAACGACCATCATCCGCACAGGAGAATTTTTTGGTAACATGAGCCGACATCTCCAATGTACAATTCAAACTATGACTATAGCGGACTCTTTGTTGTCGACCGCATGCACAAACTACATGATACTGCAGCTTTCCCGTTTGCTGGACTTCTGCATGTGACCGTTTCGGTTTGTGTCGTCCTTCAGGCGGCTTGTCTCTGCAAAGGCCACGGGAGAGGACGCAGATCCTGACTTGGGTGCGTGCGAGGGTTGAATGCTTTCATTCCTGGCTTGCCGTACGGGCGAAAACGCTGAGAGCGCTGCCATTCCCGAAACCAGGGCACTCGGGGACTGATTCGAGGATGGCGAGCTTGAAGCACTGCCGTCTGTGGGCAGTCCGACGTTCAACCCCTCGCAGGGGCTTCCCCCCGTGCTACCACTCAAGCTTGTCTTCTTCCTGCTGATGGGGCTCATTTTAGTCCAACTTCCTACCATGCTTCTGCTTTTTTGATGGACAGTTGACTGTCCGCGAGGGCTTGTCTCCAAGCCGCCGCTGCCCAGGGACGAAAAGGAAGAGAAAATTGCCGGTGGCAGGAGAAGCGGTGACGGCGCATACGATGGGCGCCTTTCATCGTTGCTACGACTCAAGTCCTGATTTGGGTCTGGGCTCTTGGTATCGGAGGAGCGGCTGTGGTCGGGTGACTGGGCGGGAGAAACACCGTGCGAGGGGGTGGGGGAGTAGATGTGGTTAAGAGAGGCTCGAGCCTCACGCAGGCGTTTGGTCAGACGCCTTTTCAGTTTATTGACAAGGACGAAGTTATTCACCGACTGGATGGCGCCGTCGATTTCGTCGGCAGAGACCTGGACAGTCGGAAAAGAGTACGCGTGGGCGCGCAATGTGGAATGGTGTCTTGCAGAAGTTGGGGAAGGAGGGTTCACAGGCAAAAGCGCACAGGGCCTCGCTTCGCTTTGATCCGGGTCCACGGTTACTATCGGAGGGAGATTGGCGTCTGTTATACACTCGTCCTCGCCTTTCCCTGCCCGTGTTTCATGTTCTTCCTCCTCGTCAGCAAGCTGCACCCACGGGTGATCCAGAGCCTGCCCCACCGTGATCCGCTCCCGCGGCAATTTCTGGAGGAAACGTCGCAACAAGTCTTGCACTTCGGAGCTTACTTGTCTCTCTTCAAGAGGGAAATCAAGCTCCTTGTCTCGAATGGCTTCAAAAAGCACCTCGGGCGAGTCTTCCTGGAAAGGGAGCTTGCCGAACATAAAGGCCCAGAGACAGACCCCGGCCGCCCACACGTCGCAGCTGTAACCTGAGAATGTCGCTCCCTGCTCGCACATTTCAGGTGCCCAGAAGCTCCATGTTCCGTCGGATTTATGCAAGAGACCTCGGGATGACGATCGATACAGGTAATGGAGCTGGTGCTCGTGCGAGGAGACGCTGGGGGACGTCGTCCCTGTCGCCAGCCCTTCCCTGCTTGCGCCAGCCCCGGCCTGGTCGTCCAGAGCCAAGATACGCGCTGCTTCCTCTTCGAAGTAGTGCGCGACACCAAAATCAGCTATTTTGCACCGGCCTCCGCGGCCCACCAGCACGTTCTCGGGCTTCAGGTCTCGGTGGGCAATATGATGCACGTGTAGGTAGACGAGCCCCGCCAACATATCGCTCAGCACTCTCGCCGCGTGGACCTCATTCAAAACGCCCATTCCGTCAGAAGACCGAGGACACACGTACCGACGCTCCTCCGCGTCAAAGTCCATGATCGGGCCGCCGGGCACGTATTCGAGCACCAAGTACAAGGCGTCCTGGCTGGCATCGTCGATGACCTCATAAAGGCTGACGAGGTGGGGATGGATCAGTTTCTTCATGATGGCGATCTCCCGCTGGACCTTGTCCAGATCCGTAGTCAAACTCATTCGCCCCTCTCGATTTCGCCCAAAATTTTTTCTCCGCAGAAGCAGAGATTTGGAAAAGACCTGAGTCGGAGATCACGATAGGAAGGTGAGGGCGATGCTTTGCGTCGCAGTGCAGGCTGCGTACTGGCACGTACCTTGATAGCATAGAGATCTTTGGCGTCTTTGTCCGCTTCCTCGTCCATGGGAATTGGGGAGGGCGTGTAAGACCGAGACTCCTCGCTTGTGGGCGAGACGCCCCTTGGTGGAGAGGGACTCGCCTCTTCGCGTCTTGCCTTGGGGGAGCCTGTGCCGCTGACGAGCGTGTGGTACTCGCCTGAACCCGTTGCCATTGACTGGAAGGTTGGGTCGGTGATGGAAGGATACTGACGCTTGCAAAGCTTGACTTCTGCGAATGCGCCCCTCCCGAGCTCCTTTATTATAGCGTACTGGTTCACATTCATTAGTCCCCCCAATTCATCCTTTGTGATGGCTGCCGTTTTCGTATCCCGGGGCATCAAAGCGTCATGTCCACGGGCTTTGCGCTCGTCGTCGAGTGTTTGAAGGTGTCGAAGGACGTCAGCACTACGTCGTGAGGCTCGAGTCCGGTCACGACGGAATTCATCCCCGGAATAGGAGGCCGATCCGAGGTGGAGGGGTAAGGATGTAGGCGAGCTACGTTCATCACCATGATGGCTTGGGAAAAAAGGGTTGTGCGGTGGAGATGCTAATGAGGTAGTTTTGATAGCGATTGGTGATGTGAAACTTTGCCGCGTATCCCTGTTTCCAGACGGCATCGGAGACATAAGTGCAACGCCCGCCTTCATAAATTTGGTGCTAAGAGGTCGAGACTGATGTGAAGACGACAAAATTGGCTCGCGGCTTTCATTTTTTGTCTTTGATAGCTCGGCATCCGCCGTGTCATCTGCCATGGTTTCCTGTTGATTGAGGAGGGGGATATGCCCCTCAGGTGGAAAAATCACAAGCCAAATTGCATTTTCCCAAACTTTCTTATGTAGACTCGTGGCATAGTACAGGACCACAGGTTTCAACATTTTGTTTCAATCACCATTTTTTGTATCGGGAAGCGGACACGGTAGCGCAAGGGAGGCTGGACTTTCAACCGTTTCTTGCGTCCGTTGACGCCCGTTACGAGGAAGCGATTTGTGATGGAAAAGGGCCCCTCGTTTTAAACACCCAGGACGGCTAGAGATGACAAGCATGGTGCTTCGTATCTTACGATTGTATCCAAGTATTTACAGAGGATTTCCGCGACTTATTTTGTAGTTGAATTTCGTCCATTTAAAGAATTAGAAAGCGAGACATAGTCAACGCCAACCTCCCCCATAAACGAAAGTCAAGGTCTGTGATTGCTTTATCTGGCCCTATTAGGAGAGGTAAAGAAGAGTAAATGTTTGTATTTACACAATATGATAAGGTAGATCCAATCATTATCTAAAACCAGCTGAATTCTGGGCAACTCCGACAGCAGTGCGGAAATGCCGTTATCTCTCAAGGCAAAGGGATATATCCACGTGCCTGAAATTGCGGACGCGTGAAGTGCACGAACATTACCCCCACCTTGCCCTCCTTCAAATGTTCGGATCAATGTGTCAACTCAAAATCCGAAAAAGTCACACATCGTCTGTATCACACGCTTTTCCCGCACGGCTTCGGGATCCAAATCGTTGGGATTTAGCGACACTACGTCGTTGCCCCCGACACAATTGGCACCTTTTTCCCCTCCTCTAACAACGCTGCTTCCTGTGGTCGCGGACCGCACCATGCCTCGAGCACCCCCATTGATTTCTCCCTCTCGCATATTTGCTTGTGGAAGCGCACCCTTTGTCTGCGGGGCTCCAAGCGTGGTCCCCCCCCCGCCCGAAGATCCCGGACCCCCTCCACCTCCACCAGCTGTTCCTACTCCTCCAGCCGATGCCGATCGCGATTGCATAAATTCATACTTCTTCTGTAAAAACCCGTGAAGCTCGCGCTCAAGCCGTCGATTATTTTCGCGAAGTTTTTGCATGTGCAGCAGCTCTTTTTCGTAATGTCCCTTCCATTCATCGCGCTCCTAGAGTGAAATGAAGGAGCAAAATACACAATCATGAGGATGTTCACACGCGAAAAGAATCGATTCTACACCTAGACACCTTCTGCAGGTGAGAGCCATACTCCTACAAAGTATCCGTGAATTCCGTGAATTCACATACCCGTCCTATATCAGCATGTTGCGCTTCCCAAAGCCGCTTGTTTTCCACTGACTCTCTCTCAAGCTTCATTCTCTCCCGAGCCTGTTGCTCAAGGCGTCGTTCCAGGTCGATATTGATGCGCTCTAGCTCGTGAATCCGGCGTTGCTGTGACTGTTCGGATTTATAGAGGACAAGAAACGAGAAAAACAAAGGAATAAGGACCATTTGTCTCAAGACAATCTCTGGCCGGCGGGAGAATCACGACATTTGCAACATGTCTCGCCACGCGGAGACAGGGATCATGCGGACCACTTCCTTGTGATCTGTCGTACAATTCGTGTTCTCAAAAGGACAGGATCATCGCTGGGAAAACTTATCCAATAATCCACCATTCTAAGCCTCATCCAATCAGACGTACCTCGATGTAAGTGTTGAGTTCCTCGGTGTAGCTACCTCCGTTTCCGCCGGCCAAGCTGACCTCGCTCGTATCTTGACGTCCCGACCCAGTCGAATGAACGCGGTCAAAGAGCGGCCCCCGGAAGGAAACGGAATCCTTCGTATACATTTGACATAAATATTTGAAACATTATGCATGCATATTCGATTTTGGAAGGTTTAATTTCAATCGAATTAGTACACGTAGCTCACTCACCATTTTATGTGTTGCCGCCTCGTGGTTAATTTGAAGTACTCATAAACCCACCCACAGGCATCAAGCACTGTACCTGCACGTGAGCACGTAAAATTGATATGAAAGGTATACAAAGGTATTACAATGTCTCTCGAACGCAGTGATGCGCTACATAGGCGCCATATGCACCCTCCCTGATGATCCTTCTAGGCACAGGCGGTCGCCTCGCCGAGAGCGAGAGGAGCCCGACATTGTGTTCTCTCCACCGTCTTGCGTTTGTCTGCGTAAAAACCTTTGCTCGCGGTTCTCATTAAAGAATGAAGGGTCAGGTGTGAAGCAAAAGTGGAAGAGCAAGTCTTGTGGCAACAACGGGAGCCTTCTTCCCATACCTTTCGACGAGGGGTCTCTGCAGATCATACGGCCAGTGACGGTATGCGATTCCACATCCGATCGATCGTTTGATCCGCATTCAAATTACACATTTGAGTCATTTATTGCACGTTATGGATGTCAGATAAGTCTCATGCTATGATTCTAACCTCCCACCCGCTTCACCTGCTTCATCCTTCTTTATCGTCACTTTTGCATGTCTCGCTATATGCAGATAGTATGCGCAATTTACGGCTCCCCTTTACACTATCCCTGGTTTTGCCCTAACCTCTGGCCACCTCAGGCCACGTAATTGTACACAGACGGGTTGATGTCGTCCCGACAGAGGTAGTCACGCTCGATTAGGCTCTCCACTCGCCTTTTCACATCCACCGGCACCACTGAAAATTTAAGCTGTCCGAACAACTCACTCAACAACAAGTTGTGCGACAATTTCTTGCGGGCTTTCATAATCCTCACGATCGCTGCGTCGATTTGGTACTGCCTGTCCCTGTGCACCTCGGCGTGAGTTTTGTCGTTCTCTTCCACCGTTTCCTTCAGCTGGATGGTATTTATCTTGATGCGGTACAGCTTGTGGGTGAAGCCCGCATTCAAGCTGAAGACATCGTTGTCCTCCACGTCCTTGCCCTTGGGCTCCTTCTGTAAGACCCGCTGATTGATCTTCCCGCACGCCAAAGATTGCAATGTCCGCCGGAGCTCCCCATCCTCAATCCGCGTTGCTGCTTTGATGTCCGTGAAGGCCACCTGCGGGGACTCCCCGTCATTGAAGCACAAGAGCACAATGGCCTGGAAAAAGGAGACGGAGAGCTCTTTGGTCCCCAGGGGGAATCTCGCTTTAATAACGCAGGTGCCCAGCGAGTGCTGCCATACGAGCCGGCGACCCTGGTACTTCCCCGTGTAGTAGGCCGAGAAGCGGGCCATGTGTGGCTCCAAGACGGGCGGGACAACCACATCGCTCGATGGGTAGGCCGGCCAATACCCGGTGGTGAGCACGTGCACACTCGTCTCCACCTCCCTCCCCCCCTCCCTCCCCCCCTCCCTCCCGCCCGCCTTCTCCCCGGCGGCCGTCGTCCCCAGAAACTGGGCGTAGTTCCCCATCAGCTCTCGAGACAGATCCATGTCCTTGAACATTCCCTCGAACTTGTTGGTGAAGGTGGCGCCACACTCCGCCTTGAGCTTGGCCACCATGCTCCTCTCCAAATCTGCCGAGGCGCTCCGGCCCAAGAGCAAGCGCTTGGCTAGATCCTTCTTGTAGAAGGCCTCGAAGACGTCTTTGGACCCCACGTAGCGGAAGAGGACCATGATCCTGTCCAACAGCCCCTCCATCTCTCCCTCGCTCACGCCTTTCTCTCCCTTCAGTTTCGCGTCCAGGAACTTGGCGAGAAGCTCCGCTGGCCGGCTCGGCCGCACGTTCAGAGCGAACTCAAAGCCATCTTTCATGGCGGCCAGACAGGCGGGATTCGAGCGCCCGCCCAGCGCCTCCGACAAGATCACGTCACACTTGTCCTTGAAAGCCAGAAGGTCCTCGATCATCTCCTTTTCGCGCGCGTCGTCCCCTACCAGCTCCCCTCCCCTTCGGCGGATGTACGCATTGAAAGCCGCCTTCAGCTCCTCCGCGCCCCCCGGTTTCCGGCACGCGAGTTGGTACAATCGCCGAACGTCCTCCACACGCTGCGCATCCATCAGGGGGGTCAAGCCCTTGTCGATCAGGGCCGTGACGTGAGGGGCCAAGAGCCTTGACTCCACGGCTGTGATCAGGGCTTTGCGGGTGCCCGGCTCCAGATAGTGCACCACGGACTCCTCCGCCTCCCCCAAGCGGCGCTCCACGTGCAGGAGGAAGGCCACCACGTCCAGACTCTCCATCTTCTTCGTTCCTTCCACAGCGAAGTACCGCTCTGTATCCTCCAAGAAGGCCCTCAAGAAGAGGGGCTTGTAGAGACCCAAGCTTCCCAGCATCCTCACCAACGACCGCAGCAAGGCTAGATTGACCGCCTCCCCATTACGCTGCCGCTCCATCACCCTCAACATCCCCTTGACGATCTTTATGTCCAATCCTGTATTTCCAGCCACCCCTCCTTCGCCCGCTCCCGCGGCTGCGGCTTGGACTCCCCCCGCCGCCCCCGGTCGCTGTAGCCCCCTCCCTTGCGCCGCCAGCTCCAGTCGAAAAAGGGTCAGGCCCATGTCCCAGATCGGTTGCAGCGCCGAGGTCTGCATCACGAAACTCCGATCCATGTACAAAAAGATGTTCCGGATGGTAAGCATGTGCTCGCAGTGGTCCTGCCACACGTCGTCCACTTTGGCCAAGAACAAAGCCGGATCCATGAAGCCCTCCACGCCCCCCGATGCCAGGGTCCCCACCACTGCAGCCACGTGTCGGGCACATTCCATGCGCAGACGGTCGTACAACCGGGCCCCCATTTTGTGTACGCATAAATTTTCCACGGCCCTGTAAAGTTCCTCGTAGCTGATAGCTACTGCAGTCTTGCTTTGCACCGCCACCACTGCCTGTCTCAGAACCTCCCAGGTCGCATCTTCAAAGTTTTCCGGTAGCTTTGGTTGGACTTTAAACGGTCGAATCACCATTTTCTTATTCGATCCCCCTGCGGCCCCATTGTTGCCGCGGTTGTTGCCTTGGACAGTCGCATTTCGGCTGGACATGACTAAGCCTGCCGGCCGCGATTGCGAGGAGGACGCCGCCGCCGACATCCCGCTTGATGATTAATGCTTCGAGAAGCGTCTGAACGCTACAGAAAACAATCTACCTAGAATGTAATCAATGGGGGGAAGTGAGGTCGGAGAAGAGCTAAGACAAGAATTATCAGGTCCTCATTACGAGAAAGTCTCCGCAGCCAAATCTTCTTTTGAGTGCTTTCTATGGTATCACAGAGCAGCATATGTAGAGCGTTCCACAATTGCCTATCAAGTTACGGGGTAGGACGCAGTCCTCCATAAGAGCAGCAAGGCCTTTCTATGTTGCGCTTGCCTCCCCGTTCCTGCTCTCCGCTTCGATAGGTCTATGCGTCCAAGATTTACACAGGTCTGTGGCAGCGATGACGCCATCCTTGTTCGTCGCCCCAATGGCTCTCAAGCGCCCTTGACCCTCAATCCTCTTGGTGTGTGCAATGAACCAACATAAGCTTTTCGCAGTTTCTTGTGTTTGCAAGAGATCCAATTGGGTAATGCGCGTTTAGTGACAGTGTGAAGTGCCGAGCTGAGGACCGTGATGAACTTACGGCAGCCACTGATGCTTCTATCGCCTCCTACTCGCTTCTCTTTTGACGGACACACCTTATTTACACCTCGTTTTTAAAATTAGATTTGTGCACATACGTACAGCATTATGGCTGCCGCACGACCCCAGGTCTCCGTCTACAATGTTGAAGGTGCTTCCGTGGCGGAAGTACCCCTTCCCGCCGTGCTCACGGTGAGTGAAGACAAGAGAAAGAGGAATGTGGATGGTGGCAAGTCCACTTCTTACTAGTTGTGCGTCGATCATACGTAATGTATGGTTTAACTTGTTCATAATCTATAATTGCAACGATTCCTTTCATGCGCTTGGAAGAGTTATGCCTCTCCGCGCTTTTTTTACGGCTTTTTATCAAGCACGCTCCTCTATGTCTTGTATGGCGCTTCTTTATTGAGACTTGTGATGAAAAATTCACGGTCTCTTTGCTTGCATGCGAGTGTGCTACCATCACATGCCGTGCCAATTGTCAAACCTCCCGTACTTTATCCTCCCTTGGCCCCAGGCTCCCATCCGTCCCGACGTGGTCAATTTCGTCTTCACCGGTCTGAACAAGAACCACCGCCAGCCCTACGCCGTATCCGAGAAGGCTGGCCACCAAACCTCAGCCGAATCGTGGGGCACAGGTCGTGCCGTGGCACGAATCCCCCGTGTGGGTGGAGGCGGCACCCAACGGTCCGGGCAAGGTGCCTTCGGGAACATGTGCCGGAGCGGACGCATGTTCGCACCTACGAAGATCTGGCGCCGCTGGCACCGCAAGATCAACATCACCCAGAAGCGGTATGCCGTGGCTTCGGCGCTGGCGGCTTCGGCCGTGCCGGCGTTGGTCATGGCCCGCGGCCACCGGGTGGATGGAGTGGCGGAGATCCCTTTCGTGTTGGACGAATCCTTCGCCAAGGTGGACAAGACGGCGCAGGCGGTCAAGGTCTTGGGCGCCCTGGGTGTGGGCCCGGAGCTGGACAAGAGCAAGGACTCGAAGAAGATCCGCTCTGGGAAAGGGAAGATGCGAAACCGGCGGTACGTTCTGCGCCGAGGCCCCCTGGTCATCTACTCAACAGGGGAGGAAGGAGTGGTCAAGGCCGTGCGCAACATCGTGGGGGTGGAGGCCGCCCATGTGGACCGACTGAACCTGCTCCAGCTGGCCCCCGGAGGCCACTTGGGTCGCTTTTGCATCTGGACTCGGGGTGCGTTCGAGCGCTTGGACGCCGTCTTCGGGACGCAGACCGAGAAGAGCCAAGTCAAGCTCGACTACGTGCTGCCCCGCGCCCCCATGGCCAACGCAGACTTGGCCCGTATCATCAACAGCGAGGAGGTGCAATCCGTGGTGCGACCTGCGGTGACAGAGACGGTGCGGCTGCCCCGCAAGAAGAACCCACTCAAGAACCTCGCCGCCATGGTCCGTATGAATCCTTACGTGCTGGTGCACCGTCGTCAAGAGCTTAAGCGCATGGCCGCTGCGGCTGGCGCGAAGAAAGGAGGGAAGGAGAAGGAGGAGAAGAAGGCGAGGAAGGCGGCGGGTCGGGCTTTCTACGAGCAGGCCTCTAAGGAAGGGGATATCAAGTTCTAAGCGGGGCGGGGGGATGGGTGGGGGGGAGACAAGGACTGGTGGGCGGTAGGCAGTGATGTAAGACGAGGAGGTGAGGCTTCGACGAACGTGCCCCTGCCTCATAATGGTCACGTCTAGCCAGGTCACCTCGTCTCAAAAGAGGGCCCCGTGCATCAAAAGGAATGAAAGGATTTCTCAGGCACGTGTCAGGAGCGTGAGTCCTAGAGCATTCGCCAGTATCTAGTTTCTGTGACATCGCTCCGTCCGAGCCGATCCCTCATTCTCTTCGAAACGCGTGCCCGCTTCTTCCTCCATGCTACCGACCCTTGATCCCTTCGCCCGATGTAAATCGGTCGACAAACCTGACTACATCTTCCTTGAACTCCCCTTTCCACGTGGGGACGAAATGCCCCCCTCCATGCTCATGCAATGTGATCCACCCCTTCTCCGCCTCGTCCCAACACGCCATCAGCTCCCTGGTCCGCGTCAGTGGCACCAGTTGATCCGCCGCGCCCCCCACAAACATCGTCGGGAGCCTGGGCGCACCCTCCTTCACGCCCTGTCCCACTGCCTCGTCCCGGGGGAAGAAACCGCCCACCAAGATCGCAAATTTTGGCAGGCTTACCCCCTCCTTCTGCCCTTTCCCCTCCCTTTCGTCTCTTTGCAGGGCCGCGAGGAGGATCGCCGCCGCCGTCGCTCCTTGCGAGAATGCCAAGAGACCGTCGGGCGCGTGCTCGGCCAGGGCCTGCTTGAGGAAGGGAATCGTCGTCTCTGCCACTCCCGTGTAGTGCAACGCTTTGCTAGGGCGAGGCTGCAGCGACCCCTCGGGCGTTTGGTCGGTCCACTGCCACCAGCTTCGTCCCCGAGGCACTCCTTCCCCATCCTCCCCCCCCCCCCCGCCCCGGCCCTGCCCTTCTCCCCGGACCTTTTGCGCCTCCCCCCTCCCCCCCCCCCCCCTCCCCCCCCCCCC
>Ga0102934_1001073_pt1 | contig 18970 bp, 22 predicted proteins | sample SalPonR2_A_D1_MG_FD_78175 | JGI IMG/M metagenome (GOLD analysis project Ga0102934, IMG submission 78175) | Salt pond soil microbial communities from South San Francisco under conditions of wetland restoration - Salt Pond MetaG R2_A_D1_MG | ecosystem: Environmental > Aquatic > Marine > Intertidal... | reverse complement strand
TCCCTTCCTCCCTCCCTCCCTCCCTTTCCGCCTTCCCTCCCTCCCTCCCTCACTCCCTCCCGCCTTCCCTCCCTTGCAGGCCTCACTCTGTGGGATGGGGATATGGGCCACCGGGAGTTGGGCCCATACGACGACGAGGAGAGCAAGCTTTTCTACGAGGACCTGCCCGACCTCCTGGCCACCCTGCCCGCGGTGCGTGTCCCTGCCTGCCCTCCCTCCCTCCCTGCCTCCCTCCCTCCCTCCCTCCCTGCCTGCCTTTCTCACCCCCCCCTGTGTCCTTGGTTCACACCCTGACCAGGCCGTTCTGGGGCTTTCAGAGGAGGAAGCGAGCACTTTGCTGCGGGAAAAGGAGGAGAGGGCCCAGCGACAGCAAGAGCAGGTGAGCTTCCCTCCCTCCTTCCCTCCCTCTCCTCCCTCCTTCCCTCCCTATTTCCCTCCCTCCTCGTATCCCTCCATCCCTCCTATCCCTCCTTCCCTCCTCTTCCCTCCATCCTACCTGCCCTCCCTCCTTCGCTTCCCCTTTCCTTCGGAGACTCGGTAGCGGGATCGACGCGCAATGTTTTTTATGCTACGTACGTGGCAGGAATTCTATCACTTATCTTTTCCTTTTCCCACCTTCCCTTCCTCCTCCTCCCTCGTCCCCTCCCTCTCTTCCTCTCTCCTCCCCTCCTCCCCTCAAGGAGGAAGCATCTATCTCCGGCGTGTCCGAGCCTCAGATCCCAAGTTTGGCGACCAAGACGAGCACACAAGTGGAGCAGATGGATGTCATAGTGGAGGAGGGGGGGGAGGAAGGGGGGGAGGACGACGAAGGCCTGACGGACGAGTACCGGTCTGGTTTGAAGGAGGAGGACGGGAAGGAGGGCGTGGAGGAGGGAGCAACGCCGGCCCACTACCAGGTCAACCACTTGCTGCATGACATTTTGCCGCTCTGCTACGAAAAGGAGAAGACGGACGCATTTATATTGCAAATCGCTCCTTTTGTGAAGCGGAAAGGGGTGGCGAAGGTGCGCTTGGTGGGAAGGGAAAGAGGGTGGAGGGGAAGGAGGGAGGGAGGGAGGGGAAGAAGGGCGCGGGGTTTTGACGGAAAGGAGGATTGATGGACTTGCTGGGGTAAAGGGAGGGATGAATGAGATATCCATGTTCAGCGCCCTTTCCCTCCTTCCCTCCCTCCAGCGGCTCCTGGCTCTCCTCTTTGCCGTCCCCTGGCAAAGTCAGGAGCTCTTACCCCAGTACAGCCGTGTGGTGGCCACACTCTCTCCCCTCCTCCCCGAGATGGGCCCTTCCCTCGTCCGGGAACTTCAACGCGAGTTTCGATACTTCCTGCGAAAACGACCCAACTCCCATTTGGACATGAAGGTAGGGCGCGGGTGAGGGCGGGGGCGAGGGCGGGGGCGAGGGCAGGGAGAGAAATGGCAGGACAGCGTGGTGTGTCAGAGTCTGGCATTCTGGAAGGAGAAGGACGAAGACCCGTCCACCACGTTCCGGTTTCTTCTCCTGCTCCTGCATCTTGACCCGTGTCCTCCCTCCCTTCCTTCCTTCCTCCCTCATTTCCTTATCTTCTTCAGCGCAAGACCGTCAAGTACGTCGGAGAGCTCGTCAAGTTCAAGATTTGTCCCCCCATTGTGCCTTTCACATTTCTCAACGCCTGCTTGGAAGCGTTTTCCCGCCACAACGTGGAGGTTCGTGCTGTCCGTTACCGTCCCTTTTGTAAAACGCCATCTCCCGCACCTGCTACCTTCCCTTAAGGCTCCTCTCTCCTCCACTCCTTTTCTCTGCATCATCTTCCTCACCCTGTCCTCCCCGCCATCGGCCTCCTTACTCCTTTCTCCTTTCCCACCTTGCAGCTCGCCTGTGCCCTGCTGGAAAGCTGCGGACGCTTCCTCTTCCTCACTCCTCACACGCACACGCGCCTGAAGGGCTACTTGAGCACCATGGAGAGGCTCAAGCGGGTGAAATCGCTCGACCCCACCCTGGAGGTACGTGCACCCGGGGACGTGGAGGAGAAGCGTCCCCTTTCCTTTTCAAGGGGGCCAGGCCAGGTCGCGTCACGCCCCCTGCGTTTCTCGAGGCAGGGCTGGCGTGTCCTTCGAGCCATAAAGAATTGGGATAACCGTGTATCTTGTTCCCGTTGGCCTCGATCTTCCGCCTCTCCTCTCTCTCCCTTGTCTTCTGCATCCCTTCCCGCCCCGCCCTTCGGTCCAGGTTTCCCCTCGCTTCCTCTTCCCCTCCTCCACCTCACATCCTCTTGCCCTTCCTGCCTCAGGTTTTGATCGACAACGCCTGCCTGATTTGCAACCCTCCTTCCCAGCGGACAACGACCCGGCAAACCGTCCTCCTTCCCCCGCTCCATGCCTACCTTCGTTTCCTCCTCTTTGAGCGCCTCAGCCCGAAAAACACCGACGACGTCCTCTATTCCCTGCGCAAATTTCCCTGGAAAACTCCGAGGGGGGGGGCGCCAGCCAAAGCCACAGGGTTGAGTGAGCTGGAAGTGTTTTTCCTCCGCTCGGTCCTGCAAGCCGCGCGGGGTAAGTTCCACGCCTTGCATGCCCTGGCGGACGTGGTGGCTGGCCTGGGGAAATACCACGAGAACATGGCCGTGAGCATGGTCGACGAGGTCTTGGAGGAGCTCAAACGGGGGTTGGAAACGGCGGGGGGACGCCGGGATCGGGACACCCAAGGCTTCTTGGCCCTCAGCCGTTTATTGGGCGAGTTTTATAACTACAATTTGATTCCTCATGCCTTGGTTTTCGACACGTTGTACCTATTCATGCACTACGGCCACGAGGTGCCTCCGCACCCCTCCCTGCCTTCCTCCATCCCGCCCTCGTTCCCTCCCTACGTCACGCACGACCCTCGCATCCTCACACCCTTGGATCCCCCCGCAGATACCTTCCGCTGCCACCTCGTCATCAACCTTCTGCAGGCCTGCGGTCCGCTCTTGGCGGGCAAAGGGCACGAGAAAGTGCGAGGGAAGCTTTCCCTTGTTCTCACCTACTTCCAACGCTACCTCTTTTGTCGCGGCTACGTACCCCCTGACACGGAAAACGACGTTTTGGACCTCTTGGAGTTGTTGGAAGACAAAGGGCGGGCGGGAGGGCGGGACCTGGTGCAGCGTTTTGCGACGTGGGAAGAGGCACAGGCGGCAGTGGAAGCGGTCGAGAGGGAGGAATGGGAGAGGAAAGCGGGCAGCGCCGGTGAAAATGCGAGCGGAGGGCCGAGCATAGCAGTGGGGGCGGTCAAGATGGTGGTGGAGGAAGACGAGAGCAGTACGAGCACGGGGGAGAGTACCCACAGCAGTGAGAGCGGGAGTGAAAGCGAAGAGGAGGAGGAAGAGGAGGAAGAGGAAGAGGAAGAGGAAGAGGAAGAGGAAGAAGAGGAGGTAAGAGGGGAGGAAGAAGAAGAGGAGGAAGTTGTGGCGGTCCATCCGCGCGTTCCCCTCAAGACGGAGGAGGATTTGGAAACGGAGGCGGCTTTCGAGAAGGCTTTTGCCAGCATGGTCATGCACAGTGTGGAGGAGCGAAAAACCAGCGTCCGGGCGGGGGCGACCAGCGTCAGCGTGGACAACATGGTCCTACCCACCACCCTTCCCAAGCTTTCGCACCAAGAACAAGGGAAAGGAGGGAAGGAGGGGGGGAGCGGCCTACGCTTCTGCATGCTGAAACGGGGGAACCGGGGGAAATTGGAGGCAAAAGAACTGCTGGTGCCTGCGTACACCTCGCTGGCCACGCAGATACGCAGCCATCAGGACGCAGCTAAGGAGGAGCGTGACAAACTCAAGCGACGGGTGTTGCAGTACGAAAGCATGGTGGAAGGAGGGGAGGGAGGGGAGGACGGGTGGGGATGGGAGGAGGAAGGGGAGCTGGAGCGGTTGCAAAATCGTACCTTGACAGAAGGGGAGAAAGCCAGGCTGACGGCTTTGGCCGCGCGGAAACGGGCGCAACGGTTGACAAGAGGAAGGGGGGGGGAAGGCAGAGGGGGTGGGCGGGGAGTGGGCCGAGGTAGTGGTGGTAGTGGACCAAGCCATGGCAGGGAGGAAGACCACCGAGGCGATCGGGGATTGCCGCCGGGTGGGCTTGGATTTTTCAATCGAAAGTAGAGAGAGAAAGACGTGGGAAGAAAGAGAGGAAAAGGAAAAGAGCCCTTGTATAGGGACATGAACGTCAAGGCATGCGAAGGGAAGGTCCTCAGTCCTTCTCCCTTCTACTCATGTCGTGCTGAGGATAACGGCCCCCTGGTTGCTTCAGGGGATTGGGAACACATGCCTGTGATCCGCTAATCGACATCTGGCGATTCGAGATGCTCTCAATGTCATTCAGGTCTCCTCATTTATTTTTATTTCGTCTACCGCCTTTTTCGACTGGTTCGTCTGCGCATGTCATGGTTCCCGCAGCTCAATCCATGTCTGGTAATTGATCGTCAACACATCCCAAACAAGGCGCGGGCCCCTCGCAATCTTGAGATCGTTCACTATCACCGCCACATCTCGCTCCCTCCGAATGTCCGCGAGGCTCAATTCCAGCTGACACAGACGCGTCAGCTGCCTCCCTTCTTGCAAGACCCTCGCCAGTTCCTCCACCACCTCCCGCGACATTTCCAACTTTCGGAGATCCAGCCGGCGCACATCCCAAAGCCGTGCGAGGTTTTTCCATTCGAAAGCATCGCAGACAGGTCTCCACAACTCGCGAAGCATGGCGTTGTTGTAATTCGATTTGTTAGTGTTTCCCCCCAATTTCAGCTCACGCAGCGAAGGGCCTAAGCAAGAGAGAAAGGTTCCAAGCCCTTCAGCCGTCAATGGGTTTCGCGCCAAATTTAAACGCTTGAGCGGAAGTGCCGTCGGACGAGCATCCAGCATCTGGCACGCAAAGAACGAGCGGACACGTTTGCAGAGATCCTCACCGCCCATGATCAAATTTCGCTCCAGAACCAGGCGTCGAAGGACTGGCCATTTCCCTCTTCGAAGCGATGTCGGGGGGGCTTCCTCCTCCGACTCTTCCATCTCCTCTTCCATGCACGGGGTCACCCCCGCCATCAAATGCCAAAATCCTTCGTCCGTGATGCCGTTCTCGTTCAGTTTCACTTCCTCCAAAGCCTTCCAACAGCAAAAGCCTCGTAAACACCAGCCTCTCGCCAGCTCCGCCACCCCCTCATCCCCGATCTCCTGCCCCCCTAGGTGCAAGCGTTTGAGACAGATCTCCTCCCCCGCGTCCCCACGAGCCTTGAGTGCCATGACCAGCGCCCGGATGCCGGCGGGGCCTATCGTGGTTTGCTGCGTGCGATGCACGCCCTGGGACAAGGAGAGGTCCAACTCCTGCAGCGCCGGCCCAAAGACTCCTTTTCCGATGCTCTCCGCCAGCGTCTCTAAGGCAATATCCCCAAGGAGGTTATTGGTCAGGTCTAAGATACGCAAGCTGTGCCATCGGCCGTCGCGGGGATTGCGCATGCCGGTAAATGCCGTGACCAGGGCGAGGGCGGGGTGAAACTCACCGCCGACAAAGCCATGGAGACGAAGTACTCGCATCGCCTTGAAATTTGCAACGGGTCCTCTCGCCATTGCCTTCGTCATACCAATGAGGTCTGAAGCTGTCATGCCCATGTTCTCCGTGTTTCGCAAGCACAGCTCCTCTAAACCCGCCACCGCACCCCTCATGAAATACGGTCCGGCATTTTTACACAGCGTTATTGAAACGTCTCTATATAGTCCCTTGAAATCCAAAGGAGGGCAGTCCAGGCGCAAGACCTGGACGGCCAATAAGATCGGGAATGCGGTGAGAATTCGCGTAGGACCGAGCCTGGCCAGGCACCGCCTTCTCCATGCCTTTTCTTCAGGATTTACGTACCCGTAACCTGGGAAACAAAGCCCTGGCTCCTAACAGCTTGACCATATCGAGTAGTGTCCGACATGCTACCCTGTATTGCCCGAGCTTCACCTCCCCTCTCCTACAGGCGAAGTCAAGCTTTTCCAGCGGCGCTGGCTGTAGAAGCCCCTCATGATGATGCTCACCGAGCCGGAGCTCGTCAATTATATCTCGAAGGTAGTGAAGGCCAACACCGTGGCGATTACCAACTTCGCGGATGAAAGGGATGGATCGGACGAAATTCGCCGTTCCGTACGCAGTCTCCCGCATGTCGGGCAGGAGCAATGTATGCAGATGAGGCCGCTTTGCAATCTTTTCAAGGAGAAGATGAAGGACAACAGAGGTCATGACTGTCTCCGATAAATCAAGACACTCCAAAGTCGGCATATTGACGCAAGCGGTACCGGGTGTCAATAGAATCGAATTGAGAAAAAGGCGGAGGAGCCCAGAGTTCCACTCCATTTGCCCCGAGAAGTGAAGCTTTTTAAGGAGCGGAAGCTCTCGCGCGGTACATTTGGCAGGACCGTTGCAGATATGTTGGTCATGATAGCGAGCACCGTTTAAAGAGTAAGACTTAAAATGACGAGCAAGGGCTTTCAATCGGCCTTTCTGAAGATTATTCAGCCTGTCGACATAACACACATACTTAGCCAACTTTCGGTGACTGCATGCGAGGCAATACAGGGCCTGGGATCCGCTCAAGAAACTGACAAACAAAATGTCTGTTCCTGGCGGCAGACATGTGAGGTATTCCTTCTTTCCCCCTGCTGCCCGATTTGACCAGATCTCAGGAGGTGTAACGCATTTCCCGTGAACTCCATGGTCGCTAGCGACCTCAGTAATGTTTCTCTTCATCGGACCCATCCATATCCGGTTGAATAGCTATGTATGAGGTAGTGGCGGTGAAGCTGTCAAAAACTCGCGGTGTACGACAACGCTATGGCATGTGGAAGGCAACAGCTTGGGAAGACCGCTGTACACGTCACCGTTCAAGCGGGGGCATACTTGAAGCAGGAACACCGTCCTTTATCCAGAGTCTCACATGTCCAACCCATTCGCACCGCCCAGGACACGGACGAATCACATCCGGTATGCCACGACATCGAACCTTGGGGTTGATGACAGCCCTTGTATGGGCGTACGAGTCGGCGTTCATGCTGCTTCCCAGTCGAGGTTTCCGAGTCCCCTTTTGTAACCTCCCCAGGCCGCTTTCAGCGCACAAGTCCCCCATTGCCACTGGGAGCGCTGGCAAAAACTGTGGCACGCACACCATTCTATACGCTCGATTACGAGACAGAGGTGACGAAGAGGATGAAATGGAAAGTCTTTTGCGAGCCCTTCTGCGCGGAGACCGTGGCAGCATGGAGGACTACGAACAACGACGGCGACTGGAAGCGGTTCGACAAGAAGAAGCGTCGCAGGGCTTGTGGGGAAAAGCCAAAAGCATTGTGCGCAGAGTGGCATCAAAAGCTCCCCTTTTGTTGATCGCACCCGTTGTTTTATGGGCGGGGTTCCAATTGAGTGGGGTGGCCGTATCCCTTGGCTTGACTTCTGCACTGGTTTTCGCCAGCTTTGCCCTCCCCCCCATGTTTGCATTGACGTTCCTGATGCCGCTGGTTGTCCTCATGCTTGTTGGGACCTTTGTCTTCCCAATCCTCCCTTTCGCAATCCTTGGCTTTTTGCCGGGTTTTGTTTTGCTGCCCCTCGTCTTCTTGGGTGGTGTTTATATGCTGACTCAATTCGCCGGCAGCAGCAGAAGCAGCAGCAGTACGTGGGGTTTGACGGGCTTTGACGAAGATTCTTGGCCATGGGGTGGTAAAACGTTCACGTGGGTCACCCTCGATGCGGATGAGGGGATGGAGGGGAGGCGCGAGGACCAGTCCAACCGGGGGAGGAACGATGGGATCATTGACGTGACTGCCACGGAGGCCGACGACGTCGAGGAGGACGGTGGGAAACGAGGGCTGGATGATTTTGACAGGCGCCTGCGAGATTGAAAAACGTTTAGGAAGGAGCATATGACGGAGTGGGCGAGGTTGCGTGTCTTTTGAAGCGGTTCCCGGTGTCTCTGAATCGTGTGACGGTGGGAGGGACGGAAGTGACTGATTTGACGTAGAAATGAGCAATGAAAGCATGTTCAAATTTGGAAAAAATGGCCTTTAATCATTTGTCACGGTAAAACATTTGAAATTTTCGCAAAGCTCTTCCGCCCTTCCTTCCCCCTTGGCAGCCTTGTCCACCCACAAAAACCACCCAAATTTCCCCTGCTGAATCTTAGATTCTTCCACTGAATCTTAGATTCTTCCACTGACGGGAGAAAACTACAAAAACATCCAACCCACAGCACGGCTCCCTGCTTACTCCAAATGCGTGTCGAAGCAGTGCCGTTTGCGAGTGAGTCGATAATTTCAGAGAACGCCTGTAGGTCTTGTCGCACTATTACCTGTGCTTCATTTCTCCTCCAAGATTCTCTTTCTTCATCGACCTCGCCCTCCCATTCCAATGTTTCTCCACCATTTTCTAATGCTCGCACTGTTTGGTGGACCTCCTTACAATTTGGCCCGCGCCTTTTCCCCTTTCTTCCCGCTCAGACCCCACGGAGCTAAAGTGACGAATTCTTCCGCGGCAGTGGGGTGGATCGCCAAGGCCGCATCGAAATCTGCCTTGGTGCACCCTTTCTTCAAGGCCACCGCGAAGCCTTGCAGCATCTCGTCTGCACCCATGCCAATCACGTGCAGCCCCACCACCCTCTCTTCGGGGCCGACGCAGATGAGCTTCATCGCCGTCTTGGGCTTCGCCTCGGGCGGGACAGGCCAGGGCCCATAAAACAAATTGACGAAGCGGGAGGTGTAGATTTTCAAATCCTTGGCATCATATTGCTCCCGGGCTTCGGCCTCCGTGAGTCCGACCGTGCCAATGGGGGGATGCGAGAAAATGACAGTCGGCACGTTGGCATAATCTGCCTGCGCGCCATCCAGCCCACCGAAGAGGCGATCTGCCAAACGTCGCCCCGCCGCGATGGCCATGGGAGTCAACTCCACTTTCCCGCACACGTCTCCCAAGGCATAGACCCCGGGCATGGACGTATTCTGTTGCGCGTCTGCCTGGATATAGCCTTTCTTCTCCACGGTCGCGATGCCCCCCGCCTCCAACCCCAAGGTCTCTGTCTCGGGGCTCCGGCCAATGGCCAGGAGGACCACGTCGAAGTCCTTGTGCTCCTGCCCGTTCGTGAGAGTGACGGATAGTTTCCCCGTTTTTTCGTCCTTCTGGACCCCTGCCGGGGTGCTGTGCTTGTGCAAGTGCAAGCCTGCGTGGTCCATCTCCTGCATGAGGGTTTCGCGCAATAATTGGTCGAAAGGCCTCAATGGACCGTCGTACCGGACGAACAAGTTCGTGTCCGCCCCCAAGGAATTGAAAATCCCCGCCAGCTCCACGGCGATGTAGCCTGCGCCCACCACGGCCACCCGTTTGGGAAGTTCCTCCAGCGCGAAGAACCCGTCCGAATGGATGCAGTGCTCCACCCCCGGCATTTTAGGCATCACCGGCTTTCCCCCCGTGGCGATCAGTATGTGGTCGGCTGTATACTCTTTCTCCCCAACCTGCACACGTCGGGGCCCCGTGAAACGGGCGGCTCCCTCCAGCACCTCCACCGTGCTGTTCCGCAACAACGTGGCATATATCCCGTTCAAGCGACGCACGTAGGCATCCCGCGCATCCTTGATCGTCTTCCAGTCGAATCCAAACGTCTCCGTCACTGCGTCTTTCTTCCCTGTCTCCGCCCCCGTCAAAGGCCCCCGCCTGTAGAAGCCAAAGTGGCCAGCTTCCTGCATTTGCTCCGCGAGAATTGCCGTGTTGAACATGACTTTCTTGGGCACACAGCCCACGTTCACACACGTCCCTCCCAGCGCCTTGTACTCTACCAAGGCGACTTTGGCACCGTAGGCGGCCGCACGACGGGCGGATGCCACCCCGCCGCTCCCCCCCCCAATCACCAAATAGTCAAAATGCTGCGGCTGAGACGACGACGGTGAAGGCCGGAGACAATATCCGCAGGGCAAACGAAAGGAAGAATGGAATGAGGATGGGAAGGATGGGTATGTATGAGACGCTTCCGTGACTGTAAATAACGACAAGCTTTACAATGGACTCGCGTGCGATATTTTTTGAGCGTCGATAGTCCGCAGGGGGACTGACATAATTTTATCACAAACGCAAAGCCCAGCATACTCAGAATTGCCATAGCAAACATATCTGATGCAGATTCTGCCCACAATTAATAGGACAGCTTGACTTCTTCCACTGTTTCTATACACCCGTACCTCCGATGATACTTTGCCGTCCAGCTTGGATGAGGAGGAAAAATGCGCGGCTGCAGTCGCGGGAATGGCCATGAGTGCGATTCGGCCCGTTTGCAAGCGAAGTCGGTTCAATAGAGGACGCATTATCGGTAAGATCATGCACAAAGTCTGTATTAAGGCGTTGCAAAAGGTAGATGCGTTGAGTGCGTTGCGAGGAGGAAGCAAGGAAGGCTATCTGTGAATGCAACAGACAGAGGGAGCTCGCCATGATGTGGAACAAGTCATAAAAAGGACCAGAAAAGCTGTAGCAAGATTGAGAGGAGGCGCGTAAAATTCACGCAGAGTCCTCTTTTAGCTTCATTACAACCAATCTCAGATGGGGGTGTGACTTAACGAAGTACGTCGCCTCGGTTACAAAAAGTGACCGAGTCGCTCACTACGACAGCGACACCAAAGAAGCACCGGAGATGCCTATGCCTTATCAATTAGCACTTGAACAAATGGTAATAAATCAACACTGCGCGCGGCCATAATTAAGTGGCTACCTTTCACAACTTCAGGAAGAACGTGACGGCTGAAGCTCGTCTGCGGAGTCATATGCTGATATGCGAATGACAAATGGCCCATAGTGTTCGGCGTTGCACTTGGTAGATAGCGTGATAAATGTGTAGATCACGGGTGTAAGACTACGAGGAGAGAAACCTTTTTAGCCCTCCTTACCTGGATGAGAGAATCCTTCTTAATTAACCTCCTGTCTCCCGTGAAAAGGAGGGCACCCACACCGTGCGACTATTGTGGGAAAACTCTATCAAGTCGCCCCGATCATGGCATCTTGCTCGTCACAATATGTCCAACAGACAGAGAGGGGAGCACACGCATTCAATTTTGAGTCAGTATCAGAATTTTGAATCTGTCCCATGGCTGCGATAGTCAGTGCATAAGTGCAAGTAAACGGACTGACCATGTTAAAAAGTTGAACCACTCTATACCCATATGTATTGGGGCCCACTTGTCAGGTTCCTTTTGATCAAATAGTTGTGGGGGTGCAAGTTTTGGGTGCAAGGAAAGTGCGGGAGTGCGACTTTCCTCAAAAGGCGTGCAATATTTGAGACGTGCGGTTAAAATCAACGGATTGTCTTATTTGTCGTGTGCGGCACGGTTTTGGCACGAAGACTTTGCCACAGGAATTCTAAATGGAATCAATTTTCAATCAATTTTCAATCAATTTTCTTGTATTTCTTTGGAGTTTCATACATTTCAATCCTTCTTTTAAGGATTTGAGGATGCTTTTCGCATCGGACGATATTTTATCCTTTCGATCAAATCACATTCCGCTGAGATTCCTGCCCGTCATCCCCGTCTCCTTCTGCTATACCCGCCCCGGACGCGCTCATTTCAATCGACCCACGCGCATTGTACCCGAAGAGACGATCGATATGGTCGTTGGCCATGAATCCTTCCCCGCTCGACTCACGCCTGAGTCGCTCCCCAGGGTTTCTTGGGTAAGGAACAGGCGACAACTCTGGAGCCGAGGGCACGGCGTCGCCTGGCCCACCCTCCTTCCCTCCCTCCTCCTGGTCGTGCCCGTGTCGCCCTCGGTAATTGGGGGACCAGGGCGTGGCTTGCGAAGAAAATTCGAGGGGCCGCTGCAAGAGAGGAACCAAGTATTTTTCCTCTAAGGCCAAAATCCGGCTTTGGTTTTCCGACAGGTTCACGGCGTCCGTGGCGGGCACGCCCAGGGGAATCTCCATTTTCTCGAGCATGGTGATGGTAAAGGTGCCAAAACCGAAGACTGTGATGAGCACGATGACCATCGTCGTCGCCTCAATGCTGGCAAAGGAAGGATGTGGAGCAGTCATGCGGATTCAGAAAGAAGCGTGGTGAGCAAACATGAGACACCACCCAAGGGAAACGTGAACTCCACAGATCACAGCATGCAACCAAAAAGACGCGTTTCCCCGACGCCGACGTACATTGGTTGATTGCCAAAGACGTTGGAAAATTGCTTGGAACAGGCGTAGGCCATGGCGCCTCGGAGGCCCGCGAACCAGAGCATGTGTTGGACGTTTCGGCCCACCTTGACGCTGGTGAAGCGGTTCACCTGCGAGAAGTCGGATCCCAGAAGAGTACAGAAGGAAAGGACGGGCGAGAACGCGATTTAATTGGGTCGGAAGGCGAGTGAGTGGGAGAGATAGTGCTTTGCTCGGATTGTACCCGTGACAACGACTCGTTCGACCAACCACGAGGAGATCACGTGAGGGATAGAGGATGAGGTTTTCGACGCACACCCACGCCTTTTGGTGAGAGACGCAAAGGCCCTGCATGCCAAAGAATCAGACAGGACCTCCCAGAAAAGTACAAACACGTATCAACGACGACTGCGACACAAGTTGCAACTCCATTGCCTGCCTACCAGGAAGCTGATGGGGTAGATGTTCAGGGCTCGACCGATAAGAATCAAGAGCAACGTCCAGATGATCAGGAGAGGATGGAAGTATTCCTTCTCGCCCGAGAAGACGCTCAGACCCAGCTCCAAAAAAACAGCAGTCTCGGACAGGACGGCGAGGAGGGAAAAGATGAAGAAAGCCAGTGCCTGGCCTTTCACGGACAGATTCCGGTGCGTGTAATGCCGGGAGAACATGCCTGTGAAGAGGATGCAGACAATACCGGAGAGCTCGCTGGGGTGGGGAAAGAAAAAGGGGAAGGACGTCAGCGAAGACAGGAACGGGACAGGTCTTGATAGTCTCTGCCTCGATGGGCCTTGTAAATGTTCAACATGGAAATTACGCGAAAGAAAGCAGCGCCAGGCAGCCATGAAGATTCCCTTTCTTTCGTGTACGTCCCCCCCATCCTCCCTCAGCACCCACATGGCGGTCCCAAACAGGCTTGGGATGTAGGCCAGGAGGAGGTAGACACCCATCTCGTAGATGGAGTGCCGAAGGTCGATGTGCTTGAAAAGGAGGGCGCTCAGACAGCCAAAGAGGAAACCCACGGCCATGGAGCCGAAAAAGATGATGAGGAAATCCACGATCGCGAAGCCCATGCTGGCAGTGGTGAAGGCCTCCGTGCCCACAAACTTGGAGAAGATGTTGAAGAGCACCAGAGCCACCGCGTCGTTCAAGACGCTCTCCCCGAACACCAGGTAAAACATGAGAGGGTCCACCTTGAGCTGCTCGAAGACCGCCAGGACAGAGACCGGGTCCGTGGCGGAGATGAGCGCCCCGAAGGCGAGGCATTCGGCCATGGACAGGGAGTAAGAGAGGTGGGCTTGGGCGAGTGCGTAGAGGGACAGGCCGACAAAAAGGGAGGAGAGGAAAGTGCCTATCACAGCGTAGAAAACGATGGGAACGAAGTAGTACAAGAAAACCTTGCGGCGCAGGGTGTATCCGCTGTTGAAAATAATGGGGGGCAAGAAGCCGATAAAAAACACCGTGGGGCTGCGGATGGGGTGGAAAGTGGCAGGGAAGGGGCGAGTAGAGGAGAAGGAATCAGACAACTGTCGGCTAGATCAGGTCCAGGGCTCGTTTTGAGCGCGAGGATACCTTAAAGAAGGTGAATGAAAAAACTTGGATGGCCCGTCCTCCCAGGAGTCCAAGGGCAAAAGTCCATCAACATATTTACCTGATTCCCCTCAGCCAATCTTTCGCCTCTCTGTGCAAGACAAGCCGGACAATTCCACTTATGACAAGTCCGACGGCGACGACGGCCCCTGCCTCTGAGATGTACTTGGGCTGTGGGAAGCCGACAGAGGGATAGTCCAAGAGAGGTGAGGATGATGGACTCGTGTCCCACGCAAACCCATGAAGATATCCTTTCTTCAGACTTACATGGTACTTGTGTCCAATCATGTGGTTCATGATTAAGCAGCCGGCCAAGAGACAAAGAAATGCTGCTCATGGATGCACAGGAATGCCAGGATGAGAAATGGATGCATAGAAGGACGACACTTTACGCGACGATGAGGCTCATCGTGGCTCGCTTTTGAGGCAGAGCCTACCGCAAAATTATGTGAGACTGCTTGGAGAAAATCTTTTAAACAATAGTGAAGAGATGGAAAGGACCTGAAAAAGCTTATGCCTCGCACTCACCAAAAATGAATCCATTGACAATCGCCTCGCTGTACTCGCCCTCGTCTCCTAACTCCGCCATGACTGCCAGCGATCTCCGAGGTAATGGAAATGACACTTAATAACAATGCGTAATTTAAATATTGATGAGTTTTCAAATGATGCGAGGATGTTGCGTACGTATCATGCGGGCCATCACGTAGAAGCAGCTCTGGAAGGAAGGGAAGTATCGGCGTTTCATGCCAGAAAAACATGTAGCACATTTTTTGGGATAGGAGTGTTATTCACAATGCAAGGCATCGTAACCCAAACATGTAGAGTGTGTATTTAATTTGGTGTGAAGGGTGAAATTTTGGCGCTTTCTTGCTGTAGTGGTGCAAAAAAGAAGCACGAGCAGTTATCGTGTTTTTGTTTCAATTCCGGGGCCCATATAACGAACGACGAACGGCGATGACGGCATCGACCGGGGTGGGGAGGTTAAGACGTCTTGTCGAAGCCTTTTAAGGGCGTGGGGCACCACCATCACCTTAAGAGTTCCATGTGAAGTTGAACAACTTGGAAGAATAAAGGTTGTTACGCGAATGTGCTGGAAGTCTGGTTAAGTTATGTGCTTTAAATCAGCTAAGTTCATTGATTCAGTTGATTCTGTCTTGTGAGAGTGCCCTTGCGCTAATCAGGGACAAGGAGTGAATCGCTTGCTAGAGCATGACCACACTTTGTGTCGTTTTCCAAATGTGTAAAGAAATTCGTTCCGTCATGGAGAGAAGTCATTTTGGAAGAAAAATGAGACAAACCGGAGTTGCGTTGTCACAGACAAATTACTGCTTTAGGGTTAGAGTCTAGACGGTTGCGCCTCCACTGAAGGCATTTCAGAGTGTTTTTTTCTACAATACTCTCCATTGATTTCTATATTTCCCATAAATCGTTGTATTTGATCAAGGATACTGTCAAAAAGATACCGAGTGATGCATCTTTCTTACAACACGCGTATCATGGTTCCCCCGTCTTCAACTTCCTCCTCCTCATCCCCTTCCTCCACTCCAGCACCTCTGATCTCTTCCCTCGCAGCCCAATCTTCTCTCCATTGACTACGATTGCTAGGTGGCTTGACGGTGAAGGCTGACGCGCGGCGATCACGCGTATAGTAAGAGCGTTCCCCTGCGGTAGCAGCTTTCGAAAGATGTTCATACTTGATATGAAGGTTGTCAGGCAGCAGGTCGTAACGGGTGATAATTCCGGTAACCTGCAGATAAGGAGAGATGATTTATGAAAAAAAAAGGAGAATTCAGGTGGCGGGATGATGATTGAAGAGGGATATGTCTTCTAAAGCATGAGCTCGTAGAGGGGTGTTTCGTCTCTCCCCCCCCCAAAGTAGTAAATCTGAGTGGTGTTTCTGACAAAAAGAGAGACTAAAATACAAGTGCACCATGTATAACACAAAAGGGGCCGGCCAACATACGCGAATAATGGGACCCGCCCGTCAGTCTCTAGGGTCTCCCAGGGGTACCTGGTTGTGACTATTGACGACACAGAGGTGTCGTAGCCCCATGGTGCGGAAGAGTCGGTAGGTCCTCACCAGGGAGGCAGTCTCATTGATGCAGTAGGGCGCAGTGTTCATGACGGGCCGCAAATCGATCACACATTGCCGGTCCTGGGAAAGGAGGGCGTGTGGTCGGGGAAGAGGGGGGGAGGGAGGGAGGGAGGGAGGGAGGGCAGTAGCTTAAACATTTGAGCGTTCAGGCAGCCCGAAGGACTTGGGCGCTTCTTGATGATTCTTGCCCCTAGTTTCCTCCCCTGCTTTCACCTTACCTCGGCGGTAATTCTGATGTCCTGAATGTTGGGATAGCGGGGATAAATCTTCTCCAGGGTCGGCCAGTCCAAGAGAGGCGAGAACAGACGACCTTTCTCCCGGTGGGAGCTCTCGCTCAAGGGGCTGAAGGTATCAGGGTGAGTGAAGGCCTTGTGCTGAGAGGAGGATGGGGAAGAGGGAGGGAAGGAGAGAAGGAGGAGGTAAACAGAAGGGAAAACATGGAGAAGAAGGAGTGCTACCAAAAAGAGTGCATATCAGCATTCGCAACCCTGGCTGACCCAGGTTCCTTTCTCCCCCCCGCTTTCTTCCCTCCCCCCACCCTGCAGAATCACGCAGAGCGCCTTCCTGAGGACCGTGCCCACCAACACGTTGCCGTCCTCTGCGTTCAAGACGGGAAAACAGTCGTGCTCGGTGGAGGCCAGACTGTCGTAGATGGTGCTGACCCGTTCGACGCGACGGAAGGTCTTTGGGAGAAGAGGGAGAAATGGCATCCATGAGTGTACGCTAACTCAAGAAAAATAAGCTGAAGCTGCCGAGGGACCGAGCATTGTTGAAGAGAGAAAGAGAGGGAACAAATAATGCAGGAGCATCTAGGCGGCCCACGTCATAGAGGGGCAACGAATGCAACATGTATGGACCTGATCCATTCAAACCCATCCATCCATCCCTCCCTCCTCCTTTCTCCGCCCTGTCTCCAACTCATCTGAGTTATCAACGCCCGTCTCCATACTTTCCTCCCCTCCCTCCCTCCCTCCATCCCGCCCTCCCGCCCTCCCGCCTGCCCCACCTTCGGAGACGCACTCATGATCTCCGCAGCGATCATGTTCTTCCTGGCGGCAGGGGGCATATCGGGTTCCAAGACCGGGTATCCTTTCAGGCGGGAATGAATGTCGTACAGCGACTCGCCGAACAGATTGCCCACCCTGCAAGGGAGGGCGCGAGAGAAGGGAGGGAGGGGGGGAGGGCGGGGGAGAGGGAGGGCCGGGCACAGAGTTAGACAGAGCCGTGCCTGCACTCCACCTGATATTGACACCTTTTCGACCTGCGGCACCCTTTTCTCCTGGCAAGTCTCTCCTTCTTCCCTCCTCCCTTGGCCCTCCTCCCCTTCCTCCCTCCCTCCCTCTCTCCCTTCCTACCAGCGCGCCGCCATGAGCGTGATCATGAGGGGTACTACGTATTGCATGTCTCCTGTCGCTTCGAGGAGGATCACGGTCAGAGAAATCGTCATCCGAGCCATACCTCCCAGGACCGCCGCCGCTGTCGGGGGGAGGGAGGGGGGACAAAGGAGGGAGAAAGGAGGGGGTGGGAGGAGATAATGGTGTATGTGAGGAGATTCAGGGACGGCCTCTTTACGCGTAAGCCTAAGAAAAGGGCAATGGAAGGATGAGACCAAAAGCGAGCACTCACCACCCACAAGCGCATAGGTACCGGAATCCGCAAAAGTCCCTGTGGCGACATGTGCAAAAACATGAATATCCACGGTGGCTTAGAAGACGCTACCGGGAGAAAGCACGCAGACAGGACAAGGTACCTGCGCGCGCGTCCTCTCCCCTTTTCTGTCCCCTCGTCTCCTCCATCAGCCTTGTGCAAAGTCTGCTCTGTCTACCTTCTCCCCTCCCTCCCTCCCTCCCTCCCTCCCTACCATTCGCCCCATCCATCACATGCAAGAGGTGCCCGAACAACCTGCCCAGAGCCGCCCCCGACAAGAGGGTGGGGACAAAGAGCCCGGACGGAACCGCCGAGCCGTAGGCCCATATCGCCATGCCGAAGAAAGGGAAGAAGTAGAGGATCAAGGCGCCCGCCGAGAAGGACGGGTAGTGGGTGGAGCCGCTCTCTCGGAAATGGAAGACTGGAGCCGAGCAGGGGAAGGGCGGTGGAGAGAGAACGCATGAATGGCATCAGGCCCGAAAAATGCTTTATGCTTCCCCTCCCCTTGCTTGTCCTCCCTCCCTCGGCCCCTCCCTCCTTCTCTCTTCCCCCCCTCCTCACGTTGCTTGATGGCCGTGTCTGGGTCCGTGAAGAAGAGGGAGGCGAGCTCGTTGTACTCCTCGCCGGCCTTGCACCGGAAAGGAACCAGTTTCATAGCCAGGGCCTGATCAAACGCGAGGGAGAAGATGAGACGAGAGGTACATACAGGGAGGCCCGCACCATCTTTTGGAGCCGACCACGTCCGTTTCCTCCCTCCCTCCCTCCCTTCCTCCCTCCCTCCCTCCCTCCCTCCCTACCCTCTCCTGCTCCGTCCATCCGTCCGTGGCCATGGCCCCCGAGGAGGGCAAAGGCGTGCATTTCACCCAACAGAGGGGAAGGAAATAGGAAAGAAAGGTCATGGCGGCACACACAGCCACCACCTCCAGGCACTGTCTCCGTGGAGAGGGTTGGAGACGGCGCATCCTCCACCGCGTCAACCGCTCGTTGCTCCGGTTAAAAAATGCCCCCAAGAGACCCCCCACGCAGCCGATCAGGACGAAGAGGGCGAGCTCCCACACGCTGTAGTTCCCTTCCACCCCCTTCAAACTCGTGAACTTCCCAAAGGAGAACATCTTGGTCGCGTCGGGGATGCCCCAGGCCTCCTCGGAGGTCTTGATCACCAAGAGCTGCAGGGAAGGGTAGGGAGCCCACGGCGGAGGGGAAATAAATATTGCAGTCCGTCCAGGCACCCGTAGCCATGCCTCTCAGGAATTTACCCTTTGCTCCCGCCCCCCATCCCTCCCTCCCTCCCTCCCTCCCTCCCTCCCTCCCGCCCTCTCCCACCGTGAAGGCCGTGAGCAAGGCACAGAGGAAGGCCCTGTAGGTGAGTTTGCTGCTCCAGTACGAGGCTCCTTCTTCCAGGGAGAAAAGGACCCCCCCCAAGGGGGCGCCGAAGGCCGAAGCCACGCCCGAGGCAGCCCCGCAGGAGACGAAGTCGCGCTGGTCGGGAGGGAGGGAGGGAGGGAGGGAGGG